>Ga0206938_1128_pt1 | contig 19952 bp, 13 predicted proteins | sample Alteio_BWOrgHeat_12_FD_152918 | JGI IMG/M metagenome (GOLD analysis project Ga0206938, IMG submission 152918) | Enriched cells from forest soil in Barre Woods Harvard Forest LTER site, Petersham, Massachusetts, United States -... | ecosystem: Environmental > Terrestrial > Soil > Temperate forest >... | reverse complement strand
ACCGCCGGGATTTATTTTTTTGCACTATATTTACGTAACTCAAATTCCTGTTATGAAAGCATATTTACCCTGTTTACTTGGCAGCTTTCTGTTCAGCCCCATGGCTGCGTTTACACAGCTAACCAACCCTGCTCAGGATACAACCAAACCTGTAGTAAAACAAACATACGTTCGCTGTGAGAACACGACACAACATGAATTATGGTTGCAAAAGAAGGACCCTACCCGTAAGGCTAGGCGTGATGTAGCCATAAAAATGATGAACGATATTATGGCTAAACAGTCTGCCGAAAGGACAGAAGCCACCCAGTATACTATACCCGTTGTAGTACATGTAGTCTATAACACCCCAACACAAAAACTATCAATAGGACAGGTTAAAACACAAATAAAGGTGCTTAACCAGGACTATAACCGTAAAAATCCGGATACAACAAAAACTCCCGCAGCATTTAAGTCAGCCGCCGGTAGTATGCATGTTACTTTTTGCCTTGCCACAGTTGACCCTAACGGAAAAGCAACGAACGGTATAGTATACAAATCTACCACCACCACTTCATTCAGCACCGATGATGCCGTTAAGTTCACTTCACAGGGTGGCGATGACCAATGGGACCCGAACAAGTACCTAAACATCTGGGTTTGTAACTTAGGGGCAAGCTTACTGGGCTATGGCGAATTTCCGACTGTTCCGCTTGATAATACTTTCGGAGTTGTTATTTTATACGATGCGTTTGGTGATTCAGGCACACTGTTAACTACATTTAACCTTGGCAGAACCTGCTCACATGAAATAGGCCACTGCTTTAACCTGATTCACACATGGGGTGATGACAATGGATTATGCCCATCCGACCCTGGTGGCGCCGACGATGCCGTAAGTGATACACCACCTGAAGGGAACTCAAAAAATGATGGTTTTGGAAACGGAAGCGGGCCAACCTTTGGCTGCCCTACCTGGCCTTATACTGAAAATTGCTCTACAACAAGCCCCGGTATTATGTACGATGACTTTCTAGACTATACTGACGATAATTGCATGAACATATTTACCAAGGGGCAGGCAACACGTGCCGCTGCTGCCATTACCGGCCCTATGGCCGCACTGCTTACATCTACCGTTTGCGGTGCAGTGGGCATTCAGGAATATGAACTCTCATCACTTACGGTTATTTACCCTAACCCGTCTTCCGGGCAGTTTACAGTAGCTTTCAGCTTCAGCAACCCGGTGCAGTTACAGTTAAAAGTGTATAATGTGTTAGGTCAACCTGTAAATGAGTGGAATGGAAATAACATCACAAATGAAACCCATACACTCGATTTATCAGGCCAGGCAGCAGGTATTTATTTTGTAAGGTTAAGTGATGGTACCAATACTATTGTAAAGAAACTGGTAGTGACCAAATAATAGTTTCTCATTCTACTATCAAGTCCGCTATAAGCGGACTTTTTTTATTTGTAAAATTTATTTAGCCATTTTGCTAAATAATTATATATTTGCATCCTGAAACTATGAGAAAGCATAAACCAATAACCCGCGGAGAGCAGGATTTAAGGGACTTTGATATTGTATTCAAAGCATTAGCTCATCAATCAAGAAGGAATGTGCTAATGGTATTGCAGGCCCGGGGCGAAGCAATGACCGCAGGAGAAATAGTAGGCAGGTTTTCATGCTCCTGGCCCACCATGACCAGGCATTTGCAACAACTGGAGCGGGCGGGCCTTATAAGCATGAAGAAAAACAGTCGTGAACAATACTGCACCCTTAATAAGGAAAGGTTAAACAGTACAGTTACCGGCTGGTTACACTGGTTCCAATAAACAATTAAATAATCAATAACAAAAAAATCATGAGCAACAAAAGGATCGAAACAGAAGGAAAAGTTCTTGCTATTGCCACGTACAAACCAAAAGCAGGGCAGGACAAAGAACTAATGCAGTTAGTAGAAAAGCATCTGCCTGCATTACGTAAGCTAGGCCTGGTAACCGGCAAAACAGGCTATCTTGCCAAATCAAAAGATGGCACAGTAATTGAAGTGTTTGAGTGGGTTTCTGTGGAAGCAATTGATGCAGCCCATCAACATCCTGCAATAGCTGACATATGGGAAAAGATGACAATAGTGGCCGATTTTAACCCTATGAATACGTTACCCGAAAGCAAAAAACCGTTTCCTGGATTTGAGATGGTAAATTAAATTATCCTGATGAGCTCTACCTGTTAAATTTCCACTCCTTATCACAAGTCTTGTCGCATGGGCTTGTGGTTTTTAAATCACTCTTTATTTCCTCAACTTAGGATCCATTGCATCTGTCAACCCTTCGCCTAATAGGTTGTAAACCGTTACAGTTATAAATATGGCACAGCCCGGGAAAATGGCAAGCCACCACGCAGTTGGCTTAGAGCGTGCCTCGGAAAGTAATGCGCCCCATGTAAGTGTTTCGGCAGGAACACCAATTCCCAAAAACGATAAGGTGGCTTCGGTAAGTATGGCACTGGCTATACCAAATGCAATTGCTATAAGTACAGGCGATAATGCATTGGGAATAGCATGCCGGAAGATTGTTCGCTTTTCAGAATAACCAAGAGCATGGGCTGCCTCTATATATTCTAAGTTACGTATACGCAATAATTCAGCTCTCATAAAGCGCGCTATACCCGTCCATGATGTTGCGCCTATTACAAGCATAACCAACGTTAGGGAGGGTTTGCCAATTGCAACCACTGCAATAATCAGAAAAAGCGTGGGTATGGATATCATTACCTCTATAGCACGGGAAACTATCATATCTACGGGTATATTCATCTTTTTGCCCAAAAATGGAATTCGCTGTAGTGGTTTGGCTAAAAGTATACCAATAGCCATAACGAAGCAGAAAATAAACAGGCTCACCAGTAATTGCCCAAACAATGCAATGAAAGATTGCGAGAGAGCATCAGCTAATGTGTATGAACGCAAGCCAAATGCATAAAACAATCCAAGTATTAAAAACAGTAGCCCAAAAATTATTCCAATGCGTGATACTTTTAGTTTCTCATCGCCATAATATCCTGCCGCAGAGCCAAGTAATATACCAATCAATGACGCTATGGCCATGGCCACCAGGCCTACCATTAAAGCAATTCGGGTTCCATGTATCATAGCTGAAAAAACATCATGCCCTAATTCATCCGTCCCCAGCCAGTGGTGCCAGTGTGATGATTCAACCTGCTGGCGTGCAAAGGGGCTTACCGAGTGAACATTGGCCTCATCTATATTTTCCGGCTTGTAAGGTATAGGTGGAAAAACAACCCAATCGTATTTAAGTTTTTTCCACTCAACATTTTGCAACTCAGTTTGCCACTGCCCTATTCCCATATCAACAGCATACGATTTGAACACTGGGAAATACGTTGTGCCTTTATATGAACATGCCAGTGGTCTGTCATTCGCAATAATATCAGCCAGTGAAGCAATAATTATCAATATCCAAACGAAACGCCATGAATATACAGCCAGCTTATTTTTTCTGAACTGCTTGCCCACCATCCTCCAGTATGTTTGCCCGCGCGCGGCATTATTCATTGCCTCTTCAGCACGCTTACCCGGGAATAGTATATTCTTTAAACTAAAACTCATCAGGCAGTTTGTTTGGTGAATGATATCCTTGGGTCTACCACAGCATATAAAATATCAGCTACAAGTGTTCCCACGAGTGTAAGCATAGCCGCAAACATTACATCGGTAAATACTACAGGGAAATCATTCGCGACAAGCGCGTTGTAGCTTATTTGCCCCATTCCGGGAATTGAGAATATTTGTTCTACCACTACTGAGCCGGAAATAACCAGTGGAAATATATTAGCAAAGAGTGTAATAACAGGCAACAGAGAATTACGCAACGCGTGTTTCCATATCACCTGTTTTTCAGGCAGACCCTTGGCACGCGCTGTGCGTATATAGTCCTGCCCTATTACGTTCAGCATACCACCGCGCATTTGGCGCGATATGAATGCAAGCGATGTGTACGTCCAGCAAATAAGCGGTAGAATTAACCTGTACAGCCCTTGTGTAATGTGATACATCAATGGTGCATCTGATGGTATAGGTGCTGCACCTGGTGCCGGGAACCATGAAAACCAATCGCCCCCACAGAAAAATATAATCAGCAATGTAGCTATCCAAAAGTTAGGCAATGAATAAAGCATGAACAAACCTGTTGTAGTTATTCGTTCCCCCCTACTGCCTTTTCGCACGGCAGCACCTACACCCAACGGCACAGCAATAAAATACGCAAGTAGTATTGAAAGAAAGCTAATACCCATTGTCCATTTCATGGCATCCCATATTATAGGACGCACAGGGCGCATATCCTGGTACGACACTCCAAAGTCGCTATGCAGGAACCCCACCAACCAATGGTGATATTGATTCCTGAAACCATACCAATGAAATTTAGGGATGTATTTTCGCCATCCATTTTTATTGGTTACTACTTTCTGAAATGCTTCTTTTGCGTTGTTTAAATACCCGGTAACTTCACTCACATTGCACGCCTTGGGCATAACAGCATTCATTTTGACAAACAGGGATGCAATTTCATCCTCCTGCCAGGTTGTGTACAATTTCTCGGCTATTGGCCTTAGTAAAGCATATTTTGCCCGGCAAGCAGAATCGTTAATTGAGCCCGCGACCATTTCATTCAAATGCACAACCGATTTATAATAATCTGACACTAAATTCCAATCTCCATACACATACGACAAATGCTCAAGGTTATCACGCACATCGGCACGCGGAATTTTGTAAAGCGTATCGCATGTTGTAGCGTTGGTAAAACTGAAATAGAAGCGCGGCAAGTCGAGCCCAAGTTTATGGCGCAGGTTTATATAAGCTGCTTGATCGGTAATACCTTTAGCCAGATTCGATTCGCCCTGCTTTTTATCCAGTATGGTTTCAACAGGGTCGCCCGGCGCGTTAACACTGATAATGAAAGTGACAAGAGAAATCACAATCAGTGTAGGAATGAAAATAAGTATCCTTCGGGCAATGTACTTCAGCATGCTGAAGCTAAATTACAGATTATTTCCCCGCATCGGTCTTAAAGCCTGCTTCCCAGCAATACGGATTATTTGATGAAGGGTATACGTTCGAATATTTCTTGCTGATGGCCATAAGCGCTTCAGGCGCACAAATGAAAATGTAACCACAGTCGTTATGTATCATCACCTGCAGGCGTTTGTACATGCCTGCTCTTTTGTTCTCGTCCATCTCAATACGGATGGAATCAATTAACGCATCAGACGCAGCGTTACCCTGGCTCACCCAGTTTGAACCTCTGTTCAACGCTGAAGTAGTACGGAACACTTGGGTAAAGTCCTGCGGGCCCGGCTGTATTGACCATGAACTCATGAACATATCAAATTTGTGGTTCTTCAAATTATCCATGTATACATTAAAATCGTATGGCTTTACTTCAACCTTTATGCCAACTTTAGCGGCAGCATCCTGCAACATCAGTCCGGCTCCTTTACGTTGTTCGTTACCCGAGTTAAATAAATACTCAATGGTGAAATCTGTTTTTTTACCATCAATCTGCTTATCTAAAATACCATCACCATCGCTGTCTTTCCACCCGGCGGCGGCAAGCAGCATCTTAGCTGAGTCAATATTAAAATCATACGATTTAATATCGTGGTTATAATTCATTGAATCCATAAGTGTAATGGGACCGTCTGTCTGTACTGCGTAGCCATAATATATATCACTAATTATGCGCTTCACATCAATAAGGTGTGCTATGGCGCGGCGCGTACGTATGTCTGCAAATTTTGGATCAGCAATGTTGATACCCATAAATACGTAGCCAAGCCTTACAGGTTTATAGGTATTAAAATTTTGCGTGAACTTTTCAGATTTTGCCAGGTCGCCGAAGTCAGCAGGTTTAATATAGTTTATCACATCAAGGTTACCCGCTTTCAGTGACACAAGTGCAGTGGTCATATCATTCACTGTTTGATAAATAAGCTTTGATGGGTTCGCTTCAAAAAAACAGATACTACCGCTTACTGAACTACCCCACCAATCCTTTTTCTTTTCCAGCACAATGCGTTGTCCGGTTGTCCACTCAATTAATTTATACGCGCCGCTGCCTGAGATAAACTTAGGGTCGCGTGAATATTTCTCGGAATTGAATTCTTTGCCAAAGGCAACCATTTTAGGGTCGTTATTTACATTCTTGTCATCATGCATTTGCTTTACAGTAAAGCCCTGCAATTGATGGGTAGGGTCATACGCATACTCGGGAATGATGAATGTATTTGTACCCACAGAAATAGGGCCGTACATATACATATAGTCACACACAACAGTAAACTTTCTCGGATTATCGGGATATAGAATAATGTCGTTCACCATATCGTAGTATGAACGCAACGATTCATCATTTACGGTAGTATTCTTAATTACTTTCAATGTAAACTCAACATCTTTAGCAGTAACCGGTGAGCCATTATCCCATTTAGCTTCCTTGCGTATCTCCATAGTAATAAGCATCTGGCCTTTGTCATCTCTCTTTACCAAAGGCATACTATCCGCCAGTACAGGAACAAGTTTCAACGTTCTGAAATCGAAGTTCATTAATGGCTGAAATATGTTGTTCTGTATAGCCTGCCCTGCAGCATCGGCTGCCAGTATAGGGTTAATTTGCTGGGGATCAGAAAGAATCCAGAGTGTTACCTGCGATGAATCAGGCTTATAGGATGAACAAGCCGAAATAAATAGGCAGAAGAAAAACAGAACCAGGGTGTGTTGGTTAAAATTTTTCATACGCGTTGGTTAAGTAAACACAAAGCTAAAAAAATGCTGCAGACGGCAAAAACCGTTTAGTGCCTAATTTCCCTTATTTAGAGTATGCCTTTGTCTGTCATATGTAGTATATTTGAAACCGGGCACCCAATTATAACCTGTTTAGTTGATATTGCCCTTGATATTATAATCCGTTGATGAAACTATACAGGTTAAAGAAACATTTACTTTTTGTCAGCATACTCGTATGCATCTCTATTTCTCACGCTGACGCTCAGTCATGGGTGTGGGGCAGGGAAGCCAAATCTGCTTCGCTTACCTCATGGGGTGAAGCTGAAGGTGAGCACGGTGTTGCAGTAGATGCATCAGGCAACACTTATACAACAGGGTATTTTTACGATACGATTTCGTTCGGAGGCCAGACGGTGAAGGGCAAGGGCCTTTTTTCAGGTGGCTTCTATAAGGGCATTAATCTTTTTTTAGTTAAGTATGATGCCAGTGGCAATGCGCTTTGGGCAAAACAAAGCACTCAGGCAACTAACACGTGCTCAGCATTTGGAAACTCTGTTGCCTTGGATAAAGCAGGTAATGTTTACGTAACGGGGTATTTTATTGATACTATTTCTTTTGGGGCCTATACATTGCAGGCCGCTGGTCGTGGGGGTAGTGTATTCGTAGCAAAGTATGATGCAAGTGGCAATGTGCTTTGGGCAAAACAAGCTGTGCAGGCAAGCAGCATATCATCCGGCCATGCGAACTCCATTGCCACAGATATAACAGGTAATGTATATATAACCGGAGAGCTTGTGGATACCATTTCTTTTGGCTCATTTACATTATCAACTACAGGCAATTATTGTTTCTTCTTAGCTAAATACGATGCAAGCGGCAATGTGCTTTGGGCTAAACAAGGTATTTCATCGGGCACCTTTCGTTATGCTAGTGGTTACTCTGTTGCTGAAGACCTTTTGGGCAATGCTTACATATGCGGAGACTTTATAAATTCTCTCTCCATAGGTCCGTTTAGTTTAAACACTACCCAAGGTGATGCATTTATAGCAAAGTATGATGCAAGCGGTAATGTACTATGGGCAAAGCAGTCTGTCACTACTAACCCAAGCAGCGCTTGTGGTGCTTTTTCCCTTACCATTGATGGGGCAGGCGGTATATACATTACCGGAGATTTTTATGGCAATACATCGTTTGGCACATTTAATTTGACAAGCCCGGCAAGCCAAAATGACCCGATCTTAGCCAAATACACGCCTGCCGGCACGTTGCTATGGGCCAAACAGGGAACTATTCTGGATGCTAATAAATGGTACGGATTTTCATTGAGAAGCGATACTTTAACACAAGGTGGAGGTTATTTAGTTTTAAATTCTGAGGGCGCATTAAGATTTCTGCCCTATAGGTTGGCGTTTGGTGGCGATACATTTCATTTAAGTGCTCCATACCAAAGCGCATCTGTTATACTAAAGTTTGATTCGGCAGGCAATACATTGTGTGGCAGTATTTATTGCCAGGGCGATGAAGATGACGGAACAGGCTTAGGTGTTGATCAAACAGGTCAATATATTTATCTGGCGGGTGATTTAGATACTACCGCCATTTTTGGACCAGATACGTTGGGCAATGCAGGGCCTATCAGGGGAGAAATGGCGTTTTTATCACGCTGGAAAAGTTGCTGTGGTGTCATTCCTGCCATAAGCAAACCCGCTGCAATATGTAGTGGCGACACGATTACACTTATTGCAGGTGGCGGAAGTACATATACCTGGAACAATGGAGCCACTTCGTCATCCATTACTGTAACTCCTTCCTCTACTTCAACCTATTCAGTGAATATAAGTAAGGGCAGCTGCAGTGTAACAGATAGCGTAAGGGTAACCGTAAACCAAACACCTGTGCCAACCATAAGTACAACTCAAAGTATTTGTCCGGGTAGTACGGTAACTCTTTCGGCATCTGGCGCTACAACATATACATGGGTGCCTGCAAGTGGGCTGAGTTGTAGCAATTGTCCAAATCCCGTAGCCGGTCCTACTACTAATACAACCTATACTGTACTATTTACCAATGGCACGTGCAGTGCGAAGGATAGTGTATCAGTTATTGTTAAACCTGATGTTAGCGGTACTGCTTGTTGTAATACCGTTATAGAAAGAGGTAGTAATACGACCTTAAATGTAACGGGGGCTGCTGGAGGAAGTTCATTTAACTGGACACCCGCTGAAGGTTTAAGCTGTACATCTTGCCCTGACCCAACCGCAAGCCCTGTTAACACTACAACCTATTACGTAACAATAACAGATAGCAACGGATGTAGCCGGATAGATACTATTACAGTTGAAGTTGATTGTGGCAATGTATTTGTGCCGGAAGCCTTCTCACCTAACAATGACGGGCAGAATGATGTTCTTTATGTAAGGGGCAACTGTATTAAAGTAATGGATTTCAAAATATTTGACCGCTGGGGAAATAGAGTATTTGAAAGCAATAGCCCCGGCGAGGGATGGGACGGGCGGCATAACAATTTGCCTATGAATACAGGAACATTTGTATATTACCTGAAGGCAATAATGTTTGACAATAGTACTGTAACAAAAGAGGGAAACATAACCCTAATCAGGTAAACTTACTGGTTTACAATCTTAAGCTTGGCAAAACGGAGCAGCAATTGCTTCTTTTCTCCGCTCTCAAATAATACAGTTGCCTTACTATTCGGGAAAGCACCTTCCAAGGTTAGCACCTCACCCACCCCAAAGCGTTCATGCTCTACTTTCATACCGGTACGTAAGCTCACCAGGTGGCTATTGTCAACTGGGGCCGAAGTTGTAACAGCTTTTCGAACACTCACCAGGTTTTTAGGTACAATAGCAGGTATTTTAACCGGTGGCGCTACGTTAAATGCAGTAGGAGTTCTTTTAAAAACCGGCCTTTCCGGTTCGCGGGTATCATAATATGATGGGCTTTCAATAAACTCTTCGGGTATTTCTTCTAAAAAGCGGCTGGGTTCGCAACTTAATGCATTGCCATAGCGGTAACGGCTTATGGAGTATGATAAAGTTGCCTGTCTTTTAGCACGTGTCAGCGCGACATAAAACAACCTTCTTTCTTCTTCCAATTCTTCACGCGACATAACTGACATTTGTGAAGGGAATAAATTCTCTTCCAGCCCCGCTATATATACATAATTAAACTCAAGGCCTTTGGCTGCATGTATGGTCATGAGCAACACCTTATCGGTACCGTTCTCTTCTTCCTCGTTTATATCTTCACTGGTGAGCAATGCCACATCTGCCATAAACATGGCAAGCGTTGGCTGTGGTTCTTCAGGCGGGGTTCTCTCTACAAAATCTTTTATACCATTCAATAACTCCTGTATGTTTTCCATACGGTTAATACCCTCTGGTGTACGGTCAATATACAACTCCTTCATTATGCCTGTGTTTGAAGCTATATACTCTGCCATTTGGTGTGCATTGTTGGTTGGCAGCATAGCTTCAAAACTCTTGATGAGTGTTACAAACTCGCCCATCTTCTCAACCGTGCGGCCTTGTATAGGCAAGCCAAACTCAACTATGTTTTCCATGGCTGTCCACAGGCTTACATCATTATCAGCAGCGGCAACAATTAGTTTATCTACCGATGTATCGCCAATACCACGTTGCGGGTAATTTATCACGCGTCGCAATGCCTCTTCATCATGGTGATTGATAGTAAGGCGGAAGTACGCCATAATATCCTTAATCTCTTTACGCTGGTAGAATGATACACCACCATAAATGCGGTACGGAATATTCAGTTTACGTAATGCTTCTTCTAACGGACGCGATTGGGCATTGGTACGATACAATATTGCGAACTCGCGGTTAGTGGCTCTTTTACCTATGCGCGTATCAAATATAGATTGTGCCACTTGCCTGCCCTCTTCTGAATCACTGAATGCTTTTAACAACTTTATTTTCTCACCCTCATCGTTCGATGTCCACACATTTTTCTGTAGCTGGTCGCGGTTTTTGGCAATTACATTATTGGCTGCATGTACAATGGTTTTAGTAGAACGGTAGTTCTGTTCCAGTTTGAATACCTGGGTATCGGGGTAATGTTTTTGGAAGTTGAGTATGTTTTGAATGTTTGCACCTCGGAACGCGTAAATACTTTGCGCATCATCGCCCACCACACAAATATTCTGGTGCCTTGCAGCCAGCTGGCGTAATATCATGAACTGCGAGAAATTAGTATCCTGGTACTCATCCACCAATATATAGCGGAACATATCCTGGTACTTAAGCAATGCATCAGGGTGGTCGCGCAGCAACATATTGGTATGGTACAACAGATCATCAAAATCCATTGCACCTGCCTTGTACAACCTTTTATTATAGGTTTCATATATCTGCCCAAAATGCTCACGACGAGCGGCCCTGTCTTCGTTCAGGTACTGCAAATCGCCCATATAATCCTTAGGCGACAGGAGCATGGTTTTAAGATTAGATATACGCCCCAATAACGAGGATGCTTTGTACGCAGAATCATTTAATCCCAGTTCCTTTACTATGCTCTTCAGCAACGATTTTGAATCGTCAGTATCGTAAATAGTAAAGTTAGAAGGATATCCTATTTTCTCTGCTTCCCTTCTTAATAGCCTTGCAAAGGTTGAGTGGAAAGTGCCCATCCACAAGTCACGTGCATCATTACCTATTAGGTGGATGATACGCTCTTTCATTTCGCGGGCAGCTTTATTCGTAAATGTAAGCGACAAAATGCGGAACGGATCAACACCGTTCTTCAACAGGTTTACAATGCGGTATGTAAGCACCCGCGTTTTGCCCGAACCTGCACCCGCTATTATCATCACCGGCCCGTCTGTACACAATACAGCACTTCGCTGCTCAGGGTTCAGGTGGGCCAAATATTCGTGTTCCATAGCTTATTTCCGCCTCTTTTTTAAAGGATTTCAAAGTTACTATTTCGGGCTCAACAATAGAAGAATGTTAATAAATCTTGCTTGCCCCACCCATCCTCCCCAATGCGGGGAGGAGCCCACTGACAAGCATTATCCCCCTCTCCTTGTGTAAAAAGAGGGCTGAGGTGAGGTGAATTTGTTAATAATTCGCTTTCAAAATATGCGTTGCTATAAATAGCTTTGCACCCATGTACAAAAAGCTATTTTTTGCGCTCTTACCATTTGTTGCTGCATGCAATATTGTACATACCCCTCCATCGCCTTACAAAGGGTACACCGCTGCCGAAGGTGGCATGTATTTTAAATATGGCGACATGAGTACCAACAACAAAAAAGCCCGTGAGGGTGATGTGCTGGAATTGAATATCAGTTACAGCAAAATGAATGATTCCCTTTTCTGGGATTCGCGCGATATTGGTTATCCTTACGTGCTTTTTGAATCATACTACGACCTGGAACAGGGAGATAGTTACCAAAAACTGCTGCTCACCGCCGGCGAAGGCGATAGTCTGAATTATATAGTGCCTGCCTATCCTTTATTTACAAACGTATTGCATACTAAAATACCTTACTTTTTGGGTAAGGATGATATGATGAAAGTGAACGTGCGGGTTAATGCACTGCTTAGTAAAGAACAATTTGCCATCCGCCTTGAACGGATAAAGAAATTTAAAGAGGACCTTGACCTGCAGGAACAGGTTGATCTTCAGAAATATGTGCAAAGCAACCATATACCCGATAGCATGAAGCACAACAATGTGTACCTGGTTCCTACGAAGAAAGGCATAGGAGTTGGCGTAAAAGCGGGTGACCTTATAAGCATAACCTACACGGGCCATTTCCTGAGTGGCAGGGTATTCGATTCTGTTTCAATCAAAGCCCCCTTACAGTTCCGCTTTGGTGATACGGCACAGGTAGTACGCGGGCTTGAGATAGCCCTTAAAAAGATGATTGAGGGTGAACAAGCCAAAATAATCATACCTTCGCAACTCGCCTTTGGAGAGAGCGGGTCATCCACGGGCATCGTTCCCCCGTACACCACTGTAGTATACGAGGTAACGCTTATGAAAGTAAACTAGGCCCCTACAACAAAACACAGTTTCTCTTTTTATGAAAATGAACATTCTTAAACCGGGTTTATTTGCGCTGGCCGCAACAAGCCTATTGGCAGCATGTAAAGGTGGCGCTTCGGGCAGCTTTAATACTGACTCTGCAACAGGCATTCAGTATCGCTTTATCAAGCACGATGAAAATGGCAAAAAACCTGCGGAAGGTGATTTTGCACATGTAGTAATGGTTTATAAGGACGAAAAAGATTCTACTTTATATACTACCCGCGCACGCGGCGATAGCGCCGGTGCTATACAGGTACCGCTCAATAAAACATTCCATGGCTGCCTTGAACAGGGTATTCTGATGATGGCTACCGGCGACAGCGCTTCATTTAAGATCAGTGCGGATTCCCTATGGTTAAAAACATTCCATCAAAAAAAGCTCCCTCCTTCCATTAAACCGGGGACCATACTTACTTTCTATGTGAAACTGTTAGGTTTCATGAACAAAGATGAGGCACAGAAAGCCCAGATGGCGAAAATGCAACAGCAACAAAAAGAAATGATGCAACGCCGCATGGATGAATGGCCTTCTATAAATGATTACCTGGCGAAGAACCATATCACAGCAAAACCTGATAAAGACAGTATTGTTTATATCAAGCGCATTGCGGGTAAAGGCAGGGCTATTCATGAAGGTGATTCAATTTACGTAAGCTATAACGGCACTTTGCTTAATGGTACCGTGTTCGATAAATCAACCCCGCAGAACCCTTACCTGAAAATGGTATATAGCCCGGGAATGCAACTTATTAGAGGCTGGGTCATTGCGTTAGGCAGCATGCATGAAGGTGAACAGGTTGAAATGCTGGTGCCATCTGACCTGGCATACGGAGCACGTGCTATGCAGGGCATACCTCCTTTCTCTCCGCTTGTATTTGATCTGGAAGTTGCAAAAGTTAAGCCCGCGAAATAATGAAGTATTTAAAATATACAGCTATAGCTGCAGGCCTGCTTTCTATAACTTCTTTATCGGCTCAAAAAAGCAAAGGAACTTCTGCTAAGAAGGAAAAAAAAGTAACCTTTGAAACAGATGCCACTACCGGTGTGAAGTACCATTTCTTTAAACGGAACAAGACCGGTAACAGGCCCAAACTTGATGATGTGGCCCGTGTGGTCTTTACATTAAGAACTGATAAAGACTCTGTTTTTTTCAGCTCGCACGACAGGGGTGGAGATTCGCTGGGTGCGTTTTGGGTGCCTATAAATAAAAGCCACATTGCCTGCATTGAACAAGGTATTATGCTTATGACCGCGGGCGATAGCGCAGCATTTGTAGTGAATGCCGATTCAGCATTTAACAAAACCTTCCGCGCCGCAAGGCCTCCTTTCGTAATGGCGGGAAGCAATGTTACATTCAACGTGAAGCTTATTAGCTTTGAAAGCAAGCAACAATACATGACCGAAAAACAAAAAGAAATGGAAAAACAACAACAAGCCGGCAAGGCAGAAGAAATAGGGAAGATTAACGGTTATCTTACTTCGAATAAACTAAGCACAACACCTGATACAAGCGGAGTGTACTACATAGAACATAATGCAACTACAGGCACGCCTGTACATGAAGGCGATTCAGTTGAAATGAAGTATACAGGCATGTTCCTTGATGGAAAGATATTTGACGCCAGCGCTAACCACGGTGGCACAGGCACCTTCTCATTCCAATACAGCAAACATGCTTCACTTATACAGGGGTGGATACGTGTTGTTGGCGCTATGCATGAAGGTGAAAAAGTAAAGGTGCTAATCCCCTCTGACTTAGGCTATGGTGCACGTGGTGCCGGAGGCCTTATACCACCAAATTGCCCGCTTATATTTGAAATGGAACTGGTAAAGGTTACTTCACATAAATAAGGCAATTAGATTCCTCACTTCGTGAGGAATGACAGAACATTTAGCAAAGTATTTATGGATCGCAGCAGTATCGAACACGCTGCGATTCACATTTAATCACCTATACACATATTGTCATTCCACTTTCCGCCCTTGGCGGATGTGGAATCTCTTGAATTAACTTATTCGGAAAATAAAGAAGGGTAAGCTACTTACATCGCACCGCTCAACCATAATACCCTTGCTTCCTTCCGAACCTGGGGGAGTTATACAGGAGCTGGCCGTATAAGGCTTACCCGCCGCAAATGTATTATAATTTTGTTGTGTAATTGAAACCCGGCCTATATCTTCTCAAAAAGGCCATAAACCACAGGATTGCCTTGTAATGATTGCACCCTGAAGTTATCCATATAAAAGTTCTTTTTGCCGCGGTTCCATATATAGGCCTTAAGTGAAATATGCCCTTTGGGGAAATGTGTATCAGAAAGCTTTACCGTATGGTGAATGGTTATCCAGCCGTGCCTTACCGTATCAGCAACAAAATAACTGGCCGGGGTTGCAGTCCAGTTTACAATAGAAGTATCCAGGTTGAACTGCGCCACCATATCTACATCCTTCATGCTACCCATTGGGTGAATAGATACGGATATATCGACAAAATCATTCTTACCGGTAACTATATCGTCCACGCTACCGCTGAACGCCGGCGCCCATTCATGGGCGCTATCTATTTTGTAGGAGTGCTTGCCTTCGAGCGCTATTGAATCATTCAGGAAAGATTTACTTGCTTCTTCCCAATGCGAATCAGGTTGCTCATAGCCGTCTACTGATTTGAATGTTGATGGATAATCGCTTCCATTTGCCTTGTTCTTGGTAAGCAAGTAAAAATTACCGTTATAAAAATCCCACTTCTTTACCAGGTACGGATAGTAATCAAGAAGTATCGGAAGCACATTAGGATCGACCTGAGATACGCAACCAAAAGCCATATAGGGCCTTTTCTCTTTTTGCAGGTATGCAATAAGCTTTGTAAAGTCATTTACTTTATGCGTAGCATAACAGTTCAGGTCAGCATCGAGCCACAAGAAGCCACTGGCTTTATACTTCTGAATATATAATGCCGAGGAATTTTTATCTGAATCATCTGCCTGAATTATGGAAGCACATACATCTTTCCCCAACGACTTTGAAATTGAATCATTTACGGCTATTTCCTGTTCGTATGGGGCTTTATAGAATAAGTGGTAATATTCTCTTCCATGTACCAGTGAGAATGTATTGACCGCACAAATAGCTGCAACCACTGCTGCAGTTATACCAGTGCTTAATTGAGGCAACGAGCCAAACAAACAAAAGAGCATGAATGGAAAGCCAAATATCAGTACAGAATATTGCAATACCGGGTTTTCAAGAATGGAATACAGAAAACCGGTCGAGAATAGGGCAAAGAACCAGCCAAAGGAAATGAGTAAATACTTGTTTGTATATGCTTTTGTGCGCACTAATGTATAGCAACTAAAGAGCAGAAGTGCGCCTGTAAGTAGATACACATACCAAGAGAAATGAAGAACATAACCCAGGAATTTTGGTATAAAACTAAGGTGCGGCCTGCTGAGCCAACCGTTGGGGCCACCTACTCCACCTACCTGCAACTGGTACATAAAAATATCAAGGTGCGGTATATATAGAATAAATATGCAGAGCCCGGCCAATGCGTACTTCCAAATATATTGCTGCTTTAGGAACAGCAGGCCCGTAACACCAACTATGGCGGCCATAAGCAAACTGAAATGGTGGTTGTATGCACACAATGCGCTAAACAATACATACAATGCAAGGTTGCGCATAAAGTGTTCTGAAGATCTAAATACTACCTTATTCCAGTAGAACACCATTAGTAATGTGAACAGTAAACCCGTAACATAAGGCCTCGCTTCCTGGCTGTACATTATGGTGTATTCAAGTGTGGCCAGGTATGCCGCACTCACAAGCGCCACGGTAGGATTAAACCAATCTTTTGCAATGCGGAAAATAAAATAGACGGAAAGTATACCGCAGATGATGAAAGGAAGTTTTACGATGAACTCACCATAACCGAAGATCATAACCCAGTAATACAGGAACACCTGTATGCCTGCAGGGTGCGCATCAATCCTTACCCCTTTATCAATTAGCTCAGAAAATGAATCGAAGTGGGTACGCGAGAGTGCACTTAGCTCATCGTAGCTGTATGGAATTGCCAGCGGATGCCAAAGCCTTAGTATTGCGGCACAACACAACACAACCGAAAGCAAAATATGTACCCCTTTCTTACTCATTCACTGCTTTAAATTTCCATTTACGTTTAAAATACACAACCATTTTACCTGACAGGTTTACTGCTGGCAAGTCAACACATTTATATATTAACCATGAGGTTGCGAAAATAACCGGTAATGAAATAAGAATGGAATAAATCACTGCCAATTTATAAGTCATTGAGGGTTGAAAATAAAGGAACAGGTTTGTTGTGAGGCACATGATGATGAACAAATGTACCAGGTACACGGAAAAAGATATTTTTCCTAGAAATGCTGCAATTCTTCCTGACAATAACCTCATAGCCCAATTCATTTTTAGAACGGCAAGAATTATAAGTGCAGAACCCAATACATGATAAAAGGAATAAAGGTCTATGCTCTTAAAAGTTACCGGTGCATATATTGATTCATTAACATATTTCCACGCAGCCGGGTAGGAGCCGAAATATATGCCACCTGCAAGTAATAAAATACTCCCCCACCATCGCTTTGCATTGTTAATCGCGTTTTGTTTTGTGTAATGAAGGCATAATAGCGAACCAGCCAGAAAAGCGCTGTAGTAATACAATTGCCCGAAAACAAGAACAATCATTACAATACATAAAATACTGGCCTTTTGTTCAAAGAAGTGGGCAACATACAGTACCGCGAATAGTAATAATGAACCCAGTAATTCTATATTCATTGTCCATAATACCGGGCTATACGTATTTACACCATTAATAAATGAATCAATGAATGCATTATACATGGCACCCATAATCGAAGGAGTTGTGCTATTCATTTGGGTCAGCCAGTCGCCCGATTTAGTAACAGCGTTAACGGCATTCAAATCATAACATGGAAATTTTAACACCAGGTAGCCAATAATAACAGACAACAATACGGGTGGTAACAGCCTGAAGTATCTCTTAAGACTATACTCAACTAATATAGACGCGTTATCCGTCTTAAAATACTTATAGCTTAGCACAAAGCCACTTAAGACAAAAAAGATACATACGGCAAAGTTGCCACTATACAAAATATTGAGGGGTGACTTAGCAATAAAATGCTCAAGGTTTCCTGAAGAAACATGTACCTGTATCAAATCCCCCGAACATAAAGCAGGGTAAAAGAGCAGTACAAAGTGATGCGCAACAACAATAAGTGCAGCCCATCCTCTTATACCCTCTAGAAAACCCAATTTATCTTTCATGGAAAATGCGCTTCACGTCAATATCATTTTTCGTTACCCTAATCTTGCTTTGAGTACCTCTGCATAACGAGACACAATATCCGGACTGAATTGAATCTCTTCATTTATTCTCCCTATGGTCCTAAGCCCTGTAAAAACCTCTATTGCTCTTTCTGATGCATTATTCTCCTCACCGCTATATATTATACCAAGTACTTTATAACCTCTTTTCTGCAAAGCCTCGGCTGACAGAAGTGTGTGATTTATACTACCAAGATAATTCCTGGCAACCAAAACTACTTCTGCATTAAAATGGCCTATCATATCTATAACCAATTCTCTTTCGTTGAGCGGAACCATAAGTCCACCGGCCCCTTCAATAATTAATACGTTTTGTGTTACGGGCAACGTAAAATCCTTCAAAGCGATTGAAATATTCTCAGCAGCCGCGGCCGCATGTGGGGATGCCGGCATCTTCAACCTATAGGTTTCAGGATGAAATATGGTTTTTTTATTACTGATAAGTTTCCTTATGGTTTCGGTATCTGTTCCATCGGCATAACCCGCCTGAACAGGCTTCCAGTAATCCGCCTGCAATGCTTCAGTAAGCACCGCGGCCACAATAGTTTTACCTACATCTGTTCCTATGCCTGTTACAAATATCTTCCTCATACTATATTGTTGGCAATAACTTTCAGCAACTCATCTATTTCGGCAATGGTATTAAAACTATGCAGGCAAATGCGTATCCGCTCTTTGCCTTTAGGTACGGTAGGACTTAATATAGGCCTTACATCAAATTTGTGCGCTTGAATTTTCGCAGCCAGCTTTCGTACCTTTTCATTACCCGATACAATCAGGCTTTGAATGGCACTCTCACTTTCAATCCATTCTCCTTTAATTGCTTTTGCCTGTTTCTTAAAATGAGTAATATTTCGATGAAGTGTTGATACCGTATCCTTACTTTTTTCAAGCAGTTTATATGAACATTCTATGGCAACCAAGCTATGCAAAGGCAAAGCAGTTGTATAAATAAATGAACGGGCATAATTTACCAGGTATTGCTTTAGTTTGGCGCTACCCAATATAGCAGCCCCATGGCAACCCATAGCTTTACCAAATGTATGAATCCGGGCAAATACATCGTTTTGCAACTTCAATTGCTGTACAAGTCCATGACCAAATACACCTGTAGCATGTGCCTCATCAACAATAAGGTTAATGGAGTGTTGCCTACATATTTTAATTAGTTGCTTCAGCGGGGCACCATCACCATCCATTGAGTAAATAGATTCAACAACCACAAACACATTTCCTTTGGCATGTTGCAATCTTTCTTGCAGGTGAGCTACATCATTATGCCGGAACGAAAAACTGTCGGCCCGCGATAACCTAATACCGTCGTGAATAGATGCATGCACCAGTTCATCATACAGAATCGTATCACCTCTGCCCGGTACGCATGAGAATAGGCCCAGGTTAGCATCATAGCCCGAATTGAAAATAAGCGCAGCAGGGGCCTCATGCACTTTTGCAAGGTATTCTTCCAACTCTTCAGCAAAACTTGTATTGCCGGCCAATAACCTTGATCCACCGGAGCCATTGCGCTTATTGAGCTCAACCATACGTTTCTCGCACAAACGGTACAATTCTTCCGAAGCGGCAAAACCAAGGTAATCGTTGGAACAGAAATCAGCCTTATCGGTTGTAATAATTAACCTCCGTAATGCATTTTGCTCTTCTCTTTTCAGCAGAGCATCGGCCATAGCTTTT
>Ga0206938_1127_pt1 | contig 19964 bp, 18 predicted proteins | sample Alteio_BWOrgHeat_12_FD_152918 | JGI IMG/M metagenome (GOLD analysis project Ga0206938, IMG submission 152918) | Enriched cells from forest soil in Barre Woods Harvard Forest LTER site, Petersham, Massachusetts, United States -... | ecosystem: Environmental > Terrestrial > Soil > Temperate forest >... | reverse complement strand
CCATCTGTCATCCATCCATTTCCGCGGAAGCGCAAATCGGTTTATCGCTCAGGATCCTTTGCGGATTTGGGATAGAGGAAATTGCGGATGCTTTTATCAGCAACCGCGAAACCATCAACAAACGATTGGTACGGGCCCGGGAAAAACTTCGCGAGGGAAAAATAGTTATTGAAATGCCTCCGGCGTCCCAGATTGAGGCAAGACTGGAAAATGTTCTTACGACCATTTATCTACTTTTCAATGAAGGATACTATTCCTTAAGTCAGAATCAGACCTTGCGCAAGGATCTTTGCCTGGAGGCCATGCGTCTTTGTACCATGCTGGTTGAAAATGAATCAACCAACAAGCCTTCGGTCAATGCCCTGCTGGCACTGATGTGCTTTCACGCTTCCCGCTTCGATGCGCGTATCGATGAAAATGGGGATCCGGTGTTGTATGAAGACCAGGATGAAAATCTGTGGAATCCGGAACTGATCAGCCGGGGGGCTTATTTTTTAAATTGCGCTTCGGGTGGAAATACTGTTTCAAAATATCACCTGGAGGCCGCTATTGCTTTTTGGGGCACACAGAAAATGGATTCCAAAGAGAAATGGGAAAATGTATTAGCACTATATGACCGGCTCCTGGAAATTTCTTACACTCCTATTGCGGCACTTCACCGGGCCTATGCCCTTTCCAAAACGAGCGGCAAAACAGCGGCGATCCTTGAAACGGAAAAATTGAATCTAAGGGAGAGTCAATTGTATTTCCAGTTGCTGGGAGAGCTTTATCTGGATAGCGACAAGTCAAAAGCCAAGGAAAATTTAAAAATGGCCCTCACACTCGCTAAGTCAGATGCGGGCAAAAGGGCCATTCAAAATAAAATAGATTCACTCTAAATAGGGTTCTCGATTATTTTTTGGCGATCGAGGTTTTCACGTTGAGGAGAAACCATTCACTTACATTGCTGTTGTAGGGATTCTCCGAATCTGCCTGAATCTTTTCAAAAATTGGCATTGCCTTTTCAGGTTCCAGATTGCTCAAGTATCCCATCGCCAGATAATATTCGGCATCCTGTTCAAAAAAGTCAGATTTTTCATCAGTATTTTTTTGAATCAGCTGTTTGAAAACTTCAATTGCTTTTGACGGCTGATTTTTTTCAAGAAACGCGATCCCGGCTAACAGATACTCTTCCGGCACGGCCGTTTTAGAAGCATTGAATTCAAGAATCACTGAGTCCATCTTTCCTTTGGAATAGGCGTCTTTCATCTCAGAACCACTGGATTCACCCCTGAGCAGTCGCCTTTCATAAGGGTGATAATATTCACTGAATAATTTTTGTGGCGTGGCCCTCTGATAAAGATAGATGGCTGAAATACCCAAAACAAGGGTAAAGGCAGCGCAGGCGTACAAGATTTTTGTAAGCCTTTGTGAGTAAGAATATATTTCATTCATAAATGGACGGATTTAGGGGTTTCAAACATTGGTAACCGCAGACAGCGGTTCCGTAACCCCATATTCGGGGACTTTTTGGCCTATTCTATGGCCCGCATGACCTTGCCATAGTCCAGGTCATCGCCAATTGTACGGGCTGCTTTCTGGTAAGCTGCTCTAACTAACTCATTCTTAGGCATTTCGGATGCCGCCTGGATTAGCAGACTGGCCTTGTCCACATCGGAATTCATGTAAGAAATCTGGTTAAGCAGTAAAATCCACTGGCTACCAGCCATATCTTTTATTTCCAGGAGATGGGAAAACAGATCGGTTTTGTCCATATCTGATCCCATTTTTTTGACCCCCAAGAGCAAGCTATCCAAGAGGTTTCCGCTGATCATACCCCGATTGATCAAATGTTGATAAAGGTTTGCCCGATCCCCGTCCGATCCCAATGTTTGAGATACAGTTAATATATTTTCCACATTTTTTTTTAGAGAGGGAATCCATCCGGATTATTTTTTCCAGCGCATTGACTTTGTCCATATCCGACCCCAGGGAAGCGATCGATTCAAAATAAGCATGGTTCGCCACAGAGTCGTTGAATTGGGTGACGGATAATTTTTCTAAAATCCTGACTTTATCCATATCGTTATCGAGGCGACCAATTTTTTTTATAATCAGAGACATGTCCTGATTTGAGCCAGAATCTAACTGGATCAAACGGTTCAAATAAAGCACCCGGATGTTGCCGGCTTTTATACTGTCTGCTTCTTTCATCAAGGCGGCAACGCCTCCTTTTTGATAAACACGTTCCATTCTCGCCTGGGCATCATATCCCCAATCGATCATTTCCCGAATGGCCTGCGTAACATAGATTTTCCCTGCTGCGTTTGCGGGCAGATCATTTTTCCCATCGTAGATGGTATACTCGATTTCTCCTTGCAGATTGGTTTCCGCTTTCACTTTGATTTCATTGAAGCGGTACTTGAAATAGCCACCTGGCGAAATACTCTTGAAACTGGTCTCGTCATCGGAGAGCCTGAATTTTCCAGCATAATTTATCTCCTCATAGGAACTATCCGTTTTGACAACCATATTGCTGACAGATACCCCGCTTCTTTCCCCTTCCTTACCGGCCCAGGAAAAATAATATCTGATACTAATCAGACAAAAAGCAGTCAGAAAAAAAACCAGTTTCATATAAACACTATTTAGATAACGTCTTCAATCGTTTTATTTCTCTTTTGAATAGTAGTAGTAAGCTCCAAAACCAGCGGCAACGCTGAATGCCAGGATGGCCACGGAATGCAAACCAAAAGGGCGGGTCAAACCTACCAGCAATAAGCCAACCCCTATGGCGGTAAGCATAAAAAACCATTGCAGGATATAGAGCTTATTTTCTTTCTTCTCGGGAAGCAAAATCTCCCGCACAACGTTTTCCTCCGTGCCCTTGTCCAGTATCCGGTTTTTAATACGATAAGACATGGCATTTCTGAAGATCTGCAGGATAAAGGAACTGATCAGATAAATGCCAAATAGAATCGCGACGATATGAAGGGTATCAAACAAAAAATCTCGGTCCTTAAACGGGTCGAATGTCTCAGGTAACGGTGCCTGGGCCTTTAAAGCGCTGGTTAATAAAAATGTAAATGTGGTGATGGTTATTTTTTTCATGATCAGTTTTTGATTATTTATTTGACTGCCTTTGCCAGATTATGTTCCGGCTTTAATTAAAATTCAAGAAACGCATCTGATGCTGGTATTTTTTATAAAGTGAGAGCATTTTTGTCACCAGGATCAAACTTGTGCTGATCACAATGGCATAAATAAAAAATGGGGGAATGTCAATGAACAGACTGGCAATACCTTTGCGGAAGAAATATAAAGGGAGCGCAATACATCCAATAGAGAAAATCACCAAAAAACCAGCAATGAAGTTATCTGCAGATCTTTTGGAATGTCCTTGTGGCAGCTGGGTCATCACCGCGGCCGCTAAGTCAAAGTCAAAAACTGGCGGCGTCTGTTGCCCCAGGCCCGAAAATAAGAGCCGGTAGTTTTCCACTTCGGCCAGGCATTCAGCGCAGGACTCCAGGTGCGATTCCAAAGCCGGTGGAAAGTTATTGTTCATCAGGGCGTATTGCTGTATCTCTTCTTCCTGAAGATGTGGGGAATTCATAGTGCCTCCTTTTCGTATTTCATTAATAAATTTTCTTTCAGCATTTTCCTTGCGCGAAAAAGCGAACTTTTTACCGTGCCTTCCGCCAGCCCCGTAATTTGCGACAGTTCTTCATAGGTCATGGATTCCTGGTGGAAAAGAATGATAAGGGTTTTATAAACGGGTGGCAGTTTTTCTATTTCTTTTCCAACAATAAAGGCTGTCTCCTTGTTAAAAATCCTGGTTTCTGAACTGCTGGCGTTTACCGGGGTATTGTACAATGCTTCCGATGTGGCCGGAATGGTTTCCTTCTCAGTCAGATTTCCCGGATAAACCGGCTTTTTTTTGTCAATCCAGGTAAGACAAGTATTAAACGCAATTCGTGCGACCCAGGTAGAAAATTTGGATTGGAATTTAAAACCGGCCAGGTTGCGAAAAACCTTCAAATAGATATCCTGCGCCAGATCTTTCCGGTCTTCTGCAACCGGAATCATTTTAAAAACAATCTGGGCCACAAGATGCTCCGTATTGCCGATGAGGGTTGCAAAGGCACGGTGATTCCCACGCAAAACCTGTTCAATCAGTTGCTTATCTTCGGGATTATTTCCTAAATATGGGTTCACGTAATTGATGAGACCGGCGAGGTAGAATTTTGTTTCAATGAATCTAAACTAAATAGAGAGAATTTTGTAGGATTGCCTCTGTTTAAAAAAAACGGGTCTAACACAAACTTACCCCGGAAAATGTTCTGAAATCCCCTGTTTTCTTGATGGATTTAAGTCGGTAAAAATTCGGCGAAACATTAGATAGTTTCGAGATTGGATTACAATTTTGCCGGGGAGAAGATTTTTTATGGAAAAAGAGAAAAAAAAATCTGAAAAGAGGGAGAAAAAAGGCCCAGGTATCATGAGCCTTTTGAAGCCCTATCGGGGTATGATCTTTTTGTTGATATTTTTTGCCCTGTTGAGCAATGGCATCAACCTGGCCCTCCCCCGGATTGTTGCCAGCGGGATTGATTCATATCCCATGCATTATCATCTCCAGAAAATTCTGCTGGAATTTGTTTCGGCGTCCTTGGTCGTTTTTATTTTTACATATTTACAAAGCATCGTTCAAACCAATACCGCTGAACGGGTTGCCAGAGACCTACGGTCCCGACTGGCTGCGAAAATATCGACCCAATCCTATGTGTACATCGAAAAAACCAATCCATCCAAACTACTTACCAACCTGACTGCCGATGTCGATTCGGTCAAGATGTTTGTTTCTCAGGCGATCGTGGTTATAGCCTCCTCTTTGATCGTGATCATCGGCTCTTGTATCATGCTCTTCAGCATAAACTGGAAACTGGCATTTGCCATTGTGGGCATCATACCCATCATCGGGTTTTCCTTCTATTTATTCTCGAAAAAGGGACGCCCTATTTTTCTCAAAGGAAGAGAGGTAATCGACCGGCTCAATAAGGTAATCAATGAAAGTATTTTGGGAGCGGCACTTATCCGCGTTATCAATGCCCAGCAACCGGAATATGAAAAATTCCTCGCAGCCAATACAGAAGCAAAGACTTTGGGCTTGAGTATTCTGCGGATGTTTGCCTGGCTGATCCCCATCATTGTGCTTACAGCCAGTTTTGCCGGAATAACGATTTTGACCTTGGGCGGTCATTTTGTAATCAATGGAAGCATGACACTCGGGGATTTTGCTGCTTTCAATAGCTATCTGGCGGTGCTCATTTTCCCAATTATCATGATTGGATTCATGAGCAATGTCATCGTGCAGGCTTCAGCCAGTTATCAGCGACTGCAGGGCGTGCTGGATCAGCCGGAATTGCCTGATACTGGCACCGTGAAAGAACGGCTAAAAGGAGAAATTAAAATGGACAACGTTTCTGTTGTCTATGGACAGAAGCCGGCACTCAAAGAAATCAGCTTTGCGGTGGAAGCAGGATCCCGTGTCGCGATCATTGGACCCACGGCAGCCGGTAAATCACAATTGCTTTACCTTCTGACAGGACTCATAAAACCAAATGGGGGAACCATTTTATTTGACGGTAGAAATATTGATGAATACAACAAAGAAGATTTCTACAGCCAGGTCGGATTTGTGTTTCAGGATAGCATCATGTTCAATATGAGTATCCGGGCCAACATTGCATTCAGTGACCTGGTAACGGATGAGTCGTTGGAAAAAGCTATTGAAACTGCAGAGCTAAAAGATTTCATCGCCTCTTTGCCCGAAAAACTGAATACCGTCGTTTCCGAAAGAGGCACCAGTCTCTCAGGTGGACAAAAACAAAGAATCATGCTGGCCCGGGCTTTGGCGGTGAATCCGAGAATATTGCTTCTAGACGACTTCACGGCCCGGGTTGATAACCAGACAGAATTGAAAATTTTGAATAATGTCAGGAGAAACTATCCAGGCATTACGCTGATTTCTGTGACTCAAAAAATTGCTTCAGCAAAAAAATTTGATCAGGTTATTGTATTGATGGAAGGAGAGATCGTGGCTACGGGAACCCATGAAACTTTGATGACTACCAGTCCGGAATACGTGCAAATTTACGATTCACAACAAAGCACCAATGAATTACAACCTCAATGATATTTCCGGGAAGCAACAAAAAGCTTCCAATCTTGAAATCCTCCGTAAGCTGCTACAGCTGATGAAGGAAGAACACGGTAATTTATGGCTGGCGCTGTTTGCCATCCTGACGAATTCGGGATTGAATCTTTTGAGTCCTTTTATAATGGGTTATACCATCGATAAATTCATTGTACACAAAGATTTTCATGGAGTTTTGGTAAATGCAACACTGCTGGTTTGTATGGCGCTTATTTCCTTCACGGCCGGCACCCAGCAAACCCGCATTATGGGCGGCGTGGCCCAGCGAATGCTGTTTAAACTTCGCAATACACTGATCAACAAATTACAGGAGTTACCGGTTGCTTTTTTCAATCAAAACAAAACCGGTGATCTGATTTCAAGAATCAACAACGATACTGATAAGATCAATCAGTTCTTTTCCCAATCCTTCATGCAGTTTATCGGCAACATCGTAACCATGACGGGGGCAGGAATTTTTTTGCTGGCGATAAATTTCAAGCTTGGACTGGCTACTTTGGTCCCCGGCATCCTCATCGTGATTTTTACGCGAGCCGCTTCTGGCTGGGTAAAGAACAAAAATGCCGCGAGTATGAAAAATACCGGCGGACTGAGTGCTGAGATTCAGGAAGGGTTGAATAATTTTAAGGTTATCATAGCTTTCAACCGTCGCGATTATTTCAGAACGCGCTTTAATGAAGTCAACGATCAAAACTATAAAACTGCCAAGGCGGCCGGAATTGCCAATAATATTTTCATATCAGTCTATGGTTTTTTGGCCAGCATGGCCCAGTTGATTGTACTGACTTTTGGGATATATCTGATTTCCATAGGCCAATTTTCTATCGGTTTATTGGTCAGCTACCTTTCTTATTCCAACAATTTTTATAATCCCTTACGTCAATTGGCCGCACTCTGGACCACGTTCCAGGTGGCGATGGCTGGCTTTGATCGCGTATCGGTTATTTTAAATATGGAATCTGATTTGCCAGTGGTCAGTGACGATCGTAAAATGGACAATGCACCGCTGTTAGAATTTAGGAATGTTCATTTTGGATATGATGGTGGCAGAGAAATCTTACACAATATAAATTTCAGTCTGGATAGGGGTCGAACCTATGCATTGGTAGGACCCACTGGTGGTGGAAAAACAACCACAGCATCTTTGCTGGCAAGGTTATATGACCCAAATCAGGGACAGATATTTCTCAATGGTAAAAATATCCGTTCTTTCAGTGCCGAAGAAAGAACCAGAAGAATAGGATTTATTTTGCAGGAGCCTTTCCTTTTTTCAGGTACGGTGCGCGATAATATCCTTTACGGCAATGAAGTTTACCGTGAATATTCAAATGCAGCGCTGGAAGAAGTGATTAAAAACGCCAATCTGCAGAGTCTGCTGGCAATATTTGAAAATGGACTGGATACCAATGTGACAGCAGGAGGAGAGAGCATCAGCCTGGGACAAAAACAGTTAATTGCATTTATACGAGCCGTATTACGCAACCCGGATCTGCTTATCTTGGATGAAGCGACTGCCAATATTGATACAATCACCGAACAACTCTTGCAGGATATTCTCAACAAGTTACCCGAGGAAACCACTCGCGTAATCATCGCCCACCGCCTCAATACCATACAGAATGCCGATGAAATCTTTTTCGTCAATGCAGGAGAAGTGATCCGTGCGGGATCCTTTGACCATGCAGTGAACATGCTGCTGCAAGAAAAACGGGCGAGCTAATCTTTAGAATGGCAAATCATCTTCTTCCTGGATCCCCATTTCGGTGGGAGCAGGCGTCGTACCGGCTGCCGATACGGAAGCCGGCGCCGCCAGTTCAATTTTCCAGGCCTTAACATCCGTATACCAACGGCCGTTGTATTCACGGCTTTCCACATCAAAATCTATTTTCAGCTGGTTGCCGGTTTGTAACTGACTGGCATCAATTTTATCACCCCAAACGGAAACACATATTTTTTTGGGGTAGGTCGTTTCCGTTTCTACAATGATGTCCTGCTTTTTCCACTGGCCGTTCTTTCCGGCGCCAGTTTGCAAGGGAAGAACCTGTATAAGTTTGGCGGTGAGTTGCATAATAAAGGTGCTTAAAAACCAAAATTAATCATTCAATCTGAGTCTTTATAGGCTTTTTAGAAAATCATGTATGCCTTGGGTACTGGCCTTCCTGAATAAGGGGTGCAGATGCAAAGGTGGCAGGCAAAAAATAACTCTTTAAAAAATAATATGGTATATTTTCGGGGACGAATTCATCAAAAGGGAAAAATGCAAAAAAAAATCTCTAAAATCCTTCTCAGTCAGATTTTCATTTTTTTCTCTGTCTCGAACCACGTCTGGTCTCAGGCACTGACTCTTTCCCCGGATCAGGAAAGGGCCCGAGGAATTTTTAAGGAACTTATTGAGATCAATACGACCCATTCTACCGGCAATACGACGATGGCTGCCCAAGCCCTGGCGAAAAGACTGGTGGACGCAGGATTTGATCAGAAAGATGTGGCGGTGGTTGGACCCGCTGCCCGCAATCAAAACCTGGTTGTCCGATTTCGTGGGTCCGGAAAAAAAGCTCCGATCCTTTTTTTGGGGCACCTGGATGTAGTGGAAGCAAGAAGGGAAGACTGGTCTATGGATCCTTTTATCTTAACTGAAACCGGGGGCTATTTTTATGGACGCGGCAGCCTGGATATGAAGGAAAGCGATGCCATCCTGGTCTCCAACTTCATAAGAATGAAAAAGGAAGGATTTCTGCCCGACCGGGATTTAATCCTGGCATTGACGGCCGGTGAAGAAAGTGGTGGCGAGTATGATGGTGTGGAATGGCTGGTTAAAAACCGACACGCCTTGATCGACGCCGACTTCTGTATCAATTTGGATGCGGGTGAACCGCAGAGAAAGGGTGGTAAACGGGTTCTTCGCCCCGTGCAGATCAGTGAAAAGGGAATTTTCTACATGACCTTGGAAGTGAAAAATCCGGGAGGTCATAGTTCTCAGCCTTCAAAAAACAATGCAATCTATAGACTGGCCGACGGACTGGTGCATATGGAGGCCTACGACTTTCCTATTGAACTCTCAGGTATTACGAAGTCGTATTTTTCTGCAATGTCGGCAGCCGAAAGCGGACAAATCGCCGAAGACATGAAGGCTGTTGCTGGAAATATGCCGGATACCAGCGCAGTCAACCGACTGGCAAAACTCCCTTATTACAATGCCCTGATGCGGACTACTTGTGTAGCTACGGTTCTAGAGGCAGGAAATTCTATCAATGCCTTACCGCAACTGGCCAAAGCGACCGTGAACTGCCGGCTCCTGCCCGGAGCCACTCAGGAAGAGGTAGTAAAAACAATCACCGGAGTACTCGGTGATTCCCAGATCACTGTTTCTGTCATCATTCCCCTGATCGTTAGTCCACCCTCGGATCCGAAAGGGGAGATCATGCAAACCGTGCAACAGGTTTCCAACAAATTATGGCCAGGCATACCTGTATTGCCTATCATGGGAGTGGGTGCATCCGATGGCAAGTATCTACGCGCAGCAGGAATGCCTACTTACGGGATTTCCGGTGTTTTCCTGGAAGTGGATGATTTCCGCATGCACGGGAAAGATGAACGGATTCGGGTAGATGACTTCTATGATGGCCTTGAGTATAATTATGAGCTGATCAGGGCATTTTCCACGCAGCCCTAACAGCAAGGGATAACCTAAAACGTCCCAAGTATCTGAACGCCCGCACTAAAGTTTACATTTATGCAGGCATCAAAGAATCGCCAAAAAAATGTGAAATAAAAATAACCTGCATCTATCTTTACAGGATGCTTGTCTAATTCCCTGGTGTTTCACAACCGCCGTAAAAAGGTCCATGAGAGGTGTATTGCCTTCCATTGCTGCCATCTTATTTTGTCAATTGGCCTTGGCTAAAATTGAAAAAATATTTCCAAGGGTCCGCAGGTCTCTTTGTACGTTTTGCGATTCGACTAAGAAAAACACTTTAACGAAATCTGAGAGCCTAATGTCTCTTCCCAAACCCCCGAAAAGACCTTTTTACGGTACCTGGATCGATTATTTTTCCTCATCCCTTAGCATACATGCCGATTCAAGTTTTGAGTATTCCTGGAGTTCCAATATGAATGGAAGCTGGACTTCTGGAAAATGGGAACGGGTGAAGGACACATTTTTTTTCAGAAAGATTTCTTTGAACTATAATTCGCCAAATGCTTATCCTGCACCGGAGCGGTTGTGTCTGCATAAAGACAAACTCTATAGAATGGATGTTGATGGCCATTTGATGGAAGAGAAAATTTCTTCTTCCTTCTCGGTGAAAACAAGTCGCCGGTTTAAGACCTTTTATTTTAGAGAGAAGAGCCGCAACCGGTATTATTTTGATTCCAGTTACTACCAGGATGCTGCGGATCGAAGATTTAGGATGGGCTTTGGGATAAACTGGACGCTTCAGCCTTTAGCGGGTTATCGGGTAGTGGGTTCTTTTGGATTCAGCCTTTCACCCAGATATATTTTCGAACCTACCCATCCTTCTTACTGGTCTATTGGAATTCCCCTGACGACGGGGTTCTCCCGGTTGGACGACTCAGCCAGCGTAGACTTGAAACTTGGACTGATGTTCGATTTACCTCTGATATTAAATTTTAACCATGAGCTGGGAGGGGTAGCAGGTGGAGGAAGCCGGTTTGGATATTTCGTGGGAGGAGGAATCGGATATCATTACAATCATTTTACGGCAGCCAACGACAAAGGAACAATTACTGAACAGGTGAATGGTTTTGGTCCGGTAATAAACGGGGGGATTCGATTTTCCTTTAAAAAATACCGGATTCAACAGTTGGAGTGCAAATTTTCCTATATGAAAATGATGGTCGCTTCCAAACCCGATATTATTGGCATCGGGCTGGTTATGAATTTTTAAGGATTTTTCTTCGTTGTGGCGTACCTTAAACTTATTCTTGAGACAGATCCTCGCTTCAGATGAAAAAATATTTTGTTTTGAAACTACTGCCACCCCGTTCAACGTTTGGACAGGATATGACTCCCGAGGAAAGAAAAATTATGGGTTTACATTCCGCTTACTGGAAGGGACTCATGGTTCAGGGATTGGTCGTGGTGTACGGTCCGGTTTTGGATCCGCAGGGAGTATTCGGACTGGGAATTGTAGGCGTTGAGGAAGAAGGGAAAGTGAAGGAAATTACTGACGCGGACCCAGCCAACGGCCTTAACCGATATGAATATTATCCAATGTTGGCTGTCTTACCTGATAAATAATCAAGTGGTCTTCATGTTTTTGTCTGCTCCATATTAAATAAAATTACGAGTGGTGATACTTCAAAATAAAAATGCAGTTGTATATGGCGCGGGGGGTTCGCTGGGTAGTGCCGTTGCCAAAGCACTGGCTTCCTCGGGTGCCCGGTTATATTTAACCGGGCGTCACACCGGCTCTGTCCAAAAAGTAGCCGATGAAATTCTTTCATCGGGAGGTTTTGCACAGGTGGACCAGGTGGATGCGCTGGATGAAAAAGCCATCCATCATCATTTGGAAAAGATGGTAAGCCATGCTGGAAAAATCGACATCTCTTTCAATGCCACCGGTGTGGAGGTTGTTCAAAATATTCCCTTAACCGAAATGAAAGTGCATGATTTTATTCGACCGGTTACCCTCATGCTGCAGTCCCGATTTCTCACCGCTACTGCCGCCGGCCGGATGATGGCCAAACAAAAATCTGGCGTCATATTGTCTCTTTCAGCAACACCCGGGGGAATCGGTTACCCTTATACAGGCGGATTTGCACCTGCCTGTTGCGCTATAGAGAGTCTTTCCAGAAACCTGGCTTCTGAATTAGGGATATATGGAGTGCGGGTGGTGAATATGCGTTCGGGTGGTTCACCTGACTCAAAAGTTTTTAAGGAGGCGATAGATAACAACCCTGAAGTTATGACTACAGTCATTCGAATGATGGAAGAAGACACCATGCTCAAAAAACTTCCTTTGATGGCCGACATAGCGAATCTGGCCGTATTCCTGTCATCCGACATGGCTGGCAAAATAACCGGCGTCACGGTGGATGTGACCAGCGGAACGACGGCGGGATTAAATTACAGGGTGGCTCGTCAAAAGTAAATGGGTTGTAAACTTTAGTTTCAAAAAATAGATCCTCCCCAAATTTTGTTTGGGGGGACAATTCTTCACTACATTCGCAAAAAAAATCTTATGGGCATCGCCGATAAATTATTCCAAATGAAAAACGAAAAGGCTTCGGCCAACTTAAAAGCGGGAAAGGATTTTTTGGAGGCCAATAAACAAAAACCGGGCATTGTCGCACTGCCAAGTGGTTTGCAGTACGAAATAATAACCGAAGGAAACGGTATAAAACCATTGGCAAGCAATAAAGTTACTTGTCACTACCATGGTACATTGATAGATGGATCTGTTTTCGACAGTTCAGTAAAACGCGGTCAGCCCGCCACATTTCCGTTGAATATGGTTATCAAAGGATGGACTGAAGGCCTTCAGCTTATGGCGGTAGGCAGCAAGTGGCGTTTCTTCATCCCACCCCAGCTGGCCTACGGTGAAAGACAAACGGGGGCCCAGATCGGTCCAAACAGTACTTTGATATTTGAAGTGGAGTTGCTGGGCGTGAGTTGACGGGTTGTCTTTTCACAGGTGCTTCAATCTATTAATCGGTTCGAGAGAATTTCCATGAACTGAGTATAATATTAAATTTATTCACCTGTAAAAAGTACATCATGAAACAAGAATTTATGTTGTATATACGCAACGGCGGTGACGCCAAGCTGGCTTTATCGGAAAACGAACATTTTGATTTTATCAAAAAATGTGAAATCTATATTGGCCGGTTAAAAGCAACAGATAATCTTATCGCTGCCCAACCCTTGTTAAGAGAGGGATTGGTGATTTCACGAAAAAATGGCGTATGGGGGACCAAAAAAATTGACCCTTCTCGCGAGGTTCAGGTTGGTTATTATCACATCAGGGCGAATGACTTACAAGAGGCTGTCTCAATCGCTCAGGAAAACCCTGAATTTGAATATGTTCCCTCTGCAACTATTGAAGTAAGGCAGATTAAAACAAAAGAGGTAAAAACAAGTTTTGTTTATCCCTCTATGTGAGCCCAGATTCAAGTTGTATAAATATGATTTTGAATGATCTCAAGGTTTTGTAGCTTTCTGAGCAAGCCGGCATCTTCCCAGAGAATCATGAAGGTATTTGTAATCCTCTCGTTGTTTTTACTTTCATCTGTTGGAACTTTTAGTCAGACAGGGGAGGGCAGACTAACTATTTCGCATTTAACGGGCGATTTTTACGTTTACACGACTTATGGAACATTCAAAGGTGACCCGGTACCTTCCAATAGTATGTACCTGGTCACTTCAAGGGGAGTTGTCCTTTTTGACACGCCCTGGGACAGTACTCAATTTCAACCTTTATTGGATAGTATAAGAGCCAGGCACCACCAAGAGGTAATCCTGTGCATTTCAACCCATTTTCATGATGATAGAACGGCGGGCCTTGAATTTTACAGACGAAAGGGCATAAAGACTTATACAACGGAACAAACGGATGAATTCAGTAAAATGAAAAGTGGGAAAAGGGCTGAATTTTTAATATATCAAGACACTCTGTTTATAGTGGGTCAACATACTTTCCAAACCTATTATGGCGGAGAAGGTCATTCTCCGGACAATATTGTCATTTGGTTTGATAAGGAAAAAATATTGTATGGAGGCTGCTTGGTTAAAAGCACCGAAGCAGAGGACCTGGGGAACTTATCGGATGCGAATGTTAAGGAATGGGCTCTTACGATAAAAAAGATTCAGCAAAAATTTAGAGATCCTATCTATATAATTCCTGGCCATTTGGACTGGCAGAGTAAGGAATCCCTCACGCATACAGTTATGCTGATTCAACAGTACAATGAAAAAACCGAAAGTAAAACCAAGTAGCATTCGGCTATTTATTGAGCTGGAAATTTGGGTCTCCTGTTTGCCACAACAAAAAGGCATCCTGATCGGCAAAATTGCTAAATGTCACCAAGCGGTTTTCAGTGAAATGTCCATTGTTTAAGTCGACCCTGAGCAAAACCGGTTTATTGGATGAAGTAGCGTTTTGTAAGGCGCCGGCAAATTTACCTGGTTGCCAAGGGGCAACCCGGGCATCATTGATACCGGTTGCACAGAGAACGGCAGGGTACTTTATACCCTTTTGTACATGACTTAACGCGTCCATTTCAATCAATGCTTTACATTCTATGGAGTCCTGCACGGTTCCATATTCCTTGCTATTGGCAGGCCCATCCGTTCCGTATTCCGATCTCAATGCATTGGCATCTCCTACATTGCACACGGCTGCCGCAAATAAGTCTGGTCGTTCGGTTATAGCCCGACCAATCAAAATACCTCCTGCACTCGTTCCGGTCCCGGCCAGTCTGTCTCTGGTTGTGTAACCATTATTTATAAGATATTCGGCACAGGCGATAAAATCTTTCCAGGTATTTGGCTTAGTGGTTTTATAGCCGCTTAAATGCCAGTTCTCTCCTTTTTCTCCTCCTCCTCTTACATGCGCGACTGCTAGAACAACTCCCTGGTTTATCAACGCCAGGTTCATGACAGAAAAATATGGAGAATAAGAATAGCCGTAACAACCATAACCTGTCAGAATGCAACTATTGTTACCGTTAAGAACGGCCCTTTTATTATACAATATGGACAATGGAACCATCGTGCCGTCATGGGATGGGACCTCTACTTCTTTAACCGCAATATTGTCAACACCAGGATAATTAACGGTTTCATCAAATCGACTTTTATGATATTGATTGGTTTTTGCGTTAAAATCATACAGGGAGAAAGGCCGGTTCCAGGAGGTAACGCCAAAAATAGTTGAGTCAGTTTTATTGCTGGAAAATACAACCGATACCTGCCCTTGCAATTCCCTTACTATACTTTCGGAAACAGCCGTTTTAAAATTATATTTAATAATATTGTTGTTGATACCATCTGTGAGCGTAATAATTAAGTAATCCTTCGTGCCACTGATATCGCTGATTTTATTATTTCCTTCCTTATAAATGGTGATTGCGTTGGCAATATCAGGTGAATCTATATTTGTTCTGGTAATTCTATAATTGGGCGCATCCTTGTAGGTAAGCATATATAAATCTTTTCCGTGCACCAGGGAATTGGTGATCTTATCTTCTTTTTTAAATAACAGTTTCCATGGAATAGCACTATTCTGAATTCGGGAAACTGGCGCATAGTAGGCTCTATACTCGTTGGCGGCGGTAAATAGAAAACCTATAAGGTATTTTTTTTCGTCATCGAGTGTTACATAACATATATCTTCCGGCGCAATGGGTAGTTGTTTATATTTTGAAGCCGAGAAAATCTCTTTGTCACGTGTGCGGTCCGTTCCCATAATATGAAGCATGGATTTTAGATTCAAATGAAATTCTACGGCATCTTCTTTAAATGAAGTATGTGCGGTATACAAAAACGAATCGTCATTTACCCAGGCCGAAACTCCATACAAGGTAGGAGCCAGTGAATCTGTATAGAATTGCTTTGTAGCTACCTTCATGATCCTAATGGTGGCTACTTCTCCACCACCTTCTGCCGTTTCTATTGTAATGTTCTTCGCATGTGTGGATGGCGTGAAGTTCTTAATATTCAGAGTATGGCCTTTTTTAAAGGTCATGGGATTAAAAAGTAAAATTTCTTTGCCCTGACCTATTTTTCGACAATAAAGACTGGCGACCGGTTCACCAGCCATGCGTTTTTTATAAAACCAGAGTGAATCAACCAAAACCATTCCGGAGTAGGAAGTTGTTTGTAATTTGTCCAGGGCGATAAATTCATTTAGAAGGCTGTCTCTTCCGGAAATGTTTTTTAAAATGTTGTGACTGTAATCAGCCTGTTGTTTAAACCATTCTTGAACAGAGTTATCGTCTAAATGTTCCATCCAGCGATAATGGTCTGTAATGGGTTTTCCGAAATAAATATCGGTGCTATCTACCATTTTAGTAGTTGGATAACTCCATTGTCCTTTGGTTGCAAGACCAATAAATAGGACAAATAATAGCGTAAGAATATTTTTCATGGTAGGTTGTTTTTGCTATGTAATGTTGATACCTATTAATTTGTAGCCGGTGCGGTAAAATCGATTGAAATACCGCTAATGAAGTTAATAAAATTATTTACCCAATGAGCATTGAATTTGCCTCATTCTGATCTCAATTGACTGCTGGGATTTAAAAAAGCCGCTCGCAGAATCTGCATCGTGATGGTGAGCAGGGCAATGACAAGCATGCCCAAGCCAACGGACAAGAAAACCCAGAAGGAGATGCCGATTCTGTATTCATATTGCTGCAACCATTTATGGAGAAAATACCAGGAGATAGGACTGGCGATGAGAAATGAGATGAAAACCAATTGGATGAATTCAGAAGAAATTAGTTGTCATAGACTGAAGACTGTGGCTCCTAAAATTTTCCTAATGGCAATTTCCCGTGTACGTTGTTCGGCAATAAAGGATGCCAGGCCAAACAGTCCAAGGCAGGATATTACAATGGCCAAAACGCAGAAAACGGTGGAGATATTTCCAATATGTTCTTCATCAGAGAATTTCATATTATAGTTATCAGCCGTAAATGAATATTCGAAAGGGGTGTCCGGATCAAAGTGGCTGAACACTTTTGCGATGCCGTTTAAGGCAATGGGGGATGGGACATTTTGTTTTAAGCGGATAAGAATGAAACTTATTTTCCTGTTGAAAAGCGTAAAAAATACCGGATCTGCCGGTTTGTACGGCGATTCCATAATCATATTTTTCACCACGCCAACGATGAAATGATTTTTATCATGCCAGTGAATCATCTGACCAACGGGATTTTTCAATCCAGTAAAATCAACGGCTGCCTGATTTAAGATAAAGGCACCACTGTCTGATGGAAAGTCTCGTGAGAAATCTCGGCCTTCTATCACCTTCCAGTCAATCGTTTTCCCAAAATCGTAACTCACAAAAAGAGTACCGATGATCGCCAGCTGGTTTGGATCTTTGCCTGGCCAACTATAGCCCATCATGCTGTTCCTGACTTCGGTGGATGGACTGGAGGACTCGGCTACATTTTCGACGAGCCCTGTTTGTAGAAGGTCGTTTCTCAGGGCTTCGTAGTGGGACTTGATGGATTCTGATTTCATTTCTGTGATGATCAGTCGCTGTGTGGAGTATCCTACCGGCCTGCTTTTCGCAAGCTGGATCTGCTGGTAGACGACAACGGTTCCTATGATCAGCGCAATACAAACGGTAAATTGCAATACGACCATTATTTTTCTGGGAAGAGACGCCGGTTTTCCATCCTTTAAATTTCCTTTAAGTACTTGAATGGGCTTAAAACCAGAGAGAAAAAAAGCCGGATAACTGCCTGCCAGCAATCCCGTAAAAATGGTAAATCCAGCCAGGCATAACCAAAAACCGGGATTTCCAAAAGGAATGGACAATTGCTTTCCTGCCAGTAGATTAAAATTGGGTAGATATAACCATGCCGTGATCAGAGATAATATCAGGGCAATAAAAGTCATGGTGAATGATTCACCAATAAACTGACCTATTAGTTGCTTCCGGGAGGATCCCAGTGTTTTGCGAATACCAACTTCTTTGGCTCTTTTTTCACTTCTTGCTGTACTGAGATTCATGAAGTTGATGCAGGCGAGTGTGAGTACAAAAACTCCTATGACTGCGAACAACCAGACGAACTGTATTCTCCCTTCGGTATTTCTTCCCTCTGCTTTGAAATTGGTGTATAAATGCCAACGGTCCATCGGGTGAATCATCAGTTCCTCCCAACCGCCTACGATGTGTGATTTCGTCAGATTTTTTATTTTGGCGGATAAACCTTCAAAGGAAGCCTGGTCATGCAGCCCGACAAAAACCTGGAAATGGTGATCAAGCCAATCGTCCGTATGGGTATTACCCGCGTTATTTTTGTTCTCCCATGCGCATAAAAATTGAACACCATGAAAGTCGGTGTTAAAGGGGAGATCTTCATAAACGCCAGCAACCTTCATTTCATATTCCCTGTTTAAAGAAATTACTTTGTTCAGGGGATTCTTATCACCAAAAAGACTTTTCGCCAGCGATTCACTGATCAGCATGGCCGAAGGATCGGAGAATCCCTTAAAACTCCCTCGCTTCATATTCAATGTAAGCATGGAAGGGAAGTCGGCTTCAGCCCAATAGCCATATGCATTGATTTTTTTATCATCTATAAGTAATGTGGCACTCGTTTCCTTAGTTAAGGAGACTTGTTTAATTTCCTCAGAGTAGTTATTTCTTAAGGCGGCGGCAATGGGAACAGAAGAAAACTCTTCCCACGATGTGACACCATTAAATGTTTCGATGGAAACGATTTCTCCCAATCGAGCATGATTTTTATGGTAATGGTTGAATGAAATTTCATCCCAAAGCCATAGGCCGATCAATAAGGCTACCGACATACCGATGGCCAGTCCGAGGATATTTATACTGCTGAATACTTTATTTTTCAGCAAATTTCTAAACATTATTTTAATGTAGTTTACCAGCATAACTTATAAATGGCAAATTAGGGAATATGTTTTATAACTAACAAATTAGTTAAGGCTGGTTGGCAGCAATCGATGATTCCGTCAAAAATTTATCTTTACCAGCCATTTATTCTTTTAGTAGGGGCATGCGCATTCTATCATTAACAAAAACAATCGATGAAAAATAATGGGATTATCATTTGGATGGCCTGGCTGTTGGCCATTACCAGTTGTCAGACAAAGAAAGAAAAATCTGTTGGACCCACAGACGTTAACACCATCGGAAAGGTGGAAATTTATGACAGCGGCGCATCCCATCTGATAGATCGCAATGCCACGGTTGAAGTCATTGGTAAAAATTATAAATGGAGTGAAGGGCCCGTTTGGGTACCGGCTAAGCAAATGCTGCTTTTTTCTGCGGTTCTGGAAAATAAAATCTATCGCTGGAATGGAAAAGATACACCGCTCCTTTACCTGAGTCCCTCAGGATATACGGATACTGCTTATCGGAACGGGGAAAATGGTTCCAATGGTCTTGCGTTGGATAGGGACGGAAAACTAATTCTTTGTCAGTCCGGAAATCGACAGGTAGTCCGTATGAACGCACCTTTGGATACACCGGCTCCTAAATTTAGCGTATTGGCAAAATATTATCGGGGCAAAAAGTTTAACAGCCCCAATGATCTGATAGCGGACAGCAGAAACAATATCTACTTTACGGATCCCATTTATGGATTGCCGAAGAAACAGGACGATCCGACAAGAGAATTGAATTTTGAAGGCGTGTACAAAATCAGCTCAACAGGTAAGGTCAGTTTGCTGATTGATAGCATATCCCGACCCAACGGGATCGCTCTTTCTCCGGATGAAAAAATATTGTATGTCGGCAGCAGCGACGATCATACCCGCTGGTATGCTTACTACCTGGATAGTCTGGGCAATATAAAAAGTGGTGGAGTACTCCTGGATGGCACCCTCCTAAAAGAGAGGGCCACTACGGTCAAGGAGGGGGCCGATGGCTTTAAGACCGATCAATACGGCAATATTTTTAGTACCGGTCCCGATGGCATCAACATTCTGTCGCCGCAGGGTAAGTTATTGGGTTTGATAAGAATATACAATAAACGAACTTCCAACTGCGCATTTAACGAAACCAAGGATGTACTATTTATTACGGCCGATGACTGGGTACTGAAG
>Ga0206938_1125_pt1 | contig 20034 bp, 13 predicted proteins | sample Alteio_BWOrgHeat_12_FD_152918 | JGI IMG/M metagenome (GOLD analysis project Ga0206938, IMG submission 152918) | Enriched cells from forest soil in Barre Woods Harvard Forest LTER site, Petersham, Massachusetts, United States -... | ecosystem: Environmental > Terrestrial > Soil > Temperate forest >... | reverse complement strand
GGGAGACATCTCGTAAAATTGCGCGCTCTTGCCGGGTGATATGGGAAGTAAATAGGTAAAATCGGGACTCACCATGGGATTCATACAACCTTTCTGAAAAGCGCTGTTGTACTTGATCTGGGTAGGAAGCTGGGGGTCAATGGCAGTCACGGTAAATAGTTTGGTGTATCCCGGCTTTACTTCTGCGTGAAAAGGAAGGGGTCGATCGCATTTTACATTGTTGAAAACCGTGAATCCCAGTTCCAGAATATAGTTACAATAGGCATAGTTGATCCATTGATCCATCCAATCACCAAAAAAGGAAAAACAAGCAGCATTTTGTTGAACCTTGTAGACAAAAACATAATTGAATCGATTGAATATGCCTATAAAATTAATTCTGAATCTGGACTTTCCAGGCCTGTTTTTGATTCTTGGCATTCACGACATACAAAAAATAAATACCAGAAGATAGGCTTGAAGGAAACTGGATGGTCATCAAATTTAAGCCGGAGGTGACGAGGGTTTGCGTAAACAGCCTTTGACCCTGCGGATTGACCAGTTCAACCTGCAGGGGTTCGTTGTTGGTGAAGTTGACATTGTTTTTAAGGTAAACCAAATGTTTCGCCGGATTGGGGAAGAGCTGAATAATGGCCAGGTTGAATGAAACCAGGATGTTTTTAGAATAAGAAAAGTGCTGTTGTTTGTCCACCATTTTTAAACGGTAGTAGTTGGCGCCCTGCGAAGGGTTGTTGTCCACAAAACTATAGGACTGTGAAAATGGCGAGTCACCCTGGCCAGGCACCGAACCAATCAGATTAAAATCGGTGGTCGTCAGACTGTGTTCCACTTCAAAATGGTCAAAATTTAAGGACGAGCCCGTGGTCCAGTTCAGCAAACTGTATTGATTGTTGATATTGGTACCGGTGAAATCCGTGAGGTCCACAGCAAGGGTATCCTGCTCAAGGATGACAGAAAGATGATCGGCCACTGCCGTTCCCGACAAAGTATTGTTGTGTGTGGTATAGGCCAGCCCAACATAGGGATGGTTTCCCAAGGCAACCGTGACAGAATCCACCGCCTGCCAGCTGAGGCTGTCGGCGGAAATATATCCAACATATTTATTTCCGTTGCAGGAAATCCTGACCCAGTAGGGAGCCAGGATACCACCTCCGAAATCGGTACTGGCGCTGATATCTCCTGCCTGGATCCGGTATTGAAACAAAGGTCCGTTCAGTGCCGACACGGCCATAAATACATTCGGAGAGCCTGGATCCAGGTTGGCCCGGATCATGACGCCACATTTTGCCCAAGGATCGGTATGTTGGGTGGAAACAACCCGGGCCGTAACCACGGCTGTACCGGCCAGCAAGGGCTGAAAAACACTGTGAAAAGCATCCGCCACATCCCAGATATCCGTGCCGGAGGCCGTCAGCGTATAGGTTCCATCGTTGTAACAAACATCGCCGGGGTAATATACATATCCGATATCGGCGCTGTTCCAGGGACTGGGTAAGGGATTGGGACACTGACTGGCCGCAGGTGCATGGAGGCCATAGACCAGCAGCTTGCCGGAGAAGGTGGCCAGATACACTTTACCATTGGCAATGGTCGGGGGAACAAATTTGGCAAATTTTCCAACGGAGTCCCGGATACCGCTCAAATTGCTGTTCCAGAGTTCATGACTGATATCGGTTGCATCAAAAGCCTGCAATATGCCCGGTACGATGGTATGGTTTGCATCGCCATTGATGGGATGGGAAGCCCATAGAATGCCCGTGGCGGCTTGCGACCCATCGGAAGAAACAGAAAGCATAGCACCCGGCATTCCGTAGGGAAGCACGGTGTTACCGACAATTTTATTGAGCGTATCGAAAATAAGACTGGCCCGCTGAAAAGGAAACTGTTTTAAGTATCCATCTTCGGCCCAGGCATAGATGTATTCCTTTCCTTTATCGTCCTGGTAGTAGGTCGGAGAACCGTGGATATGTTTTTCTCCATTGTATTTGGCGTTTACATCCAGTAGCTGGCGCACATTGCTGTTGTCTGATGTCATCCCACCCATTTGGGTATTGTCAATGAGGTACAAATAACTCTCTTTGCTGCCAGAGACCGACAGATGGGTGTTGGGAATAATCAACACCCCATCCACCCCATAGTCCAGGTCCTGGTCATTGAGGTATTGATAATCGGCCGGCGTAAAAAAATCCACGACTTTCAGCTGTCCGGATGCAGTAGACAATTTTAAAAGACTTTCGCCCCGGTCGGCGGTATCGTTTGGATTTCCATTCTTCCCGGTTGTTCCATTTCCGGTTGAAACGTATAAAAACCCGTCATCATCGACGGCCGGCCCCTGGCCGCTCATCCAGATGCCCGCCAGACCCCCGTCGGGGCTCGCGTTGTATATATATTTCTGTTCGAGGGTAGCTGCATCGTATCCCAGGATCCATCCATGGTAAGGTCCCCAGTCGCAATGCGATGACCAGGCAATGTATACAGTTCCCTGGTAGAGCAGCAGGGCGGGCCGCTGATTGGCAGTCTGTTGGTTAAAAGTAATGGTTCCCCCAATGCTTCCGTCTCCATTTCCGGTAGCCATGGCAGTTATATAAACGGGTGGCAACTTGTCGGTACCCGTCTTCAGATCCAGGGCATGCAGGTATTGAACAAAAACCGCAAATCCGCTGTTGGTGACACTACGGGAGACAACATAAATTGTTTGAGAAGTGGTATCAATCACCGGCGTTCCGACTATGCCCATCTGTCCGCTAAAATCTATATAGTTTCCACCGCAGGCACCCGCCATATCTGAGTTTCTGATGGGGCGGTAGGAATTGGTATTACCCGGATTGTAGGTCAGGTTGGTTTGCCAGTAGGGACTCATCGTCGCCGAATCGTCCGCATCAAATGCATATACACTGTTGTTAACCGTAGCTACGATCACTATGTTGTGAACGCCTCCACCGATGAAAGCCTGGTTGATCACCAGTGGCTGGCAATAGATCTGGTCGTCTACCAGACGGGCAAATATTTTACCAAAGCCTCCGGATTCCACGCCGGCCTGGGTTAGGATTTTTTCACCCGGATTCCATCCGGTCCTTTTCAGGTCATTGTGTTGGGTAACGACATTCTGTGCCTCGACAGGCAGCAAACCAATTGCCAGACAAAGGAGCCAGTATATTTTAGTGAAAATTCGGCGAGTAGGATTAGAAAAAGAATTTCTCAGCATTCGTTGTTTAAGGTGATCGGTCGCTAAAAATATAGAAATTTTTCGGCTTCACCTATCTTCGAAGTCAGGTCCGCTTCAAAAACCAATCAGCGCAGTTCGTTGAGTCCTACCATTTGTTTTTTATCCTGATCCCAGATTTTCAAACGCAGACAGGCAATGACCTCTCCTATTTTAAGGGATGTTCGCTTGCAATGCTGCAATTCCTTGAAATGGGCCATCACTTCCGGGAGACGGTAAAAAGGTATTTTTGAATTCAGGTGGTGGATATGGTGATAACCGATGTTTCCAGTGAGCCAGGCCATAACCGGACTCATCTTCATATAACTGGATGATTCCATCGCCGCTTTCTCATAGGCCCAATCGTTGTTTTCTGCAAAAGTGACACCTGGAAAATTGTGCTGCGCGTAAAACAGGTAGGCTCCCATCGCAAAGGCTATCAAGAATGGAAGAAAAAACAAACAAAACCATATTTGCCATCCGCAAAAAACAAATATGAGAACAGACAAAGTGATGTGAATGACCAGGGCAATCAGGGAATCGAAGTGTTTGCGGGGACTGCTCACAAAGGAAGCAATACACATTCCAAATATAAACATAGAAAAGTATCCCAATGCAATGGTCAGTGGATGACGAATGGCCAGGTATTCAAATTTCTGGCGGCCGCTCATTTCCTGATATTTTTTTTTGGTAGCGATCGGATAGGATCCGATGCTGGCACTGAATAATTTGGAATTGTTGTTGTGGTGATGATCGTGCGATCTTTTCCAGATGCTGGTAGGAGAAAGCACGAAAAAGCCAAACACCGTCATGATAAAATTGGCAGGCTTGGAATGAGTCAGAATGGAATGGTGTTGGTGATCATGATAAATGATAAACATTCTGACCATCAGCATTCCGGCTACAATACTGAATAATATTTTTAGGGCAAATATGGGAACCACTACCGTGGCAGCCAAAGCGATGATGAGAAATAAAATTGTTGAGAGTGCGTAAAACCAGCTTTTGCTCCGGATTTCTTTGGCGAAGGGCTTTGTAGCCAAAATCAGTTCTTTACCGGATAACATACGTAGTACTTTTTATTATTTTGGCCTTTGGTGTTTCCATCTCCGGTGTGTCCACAACCAATTTTCTGGTTGACTCCGGATATCAGATTCCAGCCTTCTGGTATGTATTTCGGTAATCGTCCCGCTTCTCTGAAGACTCAAAGGTAGTTCTATTCTTTCAGCAAACACAGTATAGTAGCCCCTTTTAACTCTTCTTATGGTAATATATACGATGGGATAACGAATCTTTAACGCGATTTTTTCAATCCCCAAAAATATCGGTGTATCCTGGTTGAGAAAACTCATCCAGTAAGCCCGGTCGGGAAGCGGAGACTGATCTGCGATGAATGCAGTGGCTGTCAATGCACTCCTGTTGTTCAGCATGTCCCGCAAAGTGTCTTTCATAGCGATCAGCCGTGTTCCAAAACGGGTACGCATTCGGTAAACCAATCCATTGAAATATTTATTGGACAACGGATGATAAATTACATATAACTGGTGCCTGCAACAGATACTAAATGTGTTACCGCCCCACTCCCAGTTTCCAAAATGGCCCATCACCACCATGAAACTTTGATTTTCCACAGCAAGCTGATCAAAAATGGCCTGTGTTTCCGGTTGAAAGGAACAATGTTTGACCATGCTTTTTTTAGAAATGGTCAATGTCTTGAATGTCTCCAGAAAAAGATCGCAGAAATAACGGTAAAAGCGACTTTCTATTTCCCGGATCTCTTTTTGTGTTTTTTCTGGAAAGGAGCGAACCAAATTCAGGCGGACAACCCCGCGCCGGTAGCGAATCAGATGGTACATGAGGATATACACCCCGTCGGAAAGCAAGTAAAGCAATGGAAAGGGAATGGCAGAAAGCAGATATATAAACGGAAGGCTGACGTAATAAAGGAGGCCCTGGAGTAGATTTTTCACTGGGAAAAAATCAAAGATATGGCAATAAAACATAGTAGATTGCGTTATCATTTGTTATGATTTCCACCATGAGATTCAGATCCTGCCGTGCTTATGTTATTGGCTTTGTAGTGGTCATGATATTCAGCTGCAACAAAAGCAATCCTCTACAAACCGGTACACCTGCCGATTATTATCCGATGCATCTGGGGAGCTACATCATTTACCGCATGGATTCTCTTAAATTCGTCAATGTTGGATCTTCAGACACCATCATCAGCTACCTGGCAAAAGAAGTAGTGGAAGACAGTATTACCGACAATCTGGGAAGGCCCAGTTATCGAGTTACCCGGTACCTGAGTGATACGACGGGCACTGCTCCCTGGGTTCCATCGATTGCCTACATGGTTACACCCACCCCCACCTCGGTGGAAGTAGTTGAAAACAACCTCCGATTTATTAAAATGGTAACGCCGGTACAGGACTATATTTCCTGGTTGGGCAATGCCTATATCGATACCAAATCAGACATATCCCAGGTTCCCTATATGGATGGATGGAATTATACCTATGACAGCACTGGTATGCCCTTCCTTACACTCGGAGGGGTAGTTCCCCAAGCGGTCGTTGTCCATGAAGCGGATGATGTTTCTGGACTGGGAGACGGCTCCTACACCCAAACGATTTTTAGTGAGGAAGCATATGGAAAGGACATTGGGCTCATCTACCGGAAATTTCTCTATTCTGTTTATCAATCCCCTAATGTGGAATACCCTTCCGGCGTAACCATTGGATACGGACTCACCTTCAATATGGTCTCCCACAATTAACAAATTTTCACAGCGGAGCCGGATCGCTGTTTCATATTTTATTTGGCTGCTCAGGCCGGAATTTTTCCCCGTTAATCCCGGCAGATGGCTTCATGACATCCGGACGAAATACCACTGGCCTAGGGGTTCGGTCGCAAACGCCCTCCCCAATAAACAGCTTTGACTTTCCAGAGGGCTCTATCACTTGGTCTGCAGAAAGATATCCAGCTGCTGATAAAACCACGCAGGCTCATCATACATGATAAAATGACGGGAAGAATCATTTAGCTTAATGGTCACATTTTTTGCCAGGCTGAATTGATCCGCATATCGATTGTAGGTACTTTCCCGGGTAGCACCATACTTAATATAACTTGACCAGTCTCCCAGCAGCAATACAGGGCAGATTATTTTTTTCATATCGGGCCGGAGATCAATGCTGAACAGTTCATACATCATTTCGCCCTGGGTGGCCGGATCGGAGTGTACGGCCATTTCCGATACCAAAGAGATCTTGGCCGTATCCCGCATCATTGTTGGAAGGGAAAACTTTTGGTATTGTTCAACTTGCGCCGGAGTCAAATTTTCCAGGGTTTTTTTTATCATCTGCCCTGTTATACGGGTGCTGTCAAGGGATACATCTGGAGCCATAAAAAGCGCGGGAAGAAAAGGAGCACTGCTGACGACAATCAAGTCCCCGGGCAGACCGGGATACAGCACAGCAATTTGCATCGCAATAACGCCCCCCAGGCTATGGCCTACAATGATGGGTTTATAGAGTTTTTGTTGCTGAATAAATCCAGCAAGTTCGATGGCCAAACTCCGGATCAGGCTGTCTGGCCGGATGGGTGGCTGACCTGCAAATCCCGGCAACGTAATTTGATAACAGGCATAATGGGATTTAAAATGGTTGACTGTTTCCTGCCACACTTTACCCGAGCAGTACAATCCGGCAATCAAAATCATCGGCCGGCCTTCTCCGGTTTTTTCGACGGCAAAAGAATAACCGGAATGGACAGATTGAGCTGAAAGGGATTGCGAGAACGGTAGACCGGTCAACAAAACCCATGTAAAAATACTCAGGAGGAAGTTGGAACGAATACTGCTTTTTTGCTGGTTCATATATGTTATTTTAAAGCAAATGGACAAATCAGAACCGGTCCAATAAAATAGATTGGACGATTCTGCCCAAAGAATGGATGAACGTTCGCAAGAAGGAACAGGATCTCTTGTTCAGCCCAAAACCTACCCAATATCCGGGTTGTAGGGAACCCAAGTGTGTTCATCCAGGAATCCGGTGCGTTCATCCATTCTGATTGCTGAATCCAGTGAAAAAGATAACTTGGCTCTTCAACGTCTTCCATGAACAAAATTTTCCGATACCGGTTTCACATACTTTTTTGGATAGTCTATTACATTTTCTGGACATGGTTTTCAATCCATTCCTATAACACCCCTTTCCCCCTGGCTTTGCTTTCCACTACACTTTATTTTGTCGCTCAGGCCAGCGTTGGCTATATATCGATCTATTATTTGCTACCGAGGTTTTTTTTTAAAAGAAAATACGGGTGGTTTGCTTTATGTGTGTTGGGTCTTGTCCTGCTTGGTTCGCTTTTTTTGAGTGCGGGCATGACGTCCTTATTTTCGCAGATCACGGCAAAATTTGGTTTTGGTCTCTTTTATCTGTACAGCCTGATTACTGTTTCTTCCTCCACCCTCCTGTTTGTTGCAGCAAAAGTGATCCTGGAAAGAGTCAGTGCACAAAAACTACACGGCAAACTGGAAAAAGAAAAGACGGAAAATGAGCTGAAATTTCTCAAAGCGCAGATCAATCCCCATTTTTTATTTAATGCCATCAACAGCATTTACATACTGATTAAAAAAGATCCGGAACTCGCTGCTTCGACCCTGGTCAAGTTTTCAGATATGCTCCGGTATCAGTTGTATGAATGCAATTTTCCCGAGGTGCCTATTAAAAAAGAAATGGAGTATCTCGACAATTACATTGGACTGGAGAAACTCAGAAAAGGAGAGACTTTGCTCATTAAATACCGATCGGATTTGTCAACGGGAGATTTTCTGATTTCGCCCTTGCTGATTATTCCATTTATTGAAAATGCCTTCAAACATGTATCAAATTATTCTGAGAAGCCTAATTTCGTAGACATCGATTTTGGCTATCAAAAGGGTGTATTCAGCATGAAAATTATCAATTCCATCGACAACGATCTTTTAATGCGGTCTGTAAATCCCGCTAGTGGTATCGGGCAGGACAATACCAAGCGCAGACTGGAACTCATATATCCGGACAGCCATGAACTCATCATCGTGCGGGAACAGGAGACCTACCGCGTAGTATTAAACATTCAGATACCATGAATATCCGTTGCATCATCGTAGATGATGAACCCCTGGCCCGCGAGGGCATGCAAAGACTGGTTTCAGACGCGGGCATCTTTGATTTGGTGGCCACCTGTACCAACGCGTTGGAGGCAAATAAAATTCTCTCGCATCAGAAAATAGACCTCATCTTCCTGGATATTCAGATGCCGGGTATGCGGGGTACGGATTTCCTAAAAACCCTGTCGGTCAAGCCGCTGGTCATCATCACTACGGCCTATCCGAATTTTGCCCTGGAAGGATTTGAGCTCAATGTATTTGACTACCTGGTCAAACCTATTACGGCTGAAAGGTTTTTGCATTCAGTAAACAGGGCGCGCGATATCCTGGAACTAAAAGTAGACGGTAAATCATCTGATCAACCAGACTTTTTTTTCATCAAATCTTCGAGCAACTATGAAAAAGTGTTTTTCGATGATATCCTCTTTATTGAGGCCAGTCAAAATTACATGACTGTTCACACTGAAAAGGGAAAGATACTTGCCCTAATCACCATTAAATCACTCGAAGAACAACTTCCCGCCAGAAAATTCATACGAGTCCACAAATCCTTTATTATTTCATTGAATAAAATCACCGCTCTTCGGGGCAACGAACTCATTTTAGGAAGCCACAAGATTCCGGTTGGGAAAAATTACAAAGATTCCGTTTTAAAGATTGTACAAAAAAGCCTGCTCGGTAAATAATGAAAAGTCCCGTACTTAGAATTTTATATTCAGGTATATCAAAGACTTACAGGGCAGCAGTTTCCCAAAAGATTAAACGAAACGCGGTAGTTTGAATTTCTGAGATCCGCTTGAAATGAGAAGATTCCTGTCAACCATCAATTTTTGACCATCCTCGCTACATACATTGAGTCCGCTTGTTGATGATAGCCACCTATGAGTTCCTGGTCTTTCAATTTTAGTTCCGTTCCCTTGGCAAGACCAGCTTCCAAAACCTCCTCATTTTCTCCAGCAAAAACCGAACAAGTGATATAAACCAGCGTCCCGCCAGGTTTCAGACGGCTTGCTACATTGGAAATAATTTTTTGTTGCCTTTGCCGGAAAGTGGAAATGGTCTGCGGATCAAAAAAATAAAGTGCTTCCGGTGTCCTGCTCCAGGTACCACTACCCGTACAGGGCAGGTCAGCCACGATGAAAGGAAACATTTGTTTTGGCAGATCATTTTGATCGGTCAAATCCGCTTTGAAAAATTTAGGGGCCGTCAGCCTGGCTTCTATAAACCGCTTCTTCAGGTTATTCAGAATTGATTCTCGTATATCTGAAACCGTTAGCTGGCATCCTGGATTCAGGTCGATCATCATAATGGATTTTCCGCCACTTCCGGCGCAACAATCCCAGGCCTCTGAAATTTTATTGTCCCCCTTTTTCAGGTAGAGGGCTGTCCGCTGGGAACTCAGGTCCTGGATTACGGCATCGGCATTGAGTGTAAAGACCCCATCCAGTTTGGTCGCACTGGGAAAAGAAAAAACCTTAAATGGCAAGGTGGACAAAGGATCGGCATCCTGAAAGGCGATCTGGTGGCTATTGAGTTTCTCTCTCACCTGTTTTTCCTTATCCGGTCTGATTCTAATGAACAATCTCGGTCTTTCTAAAAATGAAATGCAATAAGCCCAATGATCTATTGCCGCACTTAACTGGTTTTTCCAGGGAAAAATCTCGGTCACCAGGAAATCAGGGTATTTCAACTGGACAATCTCTATTTTTTCCAGGATGGATTTCTCCGTCTGCCCATGCCAGTCCGGATGCAGATGTTCCAATATGGGTTCTTTCTGGTGGTTGGATAAAAAGAGTCCCACTTTGATTCGCTCCTCTTTAGGGATATTTCTCAGCGCGTGACCGAGTCGGAAAAAACAATAGACCATTTCTGTCACCATTCTTCTGTCCCTGGATCCCATCTGGGGGTTTTCCCTAAAGAAATTTTTCAGCCATCCCTGCAGGGGCATCTCTCCCGCATAAGCGTCCAGAATGCGAACAGCATAACGCAGTAAATTGTCAATAATCATAACCGGTCAAATCAAAAAAAAAAGGCGCGGATCCGCGCCTGAAATAATATTATACCAAAGTCTTATAATTCCAGCAAAGCCTTTACGGGATCTTTGCCAAAGAGCAGCTGATCTGGATTTTCGAGCAATTCCTTCACTTTTACCAGAAAACTCACCGATTCGCGACCATCAATAATGCGGTGGTCATAACTGACCGCCAGGTACATCATCGGGCGTGCAGCGATCTGGCCGTTTATTACCACAGCCCTTTCTTCAATCTTGTGCATCCCCAGGATAGCCGATTGAGGGATATTGATAATGGGTGTTGACATCAAAGAGCCAAAGACGCCCCCATTGGTAATGGTAAAGGTTCCACCCTGCATTTCTTCCATACTCAGTTTGTTGTCCCTGGCCTTGGTTGCGAGCTCCACCACTTTCTTTTCAATTTCTGCCATGCTCAGGCTTTCTGCGTTGCGGATGACAGGCACCACCAATCCTTTGGGAGCCGATACGGCGATGGAAATATCACAATAGTCATGGTATATCAGTTCGTCTCCGTCTATATATGCATTTACGGCAGGCCATTCCTGCAAGGCGTAACATACCGCTTTGGTAAAAAAACTCATAAACCCGAGGTTTACCCCATGTTTCTCCTTGAACTTATCCTTATATTTTGTACGCAGCGCCATCACGGCACTCATGTCCACTTCGTTAAAAGTGGTCAGCATGGCCGTGGTATTTTTTGCTTCCACCAATCGGCGGGAAACCGTCTTTCTTAGATTGCTCATCTTCTCTTTCCGCTCTTCCCTTCCAAACAAGGTTTTTCCGGGCAGGCGGCCTGGGCTCATCAGGGCGTCCAGCACATCATGTTTTACAATTTTGCCGTTGGCGCCGGTGGGAACAATGGATCCTTTGTCAATTTTTTTGTCGGAAATGATGGCGGCGGCAACCGGTGTGGCTTTTGTGTCCGTTGCGCTGACAGCAGATGAGGGCTGGGGAGCTGGGGCGCTTTCAAATTGAACCTTTGAGTTGTCCTGTTTTGCAGCAGCGGGTGTACCGTTTGAACCTTCTTTTTTATCCGAAACTTTTTCCGCTGGCTTGGCGGCTGTTTCATCTATACTGGCCAGTATATCCCCGATCTTGAGGGTATCTCCTTCTTTTCCCAGGGTTTTTAGAGAACCCGCTTTTTCGGCATTGACTTCAAAAGTTGCCTTCTCGCTCTCGAGTTCTGCAATCACTTCATCCCGGTCCACATAATCGCCGTTCTGTTTGAGCCATTTCACCAGGGTTACCTCGCTGATGGATTCGCCGACGGCCGGAACTTTAATATCGATCATTCTTCTATAAGATTTACTGAGACGAAGATAATTTATTTACAATGTAAGCGCATGGAATCATATGATCAAATGCTGAATGCGGTTTCGATGATCTCTGCCTGCTCCTGCGCATGCACTTTGGCATATCCGGTCGCCGGCGAAGCACCGGGTTGACGACTGATAAAACCGTAGTTGATATTCTTCAGATTCATCTGCAAAAAGGAAGCGGCACCCATATTCAGGGGTTCCTCCTGAATCCAGAACCAGGTCGCGTTGTTGTATTTTTTGTACAGGGCGTTAAGCTGATTGGTGGGGAGGGGATAAAGCTGCTCCAGGCGCAGGATGGCAATATCTTTCCGGTTGTCTTTGAGCTGTCTTTCAGCCAGTTCGAAGTAAATTTTACCGGTACAGAACAATACTTTTTTTACCTGGGAAGCTTCGCCCGCAAATTTGTCGTCGATCAGTTCTTGGAATCCACCACTGGTAAATTCGGAGATCTTGGAATAGGACCCCGGATGACGCAGGTTGGCTTTTGGTGAAAAATTGATCAGGGGTTTTCTGAAAGGCCATGCCAGTTGACGTCGCATGGCATGAAAATAATTGGCGGAAGTGGTGATGTTGGTAATGATCAGGTTCAGTTCGGCGCACATTTGCAGGAAGCGTTCCATTCGCGCACTGCTGTGTTCAGGTCCCTGTCCTTCATATCCGTGTGGCAGCAGCAAAACCAAACCACACATACGCTGCCATTTCTGTTCACCGGCAGCGATAAACTGATCGATCATTGTCTGGGCACCGTTGCAAAAATCTCCAAACTGCGCCTCCCAGAGTACCAGGGCTGTTGGATTGGCCAGCGCATAACCATACTCAAATCCCAACACTCCATATTCGCTGAGTAATGAATTATAGATCCTGAATTTCCCTGTCGCATCCGGAATCCGGCTCAACCGATTGTAGGATTCGTCGGTCTTTTCATCCCGGAGTACGGAATGACGATGCGAGAAAGTCCCCCTTCGCACATCCTGACCACTCATGCGGACGTCCTTGCCATCCAGGATGATGCTACCATAGGATAACAGTTCTCCCGAAGACCAGTCCAGCTTCTGCTCTTCATTAAAAAGTTTTTGTTTGTCCTGCAGGAGTTTCTCTATTTTTTTAATCGGTGTGAATGTTTCTGGCCATTTCATCATGGCTTCAAATATCTTTTGCAGGTCAGCGGCCGAAATCGCAGTGACGGGGGATTGATCAAAATCAGCCGGGGTTGCGCGCCGAAGGCTCCTCCACCAGATTTCTGGTTGCTGGTATTTATAAGGCAAGGGCTTCTGTTTGACCTCATCGAGTCTTTCTTGCAGATCATTCCAGAATTTCTTCTCCATGTCCTTGGCCAAATCCTTGGCATCGCCTTCACCATTTTCCATCAGAAACTGTGTATAGACTTCCCTCGGATTGGGATGTTTTTCGATCATCGCATACAGCGTAGGCTGTGTAAATTTCGGATCGTCGCCTTCGTTGTGTCCGTGACGGCGGTAACATACCATGTCAATAAAAATATCCGCATTGAACTCCTGACGGTAGCGCGCTGCAATTTCAGCACATTTCACGGCTGCTTCCGGATCATCTCCGTTGACATGGAGTACGGGCGCCTGAACCGCGGCAGCCAGGGAAGTGCAATAGTCGGAACTTCTTGCTTCATCAAAATCTGTTGTAAACCCGATTTGGTTGTTGATGACGAAGTGAATGGTTCCCCCGGTGTAATAACCCTTCAGACTGCACATCTGCAACACTTCGTATACGATGCCCTGTCCAGCGACCGAAGCATCTCCGTGAATGAGGATGGGCAATATTTTATCGTAATCGCTTGCATACAATACATCGGCTTTTGCCCTGGCAAAACCTACCACCACCGGATCAACGGCTTCCAGGTGAGAAGGATTGGGCATGAGTTTCACGTGGACTGTTTTATCGGTGGGCGTGGTCAGTTCACTACCAAAACCCAGATGATATTTTACGTCGCCGCTGCCCATGGTCTGGTCCAGTTTGGCAGTTCCCTCAAATTCACTAAAAATCTGTTCGTAGGTTTTGCCCAGAATATTGGCCAGGATATTCAACCGGCCGCGATGGGCCATACCCATGACAACTTCCTGCACGTCGTGTTCGGCAGCCATATTGATCATGGCATCCAGGGCGGGAATCGTGGTTTCGCCCCCTTCCAGGGAAAATCTTTTCTGACCTATATATTTTGTATGTAGGAACTTCTCAAACATCACCCCTTCATTGAGTTTTTCCAGTATTCGCTTTTTTTTCTGGATGGGCAAGGGATCGATGAATTTCTTTTCCATTTCAGTCGTCAGCCAGTCGATCTTGATCTGGTCGCTGATGTATTTAAATTCAATACCCACGTGATGGGCATAACATTTTTGTAAATGGGTGAGAATATTCCTAAGGGTGGTGGTACCCAGGCCGATCAGATTGCCTGCAAAAAAGGATTTATCCATGTCTTCCTCTGTAAAACCAAAAAAACCCAGGTCCAGGTTGGCACCACGGTCTTTTCGGGGCCGGATGGGGTTGGTCTTGGCCAGCAAATGGCCTTTGTTCCTATAACCCAGGATCAGGCGGTAGGCACCCAGCTCCTTTTTCCAGTCCACCCCATCGGTGGTTTTAAAAGAAGGTTCTTTGACGCTGGGTGCGGCCGTTCCATTGCCGCTGCCGTTCTTACCCTGCGTGACCGCAAAATCGAAGCCTTCGAAAAATTTTTTGAACTCAGGATCAACACTTTGTGGGTTTTTAACAAAATCCTGGTAAAGACCCTCTATGAATGAAGGAGAGGAATTGGTGATAAACTGTAAGTCTTTCATTTTTTGACATTAATCGCTCTACAAATATCGGCAAAAGAAACTTCCGGATTATTTTTCAATATTTGCCTGATTTTCCTACCTTTGCCGTCCAAAATTCTGAATACATGGCCAATCATCGCGCGACGAAAAAAGATGTACGCAAAGCTTCCAAACGCCGGGACAGCAACCGTTATTATGGTAAAACTACCCGCAACGCCATCCGCGATCTGAAGGCCATCAAGGAACCCAAAACGGCCGGCGCTAAGATGCCTGAAATTGCTTCCCTGATTGACCGGTTGGCTAAAAAAGGCGTTATTCACAAGAACAAAGCTGCCAACCTGAAAAGCAAGCTGACGCGGGGAGTCAATAAACTGGCCGCTGTCAAAGCTTAAAAGCGCAAACCTTTTGTTCCCTTAAAATATTACAAAAGCATCTGTCTCCGACAGGTGCTTTTTATTTGAACGGTCCTTTTCAGCCGGCCATCTTCCCAATTCTTGAATGAAAAGGACCGGTTTGATTTTTTAGACCGAAGGGTGCGTTTTTTACGGGGTGCCTCAAGGGGACCTATCCAATCAAGGGAGCGGAAATTCCTCTAACCTCAGGCTTCCTTTCCGTGGCACTGTTTATATTTCTTTCCGCTTCCGCAAGGGCAGGGATCGTTTCTACCCACTTTGGGTCCCACTTTGATGGGTTCTTGTTTCACGGGCTCTGAAGGTTCGTAATAGTCATTTCCCCCTTCCATTACGGGTCCTGATCCGGCACCGGCCGTGACCAGTTCATCTTTTCTGACCCTCATCTTACTCATGTCGGTTTTCTTTTCCACCCCTTCCCGGATCGGAGTCTGTTGCTCGACCGGAATGGCCGAATGACAAAGGAAGCTGACGATCTCCATATTCATATTGTTGTCCATGGTCCGGAAAAGTTCGAAAGCCTCCATTTTATAAATGACCAGTGGGTCTTTCTGTTCGAGGTAAGCGGTCTGTACGCTCTGTTTGAGATCGTCCATCGACCGAAGATGATCTTTCCAGGCATCGTCGATGATCGAAAGGGTGATCTGTCTTTCAACGGCATTCATCAATTCACGACCATGGGTGTCGAGGGTCTTTTGAAGATTGGCCAGTACATTGATTATTTTCTTGCCATCTGAAAACGGTACCACGACATTTTCTATATGGCGGCCTTGGTTGAGCAGGATATTTTTGAAGACCGGCACAGCATCCTTCTGCACTTCGGCCATTTTCTTTTCGTAATTGAGGGTACCCTCATTGTATAATTTTTCGATAAGCTGTTCGGCGCCGTCTTTTAAAAACTCTTCTTCTGTGATCGATGTGTCCACGCCGAAGTTCAGAATCACGGCTACCTTAAATCCTTCATGATCTTCGGCATCGCGATAGGTGTTTACCATACCCTCTGCCACGCTGTAAAATGCATTGTCCAGATCCAGGGCAAGCCGGTCACCGAAGAGCGCATGATTTCTTTTTTTATAAACCACGTTGCGCTGCTTGTTCATGACATCGTCATATTCAAGGAGTCGTTTGCGGATTCCAAAATTATTCTCTTCTACTTTTTTCTGTGCCCGCTCTATACTCTTGGTCACCATGCTGTGCTGGATTACTTCCCCTTCTTTGTAGCCCATCTTATCCATCAGGGAGGCAATGCGTTCGCTCCCGAACATCCGCATGAGATCATCTTCCAGGGCTGAGTAGAACTGAGTGGTTCCAGGGTCTCCCTGTCTGCCGGACCGTCCACGAAGCTGGCGATCCACCCTTCGGCTTTCGTGTCTCTCGGTTCCGATAATGGCCAGCCCACCGGCATCCTTGACACCGGGTCCGAGTTTAATATCCGTACCACGACCGGCCATGTTGGTGGCGATCGTTACGGCACCCGTCAGTCCCGCTTCAGCCACTACCTGGGCTTCCCTGGCATGCTGTTTTGCATTGAGGACATTGTGCGGGATCTTTTTTACGGAAAGCATTTTGCTCAGCAGTTCACTGACCTCCACTGAAGTGGTTCCCACCAGGGAAGGACGTCCTTCGGAACGCAGTCTTTCGATGTCATCAATGACAGCTCTGTACTTTTCTCTTTTGGTTTTATAAACAAGATCCTGAGAATCCTTGCGGATCACCACCACATTGGTTGGAATGGTAACGACATCCAGTTTATAGATATCCCACAATTCCGCGGCTTCGGTTTCTGCCGTTCCCGTCATACCTGCCAACTTATGGTACATACGGAAATAATTTTGCAAAGTAACAGTCGCATAAGTTTGAGTGGCCGCCTCGATCTTCACATTTTCTTTGGCTTCGATGGCTTGATGCAAACCGTCGCTGTAGCGCCTTCCGTCCAAAATACGACCCGTCTGTTCATCCACGATTTTCACTTGGCCTTCCATCACCACATATTCCACGTCTTTATCAAATAAGGTGTAGGCTTTCAGCAGTTGCTGTACGGTATGAATGCGATCGGCTTTGACGGCATATTCGTTGAGCAGTAGTTCCTTTTGCTGGAATTTTTCTTCCGCAGACATTTCACTTTTTTCAATGTCAGCGAGTTTGATACCGATGTCCGGCAGTACAAAAAATTCTGGATCCTCCCCTTCCCGGGTGATTGTTTGAATACCCTTATCAGTCAGGTCAACAGAATTATTTTTTTCGTCGATGCTGAAGAAAAGTTCACTATCGACCTTGGGCATTTCTTTCTGCTGGTCGGCTAGATAATAATTTTCCGACTTCTGCAATTTGACCCGTATTCCCGGCTCACTAAGAAATTTAATCAGCGCTCCGGTCTTGGGAAGACCGCGATGGGCGCGCATGAGTGCCAAGCCGCCGTCCTTGGGGTCGTCGTTATTTTCCGCAAATTTTTTCTTCGCCTCGTTCAAAAACTGATTGGTGACTTTTTTTTGCGCTTCCACCAGTCTTTCCACCCGGCTTTTCAACAGGTGGTACTGTTGGTCGTCCCCTTTGGCGACCGGACCCGATATGATCAGGGGGGTTCTGGCATCGTCGATCAATACACTGTCTACTTCATCGACCATGGCAAAATGGTGCTTGCGTTGCACCATTTCTTCCGGGGTGTGCACCATATTATCGCGCAGATAATCAAATCCAAATTCATTGTTGGTACCGTAGGTGATGTCCGCCAGGTATGCTTTACGACGGGCTTCGCTGTTGGGCTCGTGCTTGTCAATACAGTCAACCGAAATACCCAGCCATTCGAAGATGGGACCATTCCATTCTGAGTCCCGTCGGGCGAGATAATCATTTACGGTGACCAGGTGAACCCCTTCACCAGCCAGCGCGTTGAGATATGCGGGAAGGGTCGACACCAGGGTCTTTCCTTCTCCGGTTGCCATCTCTGCAATTTTACCGCTGTGCAGGACTGCACCGCCGATCAATTGTACATCATAGTGTACCATGTTCCAGGTAATATCGCCTCCGGCAGCCGTCCAGCTGTTGGCGTATATGGCCCGGTCCCCTTCAATCTTCACATAATCTTTTACGACGCTCAAGGAACGGTCCCGGTCATTGGCCTGGGTAATGATCTGCGTGTTTTCCTTAAACCGGCGTGCCGTTTCTTTGACCACGGCAAAAGCTTCCGGAAGAAGGGTATCCAATACTTCTTCGATCAGGTCATCCCGCTTCTTTTTCAATTCATCGACCTGTATGTACAAGGCGTCTTTTCCGGAAATATCACTGAAGGGCAGTTCTTCCCCTTTTTTATTCAATTCACCAATGGAGGCGTCTATTTCCTGCAGATACTCCTTAATTCTTTGCTTGAATTCATCGGTTTTGGCCCTCAGGTCATCGTTGGAAAGGGACTGATAGGCTGCCTGGAATTGGTTGATCTCTTCTACGCGGGGCATAATGCCCTTGATATCTTTCTCCGATTTATTGCCACCAAATAACTTCGATAAAAAACCGATCATATCTATAGGGATTGAAAATGAATATATACAGTGTCAAATTTGATGCTATCCCCTTTTTAGGGTCAAATTGACAGTTTGCAAAGTTACGAAAACAAGTGGGAGACTGCGGAACCTTAGACGGACCAACCCGTTTTTGAAAAAATCCTTTAAAATTTAAGGATTTACCGTGTTTTGTTAAATATTTTAGTATTTTCGCTAAAACTCTTAGTTATGTCCATCGCAGCACAAAATCTCAAATATCTCCGCAAACTCCGGGGCTGGACGCAGGAAGAATTTGCCATTAAGCTGAAAATTAAAAGGTCCCTATTGGGAGCCTATGAAGAAGAAAGAGCCGAACCCCGGCTGGAAGTACTCGAGCTGGTCAGTGATATGTTCCGTCTTTCGCTCGATGAGCTACTGCGCAAAAAAATGGTGGATGTAAAGGGTGGCAATTACCTGGCTAAAAGACGGGCACAAAAAATGGCGGCCCTACCCAATCAGATTCAGATGGTTCCGGTCAAAGCGGCGGCAGGTTATCTGGCGGGTTACGCCGATCCGGAGTTTCTCGATGAGCTCAATACTTTCACTTTGCCTATGCTGGCTCCTGGAAATTACCGGGCTTTTGAGATTGTCGGAGATTCGATGCTGCCCACACCCAGTGGTTCGGTCATAGTGGCTGAAAAAATCGACGGTCTGGAAAATGTAAAGAGCAACCTCACTTATATCGTTGTTTCACGCAATGAGGGCATTGTTTATAAAAGAGTCATGAAGAACAACAAGTTGAAAAACAAGCTGACCCTCATCAGCGACAATACGGTCTTTCAGCCTTATACCGTCAATGCAGAGGATGTAATAGAAATTTGGAAGGCGGAGATGGTTGTCAGCAAAGCCAATACCGAACAGCGATGGGATGTCAATCAGTTGGCCAGCCTTGTCAGCAACCTGCAGGATCAGGTCTCTACCCTAAAGAGGAAAATGAACTGAGCATCCTTACTTCATTTTTTATTTTAGTCGCAGTGGACCTTTATTGTCCCTCAAATTAAATAAAGGGTTATTGTAGTTGAATCAACTCCTGATTTACTATGGCGAATACCTGCTCTTCTGCCGCTGGATGAATGACAGCAATGCCGGTGAACCGACTGAAGGCGGGAAGTACTGCATATTTTTTTCCAAAATAAAAACAGGGAAAACAAAGCGACTGACGGCCCGAACCCTGGATCCGGATGCCGGGATGGATATGACCGGAGAAAAAATAAGAATTTTTGCCCGATTTTTTTGCCTGCCTTCCTTCCTTATTTTCGAAATGACCAACCACATCATGCACAAAATGAAAATCTTCTACGGAATGCGTCAGTCCGCTGATCTGGATTCCGGCTTTATCATACCATTCTGTTTGAAGGATGTCGTGATTGCCCTTGATCAGCCGGATATCGATACCCGAAAGATCCGATCTCCATTTTAAAAACAAGTCAAGTTCTGCGTTCGCGTGGCTGTGAAACATATCCCCCACAATGATCAACTGTCGGGGCTGAAAATACTGAATCTGGTTTACCAGTCTCTGCAAATCTTCCCTATAAAGGGAAGCCGGAACTGCAATACCGGATTTTCGGAAATGTCCCGTTTTTCCAAAATGCAG
>Ga0206938_1124_pt1 | contig 20136 bp, 14 predicted proteins | sample Alteio_BWOrgHeat_12_FD_152918 | JGI IMG/M metagenome (GOLD analysis project Ga0206938, IMG submission 152918) | Enriched cells from forest soil in Barre Woods Harvard Forest LTER site, Petersham, Massachusetts, United States -... | ecosystem: Environmental > Terrestrial > Soil > Temperate forest >... | reverse complement strand
CTAATATAAACAAGGATGAAAAGATCAGTTTTATGTATCTTAATGACTGCTTTGGTGGTTTTATCAGTTAAAGCACAGGAGAAATTTAACGGTTTAGGTGTAAACCTCGGGAATCTTTACCGCTTATCTGATGCAAAAACGCGTTCCATCAGCCCTGAAAACTTTAACGGCGAAAAGGGTAAAGGCGGCATGGCCACTACGGGTACGGGTGCGGGCCCATCACGGGAATTAGGCCAGGGCTGGAAAGTAAGCCCCAGCGTCGTTATAAAAAAACATACTACCTATACGGTTGCCGAAATCGACGGCTCGGGCGCTATACAGCATATCTGGATGACGCCGACTGGTAACTGGCGCTATTCTATTCTTCGTTTTTATTGGGATGATGAAGCAACGCCATCGGTTGAGGTGCCTGTCGGCGATTTCTTTTGTATGGGCTGGGGCAAATATGCACAGGTGCAATCGCTTGCTGTCGCGGTTAATCCCGGCAGTGGCTTCAATTGCTACTGGCCGATGCCTTTTCGAAAAAAATGCCGGATAACCATGGAGAATATTGATAACGAGGATATGGTTTTATATTACCAGGTGGATTATACATTGACGGATGTACCTAAGGACGCCGGCTACTTTCACGCCCAGTTTCGCAGAGTAAACCCTTTGCCATTTAAAAAAGATTATGTGCTGGTTGATAGTATAAAAGGCAAAGGACAATATGTGGGTACTTATTTAGCCTATGGCTCCAATAAAAACGGCTGGTGGGGCGAAGGAGAAATCAAATTCTTTATGGACGGAGATACCCACTTCCCTACCATAAACGGGACAGGTACCGAGGACTATTTTAATGGCGCCTATGATTTCGACAGTATGCACAAGAAAACTGATGGTAGCGAAAGCAGCGAGTATACCGAATTTTGCAGCCCTTACAGCGGCCTGCCACAGGTGATCCGCGGTGATGGTCATTATAATATTGCCCAGCGTTTTGGCCTCTACAGATGGCATATTGCCGACCCGATCCGTTTTGAAAAAGACCTGAAAGTTACGATACAGGATTTGGGCTGGCATTCGGAGGGGCGATATATGCCCTTACAAGATGATATTGCATCGGTAGTTTTCTGGTATCAAAGTGAACCACATGGGGCTTTCCCGGTATTCCCGACAAAGGATCAGCTGGAAGTGAATTAAGTTGATTTCGGATTTCGGAATTTCGATTTCGGATTTTTGAATGTCTGATAAATCTTAGTGTTCATCGTGTAAATCTTTGTGATCTCCGTGGTTGAAAATTCAACGCAAAGATCACAGAGAAGGCACAAAGTTCGCGGAGGAATAATATAATTCCGAAATCGAAATTCCGAAATCCGAAATAAAAATCAAATCCTTCTCTTCAACGTCAAAATCACCTGATCTATTTTTTTATCATGGTAAATGCCTAATAACAGGTTACGGTCGTTTTGTGATTTGAAGAGATCATCCACCTGCTCCAGGGTCATTTTTTCGATCGGTTTAAAATTGATGGATACGATCTCATCATCTTTTTCGAGACCTATCTGATCACCGGCCGAGCCGGGCTCAACGCGGCTGATGACGATCCGTTTAAAACCGTCGCCGCAGGCATAATATTCTAACCCGCTCATATCGTGCTCAAACGGCTGACTGAATTCCGGGTCTGGCCTTAAATATATGGCATTGCCCGCGTAGTTAAACACGATCACAAATCTTTTGAGCATTCCTACACCCAGGTTGCCGTCGCGCTTTTCATTTCGCTTGCTTTGCAGGGAATCGTCAATGGGGAATGAAGAAATCGGATTTTTGACATGATATTTTCCCAGTTGAATCTCATTTATCCTGCTCATATACCCGTCTATGGGGCCATTAAACCCAATCCCCAGGTTAGCGCGGATGAATTTTTTAGGAAGATCAGGGCTTTTGGCCATGTTATCAAGCGATACCGGGTGCCCTGCACCGAGGTCAATAACCAGCTTGCTTTCCTTTTTGATACCGCCCGGTAAATATACGCCGGCGAGCATGTAAGGTTTATGATTTTCAATAGTGATGGGGATTTTCTCGCCAATTTTAAACCTATTTTCATCTTTTGGCCTGTAAACGGTGAGGGTTGAATCGCTGAAATCTACCTTTACAGCCAGGTTATTAAAAAATTCGTATCCAAGCAACCCGTGAATAGGCATCCCTGTAAAGTTGGATAAGCCGAAGTGATCCTTTTTTAAAATAGCGGCCGAAACGCTGTAGCTGGTTAGGCCGGGAATATCAATTTTTAATTCTGAAGTGACCAAAGCGTCATAATTACCGTCATTACCGCAGCCGCTTAATTTTAAAACGCGTTTGGTTGGTATTGATACCGAATCAATTAACGTGGGATCGGTGATGATCATGATCCCGGCCCCGGTATCCATAATAAAATTGAAGGGGCCTTTATTGTTGATTTTTAATTGAATAACCACAAGATTCCGTACCAGGCGGAAAGGTATATTCACTTTTTTTTTGATGTCCGGTTATTTCAAAATATTGAGCCCCGGCGGATGGGGCGGAACAATTTAATAGCAGCAGGCACAAAAGATACAGGTATAAAGTTTTGAGTAGCATAACAAAATGATTTATTATACAATTAACTTTTTGATAATACGCTGTAAGGAACCAAATGGTGGCCTGTAATTTTTTACACGCCAGCAAATTGTTCGTCGCAGAAAAAATGCTTTAAACTGTAATTAAATTATTTGTAAATTGTGGTTTATAATCGGCAGCAAAAGCACCTTGTTATCATTTAATAGTACAAATATAATACTAAATTAAGTTGTATTCTTTTATATTGCTAATCATAACCTATACAAGTTAATACAAGTTTGTACAAGCTGAACCTTTACATTATCTATTGTATTTTTGTTTGATTTTTGATCATAAACTATGCAGACGGACGAAATTCTGATTGAAAAAACTATCAAGCTATTTGAATCCAACACTGGCTGGGGCGACAGCACGGAATGGACTAACCAGGATTTTGTTATATTAAGTGAAAAGATACAGGAACGTACCGGCGTTGCATTAAGCCATGTTACCTTAAAAAGGGTTTGGGGGAAGGTGAAATACGACAGCTTACCCAACACGCATACGCTTGATACCCTCGTTCAGTTTTTGGGTTATGAGAACTGGCGCGATTTTAAATCGCAAAATGGCAATGGAAAGGCACCTAAAGATAATGTTGCGGAAATCATTGCCAACGGGCACCATCCTATAGTTAAAGCACCGCCTGTAAAAAAGAAAATAGCTTTAAAGAGTATTGCGGTTGTTGCAGCAGTAGCCGCATTGATCATACTTATATTTTCAATCAATAAAACCGCCCCCAAAATCATTAACAGCGATTATTCCTTCAGCAGTAAAAAGGTGGTTTCAGAAGGGGTGCCAAATTCTGTTATTTTTAGCTATAATGCCATCAAATCTCCGTACGATTCGGTTGTTATCCAGCAATCATGGGATAAAACACTTGCTGTAAAAGTTTCAAAAGACCAGCATCAGCATACGTCCATCTACTATTATCCCGACTATTACAAAGCCAAGCTGATTGTAGGCGGCAAAATTGTAAGCATGCACCGGCTTTTAATTAAATCAAACGGTTGGGTGCCTATTGTGGCCTTAAAGCCTGTTCCCGTTTATTTTAGCAAAGCAGAAGCTACAGTCAACGGAAAATTTGGCTTATCAGTAAGTCAAATAGAATCGAAGAACATCAAAATGCAGCCATCGCCTCCTTACGTGTTGTATTCAAATGTGCAGGACATGGGCGAAATTTACTCCGACGATTTTGTTTTTGAAACATCCGTAAGGAATGATTACAGGGAAGGGGCAGCTGCCTGCCAGAATTCTACCATTTATATTCTTTGCGAGGGCACGGCTGTGGGCATCCCGCTTTGCTCAAAGGGCTGTATCTCCAATGCCGATCTGCTTTTCACCAATTTTTTTGCCTCCGGGAAGGATACTGATCTTTCTGTGTTTGGGGTTGATTTCAGTTCGTACATAAAAGTAAGGGTTGAATCCAAAAACGGCAAGGGGACAATATACTTAAACGATAAATTGGTTTATACAGTTAGCCATGATGTAGTAAGGTCGAAGATCATCGGTTTCGATTTTAGTTTCCAAGGGACGGGTTCTATAGATTATGTGAAACTAACCAACGGCAAAGTGAAGTATGAGGATGATTTTTAACGGCGATATTAGTTGCTGTACTTTTTAACCGCTTCCGCCGCATCTTTTGAGCCCAATGCAACAGCTTTGTTAAAGTCGACGCTGGCGCTTTTATCGTTTTGATCAATTTTGGCGAGCCCGCGGTAATACCAGGCTTCATCGTTATTGGGGCTTAGCCTGATGGCCGTATCAAAATCAGCGAATGCCCCCGTATAATCTCTCAAATTCATTTTTGCCCTGCCGCGCAATATGTAATTTGCGGGGTCTTTAGGGCTGAGTTTTATTGCCTGTGCAAAATCGGTATGCATGGTCTGGGTATCGGGGATGAAACTTTCAGCCAGGCCCCGGCAGGCATAGGCCTTTATATTATCAGGGTTGATGAGCAATACACTGATGCAATCGTAAACCGCGCCCAGGTAGTTTTTTTGTATCATCTTTAAATTCGCCCTGAAAAAATAGGCGTCATCATCGTTTTGGTCTTTGGCTATTGCTTTTTCAAAGTCGCCTGAAGCGGCGTCGTATTTTTTAAGTTTAATTTCAGCATTACCTATGTAAGCATATGATAACGAACGCATGTTGGTATCAATAACGGATGCCCTGTTAAATTCAGCAATCGCCCCTTTGTAGTCACCCAAGCCGGTCATAGCCTCACCCCGCGCAATATAGAACTTGCCGTTTTTTGTAGCCGGAGTGATCATTTTGTTGAAAAACAGCAAAGCTTCAGCATATTGATGGTCGGCAATCAGCTCTTTTCCGAAGCGTAATTGCGCTTCCTTATTTTTAGGGTCAAATTCCAGCTGTTTTTTAAAATCGGCAATGGCGCCTTTGCAGTCGCCTTGTTTGCTTTTTACTTTTGCCCTGGCGGGGTAGGCATAGGAGTTGCCGCCGTACAAATTTATCGCTTCATTCAGATCGGCGAGTGCGCCGGCATAATCAGCAAATTCGGCTTTAACTTCCCCGCGACCAGTAAAGGCCTCTGTATTTTTTGAATTCATTTGTATGGCCGTATTGTAGTCGGCCAACGCACCTGCTGTATCCTGCAAAGCGGTTTTTGCTTTTGCGCGGGTTACATAAGCATAACCATCGTGGTCGGCATCAAACATTACTGCCGAATCGCCATCGGCACGTGCAAGAAGATAATTTTTAACGGAAATCCGCAGATCTCCACGATTTTGATAAGCTCTTGAAAATTTTGGGTTGAGCGATATTGCTTTTCCATAGTCGTTTAATGCGGAGGCAGTATCATTTCGCCTGCTTTCAGATATTCCCCTGTATAAATACAAATCGGCATTTGTTGGATCAGCAGCTATGGCTTTGTTGAAATTCTGTATAGCATCTTTATTATCTTCGGCGTTGCCTGCAGCTTTTGCCATATAATAAAATCCGTTGGCCATATTAGGTTTTAACGTTAAGGCACGTTTATAATCCAACATGGCCTCTTTATATTGATGAAGGTTTGTTTTGATGTTGCCCCGGTAAAAAATAGCTTCAGCATTTGTGGGGTTCATGCTGATAGTTTTATCGTAATCGGTAATGGCGCCGGTGTAATCAGCAATGGTGCCTTTTGAGTTTGCCCGGTAATAATAAACGTCAGCGTTATTGGGATTCAGCTTTAATGAGAGTGTATAATCTGCAATTGCACCCTTGTTGTCCTTTAAATTCGCTTTGGCGACCCCACGGTATTCATAAAGCTCAGGATTATTTGGGCTTATCGCTATAGCTTTGCTGAAATCTTCTACAGCCGCTGCATAATCTGCCGAATTAATTTTGGCATTGGCACGGTAATGGTAAATATCGGCGGTTTTTAAACCCAGGTCAATCGCTTTGTTAAAATCGGTTATCGCGTTGGTATAATCCTTAATGTTGCTGTAAGCGTTTGCTCTGTAAGAATAAACATCTGCATTGTTTGGCTCTGCCCCTAAAACCCTGGTGAAATCGCTGATCGCGTTGGCGTAATCGTTAACATTGGTATAAGCGTTGCCACGATACTGGTAAGCCTTTATATTATTGCCGTTTAAGCTGATGGCTTTTGTGAAATAAACAATTGCTTCGGCGTAATCTTTATGTTTCGCTTTTTCGTTGGCAAGGGTCATCAGCTGATCCTGGGTTTGCGCCAAGGCAGCAAAGGGCAAAAAGGAAATGATAACCAATAGTTTCTTCATAACTTGATGAATATCAATTTCAGGCAAAAGAAAATTCAATCGCTGTTGTTTCATTTTAGTATAAAGATGCTTTGGTTCTCTCAAAATCATTTTACTAACGAAATACTTCAAATAGGGAAGACGCCTTAATTTAAAGTTAACGACCCAAACAAAGCATTTGCGGAGTATTATACGCAGATTTTTAAAAAAATGTTTTAAATGGATGAGGGATAAACGCTGAATTTGCTGTTTGCTGCAGCTTTTATTTAATATATGATTTTTTTAAAGCGATGGGTTTTGAAGCCCATCGCTTTGAAATTTGAGACCCGTTAATAGGATTTAATTATTTTAACACTATTGCCGGCAATATTTTTTGAGCGCATCAGTAATCTCCGTCGACTTGGGATCGAGTGTTTTGGCCTGGTTCAGGTCGCTGCACCCGGTGCTATCATTCTGATTGACTTTAGCAAGCCCGCGATAATACCATCCTTCGGGGTTATTTGGATTTAACGCGATTGCCGTAGTGAAATCTGTAATAGCGCCAGCCAGCCTTTTTAAATTAGCCTTAGCCCTGCCTGATAAGATATAATTCTTTTCGTTTTTGGCGCCTAATTTAACTGCCCGTTCAAAATCGGTACGCATATTTGCAGTATCCTGTAGAAAACTTTCTGCAAGCCCGCGATAGGCATAAGTTTTGGTGCTGTTAGAGTCTATTAATAACACGCTGACATAATCATAATCGGCACCGCGGTAATTTTTCTGCGCCATTTTTAAATTGGCTCTTGCAAAAAAGGCGTCAGGGTTATTATCATCAAAATCAATGCCTTTGTTATAGTTTTTGCTGGCCGTCACTGTATCCTTTAGCATTAAATACACGTCGCCCATGCTAACATACGCATCTGAAATAATGGGTTTGAGCCTTCCGGCTGCCCTGTCAAGGTGTTTAACCGCCATAGCGGTGTCATTGTCCGTCAAATATTGCTGTTTCAGAGAACTGTAGTTTACAGATACTTCTATATGTGCAGGCCTTTTGCTTTTACTCAACTCAGCAGAGATAACATTTAAATCATTTACTGTTGTGGTATCCTTACCGATAACAGTATTAAACTGGTCTAGTGCTCCTTTAGTATCCCCGGTTCCAGCCAGCGCAACGCCCCGCATCACCAAAAAATCATCATTTTTATTATTATCAGCAATTAACCGGTTATAAAATTTAAGTGCCTCGTCGTATCTTCTTTCAGCCAGCAATGCCCGGCCAAGTTTTAAATTAGCTTCTTCATTTTTGGGTTCAAAAATCAGTAGCTTTCTGTAATCCTGTATCGCGCCTGCATTATCACCCGAAGCACTTTTTAGATTTCCCCGGTAAAGATAAGCGTAGCTATTGGCTGGGTTTATTTCGATGGCTTTATCCAGGTCAGCAAGCGCTTCGGCATATTTTAGGGTCATAAAGTACAGATGTCCCCGCCCTGAATACCCGTCGCTATTTTTAGGATTTTCCTTTATAGCCGCGTTGAAATCGGTTAACGCACTATCCAATCGCCTTAAACCAACCTCGGCGTCGGCGCGCGTTATATAGCCATAACCATCCCTGTTTTTATTATAAAAAATAGATGTATCGGCGTCCAGCAAGGCGGCATTGTAATTCTGTTGTGTTAAGTAAATTTCGGCGCGATGCTGGAAGGCCTCCGAATATTCGTGCTTGTATCTGATCGCATGGTTGATGTCGTCCAGTGCGCCGGTTGTATCTTCCAGCCTGAATCTTGCCAGGCCCCGGTATAAATATAATTCGGCATTTTCGGGCGATTTAACAATCGCCTTGTCAAAATATTCAAGCGCTTTTTTAAGTTCGCCGGCGTCACTTGCAGCTTTGCCTAAATAGTAATAAGCATTCTGCAGATTCGGGTTAATCTCAATAGCTTTATCGAAATCTTTAATCGCCCCGTCAAAATCATTTAATTTTGTTTTAACATTTCCGCGATAAAGGTACGCTTCTGCATGTTTAGGATCCATGCTGATGCTTTTGTTATAGTCCCTTAGTGCGTTTTCAAATTCACCTGCCGATGCTTCTGAATTTGCTTTGTAATAATAGATCTCAGCGTCTTCAGGATTAAGCGAGAGTGCTATTTTAAAATCAGCGATTGAGGACCGGTAATCATTTGAATTGGAATAGGCTACACCCCTGTATTTATAAAGTTCCGCATCTTTTGGCGTTAGTTTAATTGCCGTTGTAAAATCGGCTATTGCGCCTTCAAAATCAGCTGAATTGCTTTTGGCATTGGCACGATAGTGGTAAAGTTCGGCATGGTTAAAACCCAGGTGCGATGCTTTGTCATAATTTAATATAGCGCTTGCATAATCTTTTATCTCCGCATCTGCATTTCCAAGGTAATAATATACTTTGGCGTCGTTAGGGTTAAGTTTTAAGGCCGCTTCAAAGTCTGCCTGGGCGCCCTGGGTATCGTTTGATTTTGCTTTTGCCACGCCACGGGATAATAATACTTCGGCATTATCCGGGATTAATGCGGCAGCATCGTTATAATCCTTAATAGCATTAACATAATCCCCGGCATTACTTTCGGCATTTCCCCTGTAGTGGTAAAGATCTGCCATTTTAAAATTGCACACGCCCGCCGCAGCTACATTGCAGGGATTTGCATTTATTGCCGGTCTTTCTTCTGTTTTTTTACTGCAATCTTCAAAAGCTTTGTTATAATCATGAATAGCCTCATTGTATTTCTTAAGGTTACTTAAAGCATTCGCCCTGTAATAATATACATCGGCATTGTCTTTATTCAGCTCTAACGCTATCTTATAATCATTAATGGCCTGGCTGTAATAGCCGGCATTTGCCCGTGTAACCCCCCGATATTCATACAAGTGCACTTTTGCCATGGTTAAAGCTCCGGTCATTCTCGATTGCCTCACTGTTCTGTTAAAATCAAGGAGTGCCCGGTCATAGTCCTTCGTTGCACCTTCATAATCATAAAAGTTGCTTTTTGCACCGGCTATTGAATAGTATATTTCCCAACCGCCTTTACCCAGTTTAACAGCCTCGTCATAGTCGTCCAATGCGCCCTTATAATCTTTGAGGTTGTTTTTTGCATTGGCCATGTAATAATAAGCGAGTGAATTGTGATGATCGGTCTCCACTACCTGGGCATAATCACTCGCAGCGTCTTTAAAATCGCAAATATTGCCGTAAGCATTACCGCGATAAAAGTATGCCTTTATGAAATGAGGGTCGAGCTCAATTACTTTAGTAAAATCGCTGATAGCCTCGTTGTACTTATTTACATTGGCGTAAGCGTTGCCGCGGTAAAAATATGCCCGGGCGTTTTTATCGTTTTGTTGAATGGCAGTAGTGAAATTAACGATGGCTTCGGTATATTTTTTCTTTCCTGATTCTTCATTACCTCTTTTGAGATAATCTGTTTTTTGGCCGAAGCCCAGGTAAGGTAACAATGAAAGTATGATAAATAGTCTTTTCATAATTCTTATTAATATCAATTATTGGCAATAAATAAGCCAAATTCCCTGTTTTTCTTAACTTATCAGCCTTTGGTGCGCAATACGCGCATATTTGCCCCATCAATATAAAAAAACAAACCATTATTCAGTTTTTTATCTCCCGTGGTAATGAAAATAGCCTGAAAAGCATCATAAAAAGGCAATTGAGGCGTAGGGTTCAAAATTGTTAATGCGCTGTGTTTAATCAAATAGGGTATAAAAACCTCAATTTTGGGTTATATAATCCCCGATAATATGTTTTAAATTTATGAAGACACGGTTACAATGATCGTTCAAAGTTGTTAACATCGTGTGAATAGGGGGGGGATTTTAAAATAACCTATAAAGTATATAGATAAAGTAGTATTTTTGTTTCGTCACTGTTACACAAATGTTAAACAAAGTTCTATTCATACCTGTTCGAATGTGTTGCACCCGCCCGGGTTGCGGAACAGGCAGCATGTGTTGTTGCTGCAGATAACACTTAAGATAGTTATCACCTGCCGTTTAATCATTCTCACTAAATTAATTACCGATCAATATTTTATTTTATGTTAACATCAGCAAACAAATACCCTTTTTTCGAGCTTCTTGAAATTATTCCTGAAATTGACCTAACCTACAAGCCTTACCAGCCAGTGAAGCCGGTAAAATCGGGTAATTTTATTCCCGATCTGTCGTTTAAAAGAGATCAGCTACGATGGCTACAGTTTTGCGGCGGGACAGAAACATTCGGCCCTGTTTTATCAAGGCAATTGTTAAATAATCCATTGGTGATTAGCTTTTATTCAAAATATTGGGGAGAAAACGGGCTCGACCAATTGATCAGGCTGAACGCACTTCAAAATGAGATAAAAGCAAATGGGGGTAATTTACTAATCATTAGCGCCGAAAATGACGACGACCTGGTAAGAACCGCATGGAGAAATGATTTGTCATTGAATTTCTATATTGATGAAAATCATGAAATTGCTGAGATGTTCCGTGTATATTCGGAGAATTATCCGGTTTGGAACAGGTTTTCGGGTATCGATGTAAATGTGCCGTTGTTGGCTATTTATGTAATCGACCCGTCAAAACAGGTGGTTTATGCCGATATTGATATGGACTTAACCGGCAATTTTTCGCCGGACGATATATTGCAGGCTGTTTACGAGTCGGCTGTGATCCGAAACGATAAAAGGTCCGCTTAACGATTTGAAAAATGAAACTATCCTTAACCCGAATATTTTTCCTTTCCCTGTTTTTGATAACTACAGGGCAGCAGTTATATGCCCAGGAAAAACAGGGTTATTCATTAGCAGCTGTTAGAATAAGCCCTTCAGTAAATGCTTCTTATCCCGGTTCTCCGGCAGTAGCAAAGGATAATAATAATGAATTAAAGGTACTTGCCGACCTTGAAAATAGCTTCAATAAGAAACCAAGCCGCAAATTGCTGCTATCATTTTTGCGCGAACTTAATAACAATCCGGCCATTGATGCCAAACAGCGCGGTTCAAAATTAAACATGCACCTGGCGCGTTTATTTGCCAAATTGAGGCTTTATCCGTTGGTAATGAAATGCTATTTTAAAAACAATGTGCCCGAAGATGATATTTACCGCAAAGGTTTTTTTATAAGGCAATCTGGTGCTGGCGGAGATTCGGTTAGGATGATAAATGATAGCCTGAATAACGCCGGGCTGCTGGCTATTAACGCCACGGATAGTTTATTACTTAAAACCGATAGTGGTTTTTACAATCACGACGGGAAGAATATTCAATCGCCGCCTGTAGAAAGCGTAGATATTATTGATCCTTTTGAAGATGGAAAAACAGGTGTTAAGTATGCCCTTCTGGTGCATATTCAACAACCCAAATCGGGGAGGCCAAAAATATTTATCAGGTTAAATAAAGTGGGGCATACCTTTATCACGCTGATCAAATACAATTCCGATTCAACCTATGTGGCCCGTACCTTCGGCTTTTATCCTGATAAGGAAAGTCTTTTATCCGCCACTCCTATATTCCCATCAGCCGACCCTTTATTTAAAAACGACGAAAAGCACGACTTTGATGAAGTAGTTGGCAAATTTATTTCGAAAAGGAGGTTTCAAAAAATACTGCAATTAGTAAAACAATATAACAGCCATCCTTATAACCTGAACAACAATAATTGCACTGACTTTGGTTTGGATGCAGCTACCATCGGCGGAATAAATATCTTAGATACCTACGGCAAATGGCCGCTGGGTCGCGGTAATAATCCTGCAAAAGCCGGGATGAGTCTGTTGGAAGGAAAGGTAGTAAATACTGATACCGAAGATGGCGGGTTGTTTATTTATAACGACCTGATTCCTGATAAATAGCGATGGGTTTTAAACCCATCGCTATGGACGAAGTAAGCGTGAATTTAAAAGCAATTGCTTTTGCTGCCTACTATGCTCTCACAAAGCTTTAAGCTTAATTAACTTAAATTGACGGTAAAAGAATCGTATGTCGCAGTCGGCAAACCCTTGCCGCTATCGTCCGCCGTATAGTAATCGCCTTTAAGCATAAAATCCGTTTCTGTTTTCTCTATCGTTACCTTTAAGAAACCATGGGTTTCGTCACAATACCTCTCCAGGTTTACATCGTCTAATAATTTGCTTTGATCAGGAAATGCAGGATCGCCGGGCTGTGCTATTTTGTGGAGATCGGCATAGCCGCCTGCGCCCGCAACTATAAAGGGGACTACTTTGCCGTTGGGATATTGTTTGCTGAAACGCTGGTAATTGTGCACATGCCCGCTGAAAACTACATCGGGCCATACGCCAGCCTCATTAAATGCCGTATTCAGAAAAAGCTGCATGGGTAAGCTGGAGCCGTGATTGGTATCGGCAGAATAGGCCGAATGGTGCAGGCAAACTATCAACGCCTTGCCGGAACGCTCTGCTTCAGCAGATTTCAATTCGTTGATAAACCAAGCCTTTTGCACCGGGGTAATGGTGCCGAACCTGGGCACATTGCTATAAAGGGCGATGATATTGGCCAGCGGGGTTTTTAAGATATAATAAACGTTTGGCTGGATATTGCTATTCCGGCCTGAATCGCCGGAAAAAGGTATTGACTTTGAAACTGTATCGCAAAAAACCTTTATAAAGGCGTCCAGGCTTTTAGGCTCATTTTCGTCAAATGGGTCGATATCCGCATCATGATTGCCAGGTATCGCGAAAATAGGGTTGGGATAATTGCGGTAGGGTTCGAAAAATTGTGGCTCATATTCGGCTGCCTGGCCGAAATTATAAACCACATCGCCCAGGTGAAAGAAAAACTGCGGACGGTCATCCCCGGGTGCAACTGCATTGCATTGACTGATCATTTCATTAGCTATCCGGTGTTTAAAAACAGGGGACACCAAACCGCCGGTATCGCCGGCCATGTGGAACACCATTTTATTGGCGGGCAAGTCCGGCAAAACCTCCCGGATATCTAAGTGGTACGGGAATTTACCGGCAGGCTGGGGCAGGGGCTGAAATTTCTCCTGGTCGTCGAGGGCGGCTGTTTTAAATACGGGCCTGGAGCGTTTGTTAGTGGCAGATGATGGCATGTAAGAGCGAACATTTGTTATGGTGCAAATATAACTTTAGGCGGCGGTTTAGGATGAGGAAGTTTTGAAAAGATATGGGGAAGATGGTATAAGTTGTTTACTGAAATACAACTGAATCTAATGATAGATGCTATTGTCGCCTTTGTTTTGAATAGCATAATATATGCACGGATATGATTGCCTCTGTTTTACGCACAATAAATAGGTAATTTCAGCCCGTTTATTTAATTTACACCCTGGTTTTCTACCCAAATAACAAACCGATATGCCCGATTTTTTTGTTGACCCCAATATTGCCAGAGCTCAAACCATTGACTCAGCTTTTTATACCAGCAGTGAAGTATTTGAGGCCTGTAAAGAGCGGATCTTTGCATCCACATGGCAGTTTATCGGCGATGAAGGCTTAGTGAAAGAGAACGGAGATGTTTACCCTTTTACGCTGCTGCCCGGCTACCTGGACGAGCCTTTGGTGTTGACGAGGGATAAAGCAGGTCAGGTAAACCTGTTGTCGAACGTATGCACTCACCGGGGCAACCTTGTTGCCGAAAAGGCCTGTAAGCTAAACGACCTGAAATGCCGCTATCACGGGCGCAAATTCAACCTCGACGGCCAGTTTTTGTCGATGCCAGAATTTAAAGAGGTGGAGAATTTTCCATCTGTCGCCGATAATCTACCCCGATTGGAATTGGTTAAATGGGGTAAGTTGTTGTTTGCCTCCGTCGCCCCGAAATATCCGCAGGAAATGTTTTTCAGGGATATGATACAAAGAATGAACTGGCTCCCGCTGGGGGAATTTGAGTTTAAACCTGAATTATCCCGCGTGTTTGATGTAAAAGCCAATTGGGCGCTGTATTGCGAAAACTACCTGGAGGGGTTTCATATTCCATTTGTACACGCGGGCTTAAACGCAGTGATAGATTTTGGTGAATATGCCACCGAATTATTTTTCCCTTATTCGAGTTTGCAATTGGGACTTGCCCGCAGTAATGAAGACTGTTTTGATCTTCCGCCGGATTCAACCGACTATGGCAAAAATGTGGCTGCCTATTACTTTTGGGTGTTCCCTAATATGATGTTCAATTTTTATACATGGGGGCTGTCGGTTAACGTCGTTGAACCGGTTTCGGCTGGGGAGTGTAGCGTGAAGTTCTTTTCGTATGTGTGGGATGCCTCCAAACTGGGCAAAGGGGCAGGATCTGGGCTCGATAAGGTGGAGGCCGAGGATGAAGAGATAGTTGAAGCTGTTCAAAAAGGCGTCCGCTCCAGGTTTTACAAGCATGGCCGCTATTCAGTTAACCGCGAACAGGGTACACATCATTTTCACAGGATATTGACGGAGTTTATGAGGAAGTCCGGAAGTCAGTAAAGTCCGAAAGTCCGGAATAAGACTGATGCATTGAGCAAAGCATTCTTACAATTAAATTAAATTTCCTGCTAACAAAAACCGGATCTGGCGGTTAGCATAATGGCATCTGTCGGGGAAATGTAATATTGCAACTTAATAATAAATGTTTAAACATCTATTATTAAATTTGTTATCAAAATTAAAACAATCAAAAAAATAAGATCATGGCAACAATAACAAAATGGGTAATTGACCCAATGCACTCAGAAGTTCAGTTTAAAGTAAAACATTTGGTTATTTCAACTGTAACAGGCTCTTTCAAAAGCTTCGAAGGCACAGCAGAAAGTGATGATGATGGATTTGAAGATGCAAGCATATCATTCGCTTTAAATGTTGATAGCATCGATACAAACCAGGTGCAAAGAGATGGTCACTTAAAATCGGTTGACTTTTTTGACGCCGAAAAATACCCGCAGATCACCTTTAAGTCAACTTCATTTAAAGCTGTTGAAGGTGAAGATAATGAATTTGCATTAACCGGCGACCTGACCATTAAAGATGTTACTAAACCAATTACTTTAGACGTTGAGTTCGGTGGTTCAGCTGACGATTTTTACGGCAATACCAAAGCTGGTTTTGAGATTACCGGTAAAATTAACCGTAAAGAGTTTGGTTTAACCTGGGACGGTGTTACTGAGGCCGGTTCAATTGTTGTTGGTGAAGATATAAAGCTGATCATCAACGTTCAGTTTGCAAAACAAAAATAAGTTAATTTCGGATTTCGGATGTCGGAATTTCGATTTCGGATTTAGTATTTTGCTAAGGGTAACCAGGGTAGGCGTTTCAAACATTCAAACGACTATCCTGGTTAATTTTTTGTTCTCCATTTCGGCTGAATAAAGGTATTTTTGCAAGGGAAAAGGAATTTTAGATATATTAGAAAACCTTCTAAAATCCGAAATCGAAATTCCGACGTCCGAAATAAAAAATATGCTCATAAAAATCTATCCTGAAAATCCTAATCCCAAAGCTATTGAACAGGTGGTACAGGTGCTGCGCAAAGGCGGCCTGATCATTTATCCTACTGATACTGTTTACGGACTTGGATGCGATATTACTAACCATAAGGCTATTGAGGCGATTTGCAGGATCAGGAATATTAAACCTGAGAAGGCTAATTTCTCCTTTATTTGCTATGACCTCAGTCATATTTCCGATTATATCAAACCGATAGACAATACCACTTTCAGGGTGTTGAAGAAGGCGTTACCCGGCCCATTTACTTTTATTTTTAATGCCAACCACAATGTGCCAAAACTGCTTAGCTCTAATAAAAAAACAGTAGGTATAAGGGTGCCAGATAACGAGATAGCCCGGGAGATTGTGAAAGCGCTGGGTAACCCCATACTTTCAACATCCATAAAAGATGATGACGAGATCATAGAATATTCTACAGACCCTGAATTGATTCATGAAAAGTATGAGAATCTTGTAGACCTTGTTATTGATGGCGGTTATGGCGAAAATATACCATCAACGGTGGTGGATTGCACCGAAGGTGATTTTGAAGTTATCCGTGAGGGAAAAGGGGAGTTGGAGTTGTATTTATAGCTGATACTAATTTTTGCGGATAAATTATTGGAAATGCCATTAGCTTTCCGGCACGTTACTTTTTAAAAGTTTAAATATCTTTTGATATAATTCTTTTTTATCAAAAGGTTTTGAAATAAAGTCGTTCATTCCCATTTCAATACAGCGTTCATATTCGCCCTTAAAGGTATGTGCAGACATAGCGATAATGGGGATATCCTTTTTATAGTTTTCCAGCGAACGTATTTTTAGCGTCGTTTCATAGCCATCCATTTCCGGCATTTGCAGGTCCATCAGGATAACATCAAAGTCTTTGTCTTTAAATTTGCTTAGTACTATCAGGCCGTTTTCAGCCACCTCTGTTTCAAAGCCATTGTTTTTCAACACCTTTATCACCAGCATCTGGTTTATCAGGTTATCCTCTGCAACTAAAATATGGATACCATCGCCCTTGGGAATTTCTATTTCCATTTTTTCCGGACTGGAAGTTTCAACTTGATGAGTATACTTTAAAAAAGATAGCCGGAAATGAAAATCAGAGCCAAAACCGGGCTTGCTGCTTACAAATATTTCACCATTTTGCAAGGTGATCAGTTGTTTTACAATACTTAACCCAAGCCCGGAGCCGCCAAACCTGCGCGCTGTATCGTTTGTTGCCTGTTCAAAGCTTTCAAATATTTTACCCTGTTTTTCTAAAGGAATCCCGATGCCGGTATCCTTAATGCCGAAGTCGAGTAGAATCTTTTCTTCTGTTTCTTCAACACAGATTACTGAAATGGTGATTTCGCCCTTCAGGGTGAATTTAATAGCATTCGAAACAAGGTTCAGCAATATCTGGCTGAGCCTGACAGAATCCCCCAGAATTATATCTGGTATTCTATCGTCAATTGCATATTTAATAATGATACCCTTTTGCCTGGATTTTGATTCCATCATCAGGATAGTGGTGTAAATAATCTCCCTCGGTTTAATCGGTACAATTTCAAAGGTGATCTTACCGGCTTCCATCCTTGAAAAGTCGAGTATATCATCTAAAATAACCAACAGGTCATCACCTGATTTAATAATGATGCGGATATACTCCTGCTGTTCTTTGTCGTGGAGTGTTTCTTCCAGGAGCTTTGCAAAACCGAGTATGGCATTCATCGGAGTTCTTATCTCATGACTCATTTTTGCGAGGAAGAGTTGTTTTGTTTTTTCGGAGCTTTCTGCTTTTTCTTTTTCTTTGATCAGGCTTTCCTCAGTATCTTTAAGTTCGCGTATATGATTTATATTATGCTCGATGGTGTCGGTCATCTGGTTAAAAGAAGTAGCAAGCATACCAATTTCATCATGGGAATATACTTTTACTCTTGTACTTAATGCCCCGCCGCTGATAAGCGCCGCGCCTTCAATGATCGCCTTTATGCCTTTTTCAATGCCACGGCTTACAGAGATTGTTATCAGGATACTGGTAGTGCCGATTGTTAACGATAAAGTAAGTAATAACCGTAAAACAATATTTTCCAGCCATCGGGAACCTTCGCCAAGTGTAAATGAAAAATCATCTTCCAGCTTTGTGAATTTTATGTTCAAAACTTCAACCTGTTCCAGTATTTTGTCAATTTTCTGCTGCGAAACGGTATTTGAGTTGGTCATAGCATGAAGCTTATCACTTAAAGCGATCAGCTCTTCCATGTTTTTTTCAGCCTCGCCCCAGATAATAATTGCTTTGTTAAGATAAGAGATACTATGAAAGCGAAGGATGAGCCGAATCATTCCATCTACATCTTCGGGGATGTTACGGCCTTCAATGAATCCCTCCCGGGCAATCGCGAGGTCAGGGTTTGGTTTTTGGAGTTCAATGCGGGTCTTATTGTCGCCTACCGGGACCTTTAAAAAATCGCGAAAATCCTGGTAATCTTTTTCATCATGCGAATGGGCATAAATAAACAGGGTATAGACTGCATCTTTTTGTGCTTTTGACCATAATCCTTCGCCATTAACAAAAGCTCTGACTGACGAGAGGGTGCCCACAGCAAACCAAAGCGTGCAAAGCTCGATAGTCACAAGGATGGCCATTATACCTACCGTGAAGTATAATTTCCTTGAGATAGTGATATCCCCGAACTTTTTTTGCAAAAATGATATTATCATCGCAATAAGGAATACATATTCCTTATTACGAAATTAATAAATAAAGGTTGCAATGCACAACTACAATGTTTAGCTGTAGCGAAATAAAAAAACAAATATTATGGTCGTATAGATTTTACAAACCCGGGTATTTTATCAAGATAATTAGCTGTTGCCAATAACTTTACAAATGCGCTGCCTACAATGGCTCCGCCGGCATATTCACAAGCTTTATTAAACGAATCATTATTGGAGATGCCAAAACCTATGATTGCCGGATTGTTTAATTGCATAGCCTTTATCCTTTTGTAATAATCCTCGATATTGGCTGATACCTGTAAGTTTCCACCAGTAATAGAGGAGGAAGATAACAAGTAAATAAAACTATTGCTCAGTTCATCGATCTTGCGGATGCGTTCTTCAGACGTTTGGGGCGTTACCAGGAAAATATTACTTAGCCCGTTTGCTTTAAAGTATTTGGCATACAGGTTTTCGTATTCATACATCGGCAAATCTGGTACAATAACGCCGTCAACACCAACTTCCGCAGCCTTTTTGCAGAAATTTTCCACCCCGTACTGTACAATAGGGTTTACGTAACCCATTAAAAGAATGGGAATAGAAACCCGTTTACGCAGATCTTCCAGTTGCTCAAAAAGCAGGTGAAGTGTCATGCCATTTTCCAGCGCTTTTTCAGAACTATGCTGAATAGTTGGCCCATCGGCAACCGGATCGGAGTAGGGGAACCCGATCTCCAGAAAATCAGCTCCGGCTTTTTCCAGCGCTTCGGCAATATCCAGCGTTGTATTCAGTTCCGGGTACCCGGCAGTATAATAGATGGATAATAGATTATCCTTTTTTTTGTTGAAAAGCGCGTTTAAACGGTTCATTTTTTTGTCCATGGACCATGGCCGATAGTCCATGGTGAATTTTTATTAATTTGATAAATGGCTATGGTCTTTACCTAATATCCAAAATATTTAATATACGTATCCAAATCCTTATCTCCGCGGCCCGAAATGCAAATCACCACATTATCATCCGCCTTAAATTTCATATACTCAAGATATGCCAAGCGCCTGGGCAAAAAACGCATCATCGCCGAAACCGGCGCCGGGCAGCATGGTGTGGCTACCGCCACGGTTTGTGCTTTAATGGGCATTGAATGCGTGGTGTATATGGGTGAGATTGATATGGCCCGCCAGGCGCCAAACGTTTCGCGTATGAAAATGCTCGGTGCTACTGTTGTTCCTGCTAAATCAGGCAGTAAAACACTAAAAGATGCCACCAATGAGGCTCTGCGCGACTGGATTGCCAACCCGGTTGATACCCATTATATCATTGGTTCGGTAGTTGGCCCCTATCCTTACCCGGATATGGTGGCTCGTTTTCAGTCCATCATTTCTCTCGAAACCAAAAAACAGCTATTAGAGCATACCGGTAAAGAATTACCTGAATATGTGATGGCCTGTGTGGGCGGCGGCAGCAATGCCATGGGTATATTTTATCATTTTTTGGAAGACGAAGCAGTAAAACTGGTTGCTGTTGAAGCAGCTGGTAAAGGCGTAAACAGCGGCCATTCTGCTGCAACCACATTTTTAGGTCGGGAAGGTGTTCTGCATGGCAGCCGTACTATCCTGATGCAAACCGACGATGGGCAGGTAGTAGAACCTTATTCCATTTCAG
>Ga0206938_1123_pt1 | contig 20246 bp, 16 predicted proteins | sample Alteio_BWOrgHeat_12_FD_152918 | JGI IMG/M metagenome (GOLD analysis project Ga0206938, IMG submission 152918) | Enriched cells from forest soil in Barre Woods Harvard Forest LTER site, Petersham, Massachusetts, United States -... | ecosystem: Environmental > Terrestrial > Soil > Temperate forest >... | reverse complement strand
GCAAGGCCTGGAGCAAAATATCATGTTCATGGGCGAGGTACCGCACAGCACGGTTATCCGGCTGATGCAAAGGTCCAAGGTATTATTGCACACGTCGGAGTACGAGGGTTTCGCGGCGGTATTTATAGAAGCGCTGTACGCCGGGGCGCACGTACTGTCGTTTGTGAAGCCAATGGAACAGGCCATTAAGCACCATCATATCGCCCGCGACGCGGAAGAAATGAACTTTAAGTTGTTTGAATTATTGCTGGACACAGCGCTCGACCAAACGCCCGTATTGGTAAAGCCGGTTGAGCAGGCTGCTGTCGAGGTGATCCGTTTGTTTAATTATAGCGATGCCGAAACCGCCGCGATTTTCCCGGCTATGGCTTTAAAGGAGAGTGTTTCGGTATAGTGGTCCAACACTTTTTGGCGCTCCGCCTCCATGTTCATCCCCACTGTTTGCAGCAATACGTTCAACAAAGCCTGCCGGTCGCCGGGGGGGTACAACATCCCAAAACGGCCATTTTGCGTCATCGTGCGGAAAGAGAAAATGTCGGTCAGGATAGGTATACACCCGCACGACATCGCCTCGCAAACCGCCGTCCCGCTCCCTTCATAATGCGATCCTGAGATCATAAAATCGGCGCTGTTGTACCAATAAAGTAGCTCATCGTGCGATAGCTTACCGATCAGCGTTACAGCATCACCAGCAGGGTCGTTATTCAGTACCTTGATCACGTCCGTTAACAGCTCATCAGTAGCATAAACCATATACAACCGCGCCGAAGGGCAGGTTTTTACAAAAGCCAAAAACGCCTTGATAACATTGAGCGGATCTTTATTTTGATCAAGCCGGCCAACCCACAAAAATACCGGCTGCCCGCTTGCGCTGGTTTTGGCTTTCGCCAGGATGGGGTCGATAGTGTGGAATACCGACGACACTTCCATAACCTCGTGTATTTTTTGTGCCGATGAGATGATACCCGCCTCCAACCATTCCCTGCCAAGCCCGAACGATGCAAACAGGTAGGCGTCGATATATTTATCGGCCAATATCTGCAAACTTCTCTTTTTACCGGTAAAGGGCTTTTCGGCATGGTGCTGTACAATGATCTTGGCCTTTTTACCCAAAAACAGGCGGAGTTGTACCACTTGCATAGGATGGTGCATACCCTGTATAAACACGATATCCGGATCCTGCCGTTTAATAAAGCGGTGCATCACCAGCGGAAAGTAGTACCCAGGCTTGGTAAACCGGCGAAACTGGTAGTCTACACCGTTAAAAAAATAGGCCCCCTGATGGTCAATATGCTCAATACTGGTAACCTGGTGTTCGCGGCTCAGGGCTTCCAGTGTGCCCAGGTAAATATTGATACGTTTAAGCCAGGTTTCGGGCGACTTAAAGCCGGCGGAGGTTACATAACTGGCAAAAACAAACTTCATAACAATGTAGGGTTAAAAATCAATGCATATCTGCCATCGCCTGTTGCCCGCTTACCGGAAAAACGGCTTCGGGCTGGTATTGTTTGATCTCGTCCATCAAAGCCGGCAAATCGCCCTGTACATATTTACAGCTTTCGCCGATTTGAATTTTACTATAATTGGCCAGATCCTCTCCGGGCATTTGCGCGGCCAGGCTCTCATCAAAAAGCCGGAAATGGCCCCGATGAATAACCATCAAAAGGTCCTCAGGCGTTGTTAAAAACAACGGCCCCTTATCTTTAGCTATTACGATGTCTGCATCTTTTCCCGGTTCTAATTTTCCGGCATTTAGCTTCCAAACCTCAGCCGGAGTCGTGGTCAGTGAGTCATATAGCTCCCTATCATTCAGCATCCCGGTTTTTTGTGCCAGCCGCAAATGGTACCAGATATCCCAGTTTGATGTCAAAGTTGAGTCGGTGCCAAACAGGATATTGGTGCTGTTCTTTAATGCTTTGATATCGGCCGTTTTATTCAATAAAAAGAAGTTCGACTGCGGGCACCAAACCAATGCTTTAAAATTTTCGGCCTGGCTTGGTTTCATCGCCACGCCATGGATGCCGATCAGGTCCCGTTTCAATAACGTCCACCTGATCAGGGCATTGATCTCGGTAAACGCGCTGATGTCGGTACCCTCGCCAGTATGGATAACTATCGGGATATTGGTTTTTAAAGGGTTGTTCAACTTAAGCCTCAGGTTCGGTTCGAGCGAGGCAGAGTGTAGGTTTTGGCAATCTTCAAAAACAGTGATCAGCGGATTTTCGATGCCTAACCTAACGCCGTGATTGACGACGGTAGTAACACCGCAAAGCAGGTTTTTATACATACCCCATCGCGCCCTCAGCGCAACCGGTATTTTAAGCACCGCATCTATTTCGGCGCGATGCACATGTTGGATATGTTCGCCCCATTCAACGTAGTTATCATAGGTTCTGTTGCCCAATTGCGGGAACAGGTTAAAATCCAGGTGGTCGTGCGAGTTGATCAAGCCGGGGAACGCTACTGCATTTTCGAATGATATCTGGGTTCCGCTATTTTCATCAGCAGATAGGGTGCTTATTTTACCACCATCAATGGCAATGTTAACCACATCGTTGCTATTTGCCAGCCACACGTTTTTTAAAACCATCATACCCGTTTTAAATGTATGCCATAGATCATCGGCTTGCCTTCAAATTTTTGATACACGTGCAGGGCATTCTGCTTTTCGTAAAAATGCCTAACCGATGCATCGATGATGGTTTCACGCTCGTTAACGACAGTAAAGCCCTGTTTAATGAACACGCTTTTGATCATATCTGTAGAGTGTACATGGTTACGCACACCGATCAGTTTATGATGATGCTCAAATGTACGCTTACCACCGGCGGCCAAAGCCAGCGGATGAAAGTCGGTAATGATGATGTCGCCTTGCGGTTTTAATATCCTGCACCACTCCAGTAACGCGGCCTGCAGGTTTTCGATATGCGCGATGGTCAGCGTCGAGATGATCACATCATAGGTATGATCAGGCGTATCATCTAAAAAGTCGTCGTTCTCAATTTTCACCAGGTCCGCATCCGGGAATTTGATATGCAGCCGCTGCAACATCCCATCCGAAACATCGTAGCCGGTTAGCGGCCCAACTTGTTTGTGGTAAAGCTTTGGCCAATGCCTGCCGGTACCACATCCAATGTCGGCGGTGGTTTTATCTTTCAGATCAATATCAGCTAAAAACCCTCCAAATAATTGGCCGTCCAGATAAAACATCAGGTTGTCAGGCTGGTCGTCGTAGTTCTCGGCCCACAGGTTGTACGCCTCCGCCGATGGCAATTCGGTAACAGCGCCCGTGTTTCTGCGGATAAAGCTTTTAATGGTTTGCAATACGGCCATATAATAGTTTAATTATCAGATAAATCCATTGGTGATACGAAATGCCCCCGGCAATGGTTGCCATACTTATTTATTTTTAACAAAGGCAACCACATATTTGCGGATAACGTACTGTAAATACAGTACAAATACACCAGCAAATTAATTTAAAGCATGAATAAGGTCTTATTATTCAACCCCAAAGCCGCAAATGCAACCTACCGCATACCCAACTCTATTTTAAGTATTGCCGCCTCTATCGAAGGTAAGTTTGACTGGGTTATTGTTGATGGTAACCGCGAGGACGATCCTCTTGCCAAAATAATGGAATACCTGGATACCGGCGAGTTTAAATACCTGGGTTTTACCGTGATGCCCGGCCCGCAATTAAAACAGGCCATCCCCTTTGCCAAAGCCATCAGCCAAAAACATAAAGATACCGTGATGATCTGGGGAGGCTATTTCCCCTCAAGCCAGGCCAAAGTGGTGCTCGACTCCGGCTATGTTGATTTTGTGATCAATGGCCCCGGCGATCATTGTTTCCCCTCACTCATCAATGCTTTGGAGTTTAACCTGCCCTACGAGTTCATCAAAAACCTGATCTACAAAGTAAATGGTACCATTGTTAAAAACGGTAAAGAGGACCTTTTTGATCAGGATATATTACCGCCACTGCCATACGATAAGCTCGACAAGTTCTACAACATCGAAAAGTATTTGGGCAAGACTTACCTCGGCAAAAAAACCCTGGCTTACCACTCCAGTATCGGCTGCCCTTTTACCTGTTCGTTTTGCGCGGTAGTGCCCATTTTTGAGGCGCGTTGGAAAGCAAAATCGGCGCAGAATGTTTATAACGATATCAAGTACATCAAAGATAAGTGGGGTGCCGATGCCATTGAGTTTCATGATAACAACTTTTTTGTGTCCGAGAAACGCACCGTCGAATTTGCCCGTTTGATCACACCCGAAAAAATGAGCTGGTGGGGTATGGCCCGCATTGATACGATGGATAAGTTTTCGGACGCGTCGCTGGCCGCTATACGTGCGTCGGGCTGTAAGATGATCTTCTTTGGTGCCGAAAGTGGTAACGATGATGTTTTGGAACAGCTGGATAAAGGCGGTACCCAAACCGGCGATCAGATCCTCAAATTTGCCGAGCGCCTCAAAAAATTTGACATCATTCCCGAATACTCCTTTGTACTGGGAACACCCGCGCCAACGCCGGAACAGGTGCATCAAAAAATTGATTTTGAGATCGACTTTGTGAAAAAGGTTAAACAGGTAAACCCAAAGACCGAGATGATCTTATACGTGTACAGTCCGGTACAAACCGAAGGTTCCGTTTTGTTCGAGCAGGTAAAAACGGCAGGCTTAAAATATCCGCAGCACCTGGACGATTGGATAAACCCCGAATTCGAGAACTTCGATATGCGCCGTAACCAGCTTACACCATGGCTAAAGCCCGAAATGGTGGATAAGATCCGCAACTTCGAGACAGTGCTCAACGGCTATTACCCTACCGTTACCGATATCCGGCTAACTGATTTTAAACGCCGGGCGGTAAGGATGCTGGCGAGCGTACGCTACCGTACCAACGTTTTCCATTACCCGTACGAGATAAAACTGTTGCACCGCTTGTGGAAATACCGCCAGCCGGAAACCCAGGGATTTTAACCTTAATCGGATGCAATCAATAGTCCATACATTTAAACGGTACCGCACGCTGCAAACGCATGTCATATCGGCTTTGCCGATCGTGATACTAATGCCGCACAGCGCCTGCAACTGCCGCTGCGTAATGTGTGATATCTGGAAGGATAACAAAAACCTGAAACAGCTGACACCTGATGATGTATCCGGATTAATGACCTCATTAAAAAAACTGGGCACACAGCAGGTATTGATGTCGGGCGGCGAGGCGCTGCTCAACAAGAACTTCTTCAAACTCTGTGAGATACTGAAAGGGCAAAACATCAAAGTAACCCTGCTCTCCACCGGCCTAACCTTAAAAAATAACGCCGCCGAACTGGTGCGGTGGGTCAACGATATCATCGTGTCAATTGATGGCGACGAGGCACTGCACGATGCGATCCGCAACCTGCCCGGTGCTTTTAACAAATTGCGCGAAGGTGTGCAAGCCATTAAAGCTTTAAACCCCAATTATAGGATCACCGGCCGCAGCGTGATACACCGCCTCAACTTTCGCAATTGGGAAAATATAATTCAAGCCGCTAAACAAATGGGTTTGGATCAGATCAGCTTTTTACCCGCCGATGTAAGCAGCGAAGCCTTTAACCGCCAAACCGCCTGGACCGAGCCCAAACAGCACGAGATATTACTGGCAGAGAACGAACTGAGCGAATTACAGCACATCATCATCGGCATTATCCAAAACCATAGCATCAACAAGCATTTTATTGCCGAGAGTGCCCAAAAGCTGCAAAACATCTATAACTACTATTCTGCGTTTTACAACATCAATCCCTTTCCTTTCAAAAAATGTAACGCGCCCTGGGTATCCACCGTGGTTGAGGCCGATGGCAGTGTGCGGCCATGCTTTTTTCACGATGTGATCGGGAATATTCATGATACCGAATTGACCACCATATTGAACAACGGCCCGGCCCTGCGTTTCCGCAAGTCGCTGGATATGCGCACCAACCCAACTTGCATTAAGTGTGTATGTTCCCTCAACCTAAATCCGCTAACTGATCTTGCTGCGGCTGTATGATGGTTGCCCTAAAGCGTGATCTCAAACAATGGGAAATTGGCCCCTTGCATATCATTGCCTTTTTAACACTCCTGCAATTATTCATCACCCTGCTTACCGATGGTTTCGCCCTCTCATTCGATGAGGCCATCTGGCAATACATCGGCCGCAATTGGTTTCGCCATGGTTTGGTGCCTTATGCGGGAGGAGTGGATAACAAGTCGCCCCTAATGTTTGCCATCTACGGCTTGTCCGACCATCTTTTTGGCGTTAATTATTGGTTCTCGCGCGTTTTGGGAACCATTTGCCAATCGGTTGGCATCTACTATGTTTATAAAATAGCCTTGCACTTGTCGCACCGCAAAACGGCATTATTAGCTATTTCGCTTTACGGACTGTCGTTGCTCTGGCATGTTACCAGCGGTAAATACGTATCCTACACCGAAACCTACGAGATGACCTTTGTCATCATTTCCGTTTACTACGCGTTAACCGCGGAAAACAAAACAGGTTTGTTTATCGGCGGGGCTATGGCCGGCATCGGCCTGGCTTTTCGGATCAGCGCCTTTTTTGCCATACTGGCGGTACTTGTTTATTTGGTCCGCAAAAGCTTCAACGGCAGCGTTGTTTTTTGCTTGGGGATTATATCAAGCGCCACTATCCTGCTATTAACCGCGTACCTTTCCGGAATTCATTTGTCTGATCTGTACACCTATTCGTTTGCAGATAACTTCAACTCCGGCAGCCCATATCATCATTCCTTTTTGTGGAAGATGGAGCAGTTCTCAGATAAATTTCTCTACTCCGAACTTGTTTTACTTTACCCGCTTGCCATCGCTTACGGGTTGATCGTCAAACGGGTCGACCTGTTCGTCCTCTGGCTGATCTTCGCCTTTATGGCGATCGTATTTATCGGCGAGTTCCCGCGCGAGCACCTCAAAGAGTTATTGCCCGCTTTCGCGCTCATCAACGCTTTTGCCTTGGGCCATTTGACCGATGTATACGGTCTGCCTTTTAAAGCGATCATGCTGGTCACTTGGATCGTGTTTTTCCCAAAGTTGATGGAGCCGCTGCTTAATTTAAAAAGCCTGTTGTCTCACCGTGCCGATACAGGCGTCGAAACATGTACCCAACCCTATACATGGCCCGATGAGGGTAACCGTAAAAAACTGGGCTGGTGGGTAAGAGACCATACTACTGATCAGCAAAAGGTATTTGTGGCCGGTTTTGGCGCGCAGATACAGGCTTATTCCGAGCGGCGCAGCGTATATTTTAACGAGATGCAAACGCCCCTGGCCAACCAAAAACTATTTAAAGATCTGGAAGTAAATAAGCCCGATATGATCCTGATGCCGCTCTATCCGCAATACCAGGCTTACATCGGCCCCGAGGTAAGAAACTTTGTTGATAGTTTGGTAGCCGGGCACTATCAACTGTACAATTGCCTCTTTAGTTATCATGTTTATAAATTAAAGCAACCATAATCGTTTGATCCACGTAAATTTAGCAAGGCCCATAGCGCAATGAACACCAATAGCATACTGTTCACCCATTCGTACTTTTTAAGGTTCGATCCCAAGCAATGGGAGCAGGGGCAACCTTATGCGCCATTGGGTACACTATACGCCGCCGCTTTAATGCGTCAAAATGGCTACGAAGTATCGGTATTTGATACCATGTTCGCCACTACCGCTCACAATGTTGGACCGGCATTAAATGCCACCGCACCCCGCTTTTTTGTGATCTACGACGATGGTTTTAATTACCTCACTAAAATGTGCCTCACCAATATGCGCGAGGCCGCGTTTGATATGTGTAAGCTGGCCAAAGCTAAGGGCTGTACGGTCATCGTTTCAAGCTCAGATTCAACGGATCGCTACGAACAGTATTTGCTTGAGGGTGCCGACTTTGTCCTCATCGGCGAAGCCGAACATACATTATTAGAACTGGTTGGCGCTGTTAAAAATGGTGCAGATAGCTTCGATTCCATAGTCGGACTGGCCTTTATCAAAAACGGATCGGTCAAAAGAACACCGCCAAGGCCCGTGCTCAAAGACCTTGACCAACTGCCGCTACCAGCATGGGACCTGATCGATATTGCACCTTACCGCGACGCATGGTTAAACAGCAAAGGCTACTTTTCCATGAATATGGGCACCACACGCGGCTGCCCCTTTAAATGCAACTGGTGCGCCAAACCTATTTATGGCAACCGCTATAACTCCCGCAGCCCAGAAAATGTGCTCCTCGAGCTTAAAATGTTAAAGCAACAATATCAATTTGATCATATTTGGTTTTGCGATGATATTTTTGGCTTAAAGCCCGGCTGGGTACAGCAATTTGCTGACTTAGTTAAACAGGCGGATTTAGTGTTTAAATACAAGATCCAAACCCGTGCCGATCTGCTTTTGCAGGACGAACAGATTGGGGCCCTGGCTGCCTCGGGTTGTGATAACGCCTGGATAGGTGCCGAAAGCGGTTCGCAAAAGATACTGGATGCCATGGACAAAGGCACCACCACCGAGCAGATCCATATCGCCACACGCCTGTTAAAAAAGCACGGCATCAAACCGTCGTTTTTCATACAGTTCGGTTATCCCGGCGAGGATAAGACAGACATAGCCAAAACCATTAAAATGGTCAGCGATCTGCTGCCTTACGAGATCGGTATCTCGGTATCGTACCCCTTACCGGGGACGGTGTTTTACCAGCGTGTAAAAGCCGATCTGCAGCAAAAAACCAACTGGACCGACTCCGACGAAATGGCCATGATGTACACCAGTACCTACCCGCCTGCGTTTTACAAACAGCTGCACCGCTATGTGCACCAAAACTATCATCAGCATTTAGCGATCGACAACCTGCTCAAGCTATTTAAAGACCCGCTTAATTCATCGTGGAAAACTGTCCGGAAAGCTTTGTCGCTTTTATATTATACACCGGTTACACTGGTCGAAAAATACAAGCTTACCATGGCAGAAAGGATAACGGTATGACGCCTGCGTTGGATAATATGAATGAAGCCGCTGCCGCCAAAGCGTTCAGCAAGCAAGCTGTAATATTTGATGAACTATATTCCGGCAATACCATTGTTGACTACAAACGCGAGCGGGTTAGAGCCCACGTTTTACAGCATTTAAAACCAGCCAGCAGCATACTTGAGTTGAACAGCGGCACCGGCCAGGATGCCATGTTTTTTGCAGGTCAGGGCCACCATGTGCACGCGACCGATATAGCCCCTGGTATGCAGCATCAACTCAAAAAAAAGGTACTCAAAACCAATATGCAGGATAAAGTAAGCACCGAACTCTGCTCATTTACCCAGCTGCAAAACCTGCAAAACCGCGGCCCGTACGACCTGATATTCTCCAACTTCGCTGGCTTAAACTGCACCGGCCAGTTGGATAATGTGCTGGCGTCCTTTTCACCGCTGTTAAAGTCCGGAGGAATGGTCACCCTGGTGTTGTTACCTCAATTTTGCTTTTGGGAAACCATGCTGATATTCAAAGGGAAATTCAAAACCGCGACCCGCCGCGTGTTCAGCAAAAACGGAACAAAGGCGCATGTGGAGGGTACCTATTTTACCTGCTGGTATTATAATCCGTCGTATGTAATCCATGAATTAAAAGCGGAATTTGATTTGCTGAGTGTCGAAGGCTTGTGCACCATCGTCCCGCCATCTTACATCGAAGGCTTCGCCGAAAAGCATCCCCGGCTATACCGGTTTCTAAAAACTAAAGAAGATCAATTAAAAACTTCGTGGCCCTGGCGCAACATCGGCGATTATTATATTATTTCACTTCGTAAAAATTAATTCGGGAACCGTTGGAGCGGTTTCGTATTGCTGTAGCAGCGCGTTTACTTTGCTTTGATACCGATCAATAAACTTCGCCTGGAAATTTACCGGATCAGGTTTGGCATAATGTTTACCGGCATCCATTCCCATGATCACGCCATGGCTGTTTACCCTTTTCTGCAGGGTTTTTTTACGCCAGCGCGATGCCGTCATCCTGCGGAATAAGCCATCTATTGCGTCACCAAACCAATTGTTAAATAGGGTTTCGGTAACGGTTTTTAAAAATGTCTGAGCTAATGGATTCGCCGATGACACCCGCATCACATTATTGGGTAAATAAACCCTGTTCCAGGCATTGGCTAAAAAGAATTTCTCGAACGCGGCATCGCCTTCAAGCGGAATCAGCGTAGCAATCTCGGTGGCGGTGTATATATTCTTCTCAATAATTTCCAGGCCCTGTTCATCTATAAAATAGTTCATGCAAAAAAAATGCTGCTTATTTACCAAAAAAGTAAGCTTTTTAAATAGATGCAATAGCGTGCGGGCTATCCACAACCGGTTAGGTGCGGTAATAATAAACAGGTCGATATCAGATTGTTCATCAGCAAAGTTTTTGGATAACGAACCCGAAATACCGATGCCGCGTACGTACGGAAATCGGACCAATAACTTGCCTACACCCTCGGCAACTTTAATTAATTCAGCAGCTTTCCGGTTTCCTTTGGTGCGGCGTTCGGCCAGGCCTGCATCATTCTTTAATGTATAAAAATCGCCAAACTGGTAAATGAAACGCCCGGCTGATAAACTGTTCAGAGCATCGTAAAATGTAGCATGGTCATACCTGTTGGCCAGGAACAAAAAAACCTCTGATGCTGTGAGCGGGTAATTGAACACATCAAAATAAGCCAAGGTTGCTAATATGTTTTTTTTGATGTCGGACAAGGTGATGAAATTTAATTTTTACAGATGCCTTTTTAACCTAAACTCACTACGGGATGCCAGTTAACCTGATCGGCGCTCACTGGCATCCTTTCGTGACAATCAAACCTTATTTAAACTAAACTATACTACTATAATCAACACGGGCAAACTCGGGTACAGGTTGCCCGTTGGTTAAAATATTTTTATTCGTAAAATGCTGACGCTCAATATTTTTTTGCTGATTCGAAAAAATAAAAAATGAAAAGAAAAAGCCATAGAACATAGTGCCTTTATCCACATCAAAAATGTTCTCGGATAGGGATACTATGGCTATCAGCATCATGAAAGTAAAAAAGATAATATCCTTAGTGTCAATTGATTTTTTAAAGCCGTAGGCAAGTGTCAATACATAAACAAGTAAAGCACCTATGCCGCCATTTAGCCACAGGCTCAAGTACTCGTTGTGCGAGTTTAACCGGTTTAAAAACGAATCGTAAAGTTTATGCTGGTAAAAACTTTCGCGCAGCAATGCCATTTCCGATCCGGAACCATAACCTATAATTGGCTTTTGCCGGATAAGCCCGAAAGATACCCGCCACCTGGACAATCGCGAATCCACGACTTCGTTTAAAGGCTTCCGCGATAGGTCATTACTAAACGAGCTCAAATACCGTTCTTTAAACGCCCCAACCTTAAAAATAGCGATAATGATCAGTATCGAAATAGCGAATGACGTAGTTAAAAATATTACGCGACGACGACCATTCATCAAATAAAGCGGCAGTAAAAAATTGACCATGATAAAAGCGATCAAAAAAACAGATTTCGAGCTTAGTTGGATCAAACCTGCTGCAAGTACAGCACAGCATACGGCATAAAATATCTTTTGCTTTCTTTCGGTTTGTTTAACCCAAACGGTGAAAAGATAAACCAGCGCCACACCGATCTGCAAGGAGAAAAAAGTGGCGTGCATACCTATCGGTTCCGAAAAATTATGGTTAGTGAATAAGCGCGAAAACAGGGTTTTAAAAGGCATATGGTAGTATCGGATAACCAGCAGCGCATCCAGGTAAAGGTAGGCCACCGTTGCTGTACAGCAAACCGAAAAACCCAGCAGCAGTTGTGCGCGGTATTTGTTAAGGTTGAGCGGGTTAAGAAAAAAAGCGATCGGAAAGATCAAAATAACCACCTGTCGGCCCAGATCGGTAAACGCCTGGTTTTGATAACTGGTGTAAGTGCTGCCAATTAATGTGAGGATAAAAACAGATTGCAGTAGTAATGTACGCCATGTTAAAAAAGGTTTTACGTTCGCTTTTTTGAAATGGATAAGCGTATGCAGGCAAAAGCTAATGAGGATGATGTGGCTATAAAAAAAATCGAAAGGCAAGCTGACGAGTAATAATAATAAGTGGTAAAAGCTTATTTTATTGGCCAGCGTATCTTCAATGTGAAAAAGCTTTCGCATAATTTAAATGATAGAAACAATCGATAATAAACTCCTCGTACTGGTCAACTATGTTTTCCCAGTTAAACTGGCTTTGAATTTTTTGAAGGTTGTTTTGCACCATACGCGTGCCTGCCTCATCGCGTTTAACCGTTTCAACAATATGCCGTACCTCGGTCGAATCTGAAAAGTAAAACGCATCCGATGTCAATACTGCTTTGTTAAATGGGTTGTTATGCGCGGCTATCAGCGCTTCGCTGGCCATAGCTTCCAATAACGATGGATTGGTACCACCAACGCTATGCCCATGAAAATACAGGTACGAGTTGTTTTGCAGCGCTCTTACTTTGGTGTTGTCAAAAATAGCTCCCTCAAATTGTATGCGCTCATCGTTTTTAAAACGGTTAGCAATGTACTTGCCAAAGCGGTTTGAGGTATCGCCCAACACTTTAAAATCTTTTTGCGAGTTGCTGTTATTAAATCCTTCCAGTATGGTTTCGATATTGTTTTCGGGTTCCATGCGGGCCATTAGCAAAAAGTAATCGGGGTTTAATATGGCCGGTTTTTGCTCTGTCTTTTCGTCAGGCGTAAGCACATCGGCGCCGTAGGGTATATACCGGCTATCGATGCCATATTTTTCGCCAAGGTAAGTCTTAATGGCTATCGCGTCGCTGATGTAGTAGTGGCTGTATTTTACCGCCAGCTTTTCGGCATATTTTAAAAACTGTTGTACCGGTTTGGAGTATTTGGTGCGTTTCCATTCCATGCCGTCCATATTCGAAATGATGACACTTTTTTGCGGATACAGCTTGCCCCAAACCGAACTGCTGGTATAGCCCATAAGCAAGATCACATCAAAATCACGTTTTCGTGCATCTTTTATGCAATTATAATCATAAACAAACTGCCCGGCAGTACCTATCATATACTCGGGATCATAGCAATGTACAATGTCAACCCCGTTCCAGGTATCTTGCTGATAAGGGTGGTTGTGCGAGTTATAAACCGTTACCTGGTGACCGCGTTTTACCAACCCGGCTGATACGTACTCGGATATATGCTCAAAACCGCCGTAATGGTTCGGGATACCACGTGTGCCTAATATGGCTATTCGTAACTTCATTTTTTTTGTTCGGATTTTAACAGGTTATAAAATAGGTTGCTGCTGTGTTGCCATTGATAGTGCGTTTTAACAGTTTGCGCCACATGGTTTAAAAACTGGGTCGGTGGCGGGTTATTGATCATTTGCAAAAGCTTTTGCTCAAACTCGCCCTCGTTTTCAGGATCAAAGGTGTTTGGAGCGAAAAAATTGAAAGTGCTCATGGCTGTAGCCGATGAACATAAAACGGGTGCTTTGCAAATAGCTGCCTCCAACGGCGGCAGCCCAAAACCTTCGGCTTTTGATGGATATACAAATAACCTGCAGGCGGTATAAAAGGCAGCCAGGTCTGGCTGATTTACTTGCGGCAACCAAAAAAATAAGGCCCTTTGCTCAGGCGTAAGTTTTTCGATCAGCGCCTGTAACTGGTCAACCTTTGTCGTCTCCGCACCCACAAACACAACCGCGATGCCGCGTTTATACAATTCAAGTTTCAGATATTTTTGCAGCAGCAGTATATGGTTTTTGCGGGGTTCAATCCGGCTTACATACAGCACAAAATTGGAAATGCCGTATTTGTCTTTTATCCATTTTGCGGCGTCTGCCTTATCCGGATAAAATTGTGTTAAAGCATTATTCACCCCGTTTGGGATAACGTGTATACTCCCCGTTGCAATTTTATAGGCTTGCGCGATGTGCTGCCGCGAATAGTTGGAGACGGTAGTCTTGATGGCCGCGTTTTTTATGCTGTTGCCAAAAAGTAAGTTTCGCCTGACGCGGTAGCCGAACGAAAACTCGTTAGGAAACGTATTGAACAACACATCGTGCAGGGTAACTATATAACGGCAGCCACTTTGCTGGCGAGGCGCCAGGTATTGAAAATGCGCGAAATCAAAGCCGTGCTTTTTAATATAGTTCGGAATATCGAATATAAAACGGCCCATGCCACCGCTGGCGGTTTTGTAAGGCAGCAAATTCGATGGATTGATGTTCTCAAATGTGTCAAGTATCCTGTCGGTATGATATGCGCCCCAGTAGATATCAAGTTCCGGGTTATTTAAAAGCGGCCCATAAAGCTCCCGTATAAATGTTTGCGTGCCCTGGTACTCGTTATCAAACGCGTGGGCATCAACAAATAGCTTAATAGGTTTACCGTTCGCTTCCATATTACAATCGGTTTGGACTTAGTTTATGCAACCAGGCTATCCATCGCTCAGGCAAAAAACTTACGGTGTACAGCAGGTAATTGTCAAGCCGCGAGGGATGTATCTGTATCGCTTTACGCACATGGTGGCGTGCTTTTGCAGGCTGATAGTTATCGGCCAGTAATTTTTTACCGCACAAGGCGTGGTACGCGCCTCGCTTAATTTTGTCGATGTTCTGGGTTTGTATGATCGCTAATAGCTCGTCGGCCTCGGTCGGCGTTACCGCTCCGCGGGTAATGGCAGCACGTTTTAATTTACGGAACCTTTTGCCACGCCATTTTTCATCAATAGTTACCGAAGTTGAATTGAGTCTGTATTTGACCAGCGGTTCAGAAAGGTTATGGAATTTCCCAGCGTTGGCAAGCTTTGTCCACAGCAGGTAATCTTCAAAATTATGGGCATTGGTGGCATATCCGCCGGCGTTGATTATACTTTCTTTTTTATACATCACCGTTGGATGTATAAACGGGCAATAAAAATACAGCTTCTCCATGATCTGATCATGGCTGTGGGCGATGCATTGAAAGTTGAACAGAAAATCGCCGTTCTCTAAAATATATTCCACATCGCTGCCAACCAAAATATATTCGGAGTTATCCAGCAAATAGTTTAACTGTTTTTCTAACCTGTCGGGATGGCAAATATCGTCCGCATCAAAACGGGCTATATAATTTGCGCGGGCATATTTGAGGCCGGTATTTAAAGCAGCGGCCACACCCTGGTGCGGCTGATCTATCAGGATGATACGTCGATCATTAAAAGTACTGATCACGTTTCGGCTACCATCGGTCGAGCCATCATTCACAATAATAAACTCAAATTGAGCAAAGCTTTGCTGCAAAACCGACGCGATGGCTTCGGCCACATACCTTTCAGCATTATATACCGGCATTAAAACGCTTATCATTGGTTTAGTGTCCATGTTATATAATGCTTTTAGTCTGCGTTTCTTTAATGTTGATAAATAGCATCAATTCAGCCAACACCACAATGGATAGCTGCTCAAACCAGTACTCTAAAAAAAACACACCGAGTACCACGACCAGTATCGGCAGGCCGTAGGTTAACTGTTTGATGTACTTTGTAAAATAACCCAGGTACCAGATCAAAAAACAGGCGAACCCAATAATGCCATACTCGCCTATTAACTGAAAATAAACTGAGTTTGGGCTATTGATAACCGAATGAAAGCCTATCCTTTTACTAAAAAAGTTAAGGTAAACGTCCAGGTGGTTCACCAAAAAATCGGCTCCTATGTAAACATAGTTAGCCGGGTAACCACCAGTAAAACCCAGGTTGGTGGCCTTAAAAGCTATCTTCGATGAAAAATTGCCCAGTCCATCGCCGGTCAGTATTTTTTGTGGATGATCATTAAAAAAAGCAGCCGTCTGTTTCAAAGCGATCAGCTTGCCCGGCTTACCCTTTATAAACGCGTCATGCCCGGCTAAGGGCAACTCAGTTTGGTGCAACTTGATAAAACTTAACAGGTTTTGGCGTAATAAAGCCGTGTCTGTATCCTCCTGGTAAGGCGCTAAGTTTAGGTTAGGCTGCGGGATATACGGTCGCGGGCGGTTTACCAATAGTGGTTTACCGGCTTTCTGTAACCTGAACGCAATGGCCCTGTATTCGCTATCCAGGTAGTGGCGCGCAAACCACTCCCGCTTTTCATCAGGGCTAAGCAGGGCGTAAGGTACAGGCGCCGTAGGATGCAAAAAAGGGGCGGTAAAAATAGCAGCGTTTGATTGTTTGCCAAACATGGCTTCGGAAGTATGGATCACATAATCACTGTTTTGCGGCGAGATCTTAGTCGTAAAGATCATAAACAGCATCGCGCAAATAACAATATAGCTTTTTTGATAAAGATTGCTTTGAAAAGCGAATATGATCAACAGCAGCACCAGAGTTAGGATGTTAAGCGAGTTGCTGCCTGTAAGCAGCAACACGGCCATACATAAAAAAAGCATGCCGCTGTTTTTTCGGTAAATAAAATACAGAACCCCAAACGAATTGATGACCGAGTTGGTGATCGAAACATCAAAGGTTAGCCCTTTGATATAATCGCCGGTACCAATAAAATACCGTTGTTTCATGCCCTGGTACAGGTACGGATTTATGGCTTTGGTTTCCCAAATAATGTGAGCCAGGTTAAATACTGAGGCTGCTGCATTTAATAAAAAGAACGCAAACAGCGTGCGGTGCAATATTTCAATTTGATTGCGTTCAACAGCAAGTTTAATCTGGTGGATAGCCAGAATACACATGATCCAAAGCCCGGCCCCACTTAAAAAAACCAGATCATATTTGAGGTTAAAATAACTTTGGTAAATAAACCCGTTAAAAACCGCTATCCCAATGGCAAGCAGGTAAAACAACGGTAACCGCGGATTTTTAAAACGAAAATCAAACCTGAAGTCGAACCGTAACAGGTAAACCAATATCAAAGCGGCAACCTTAACGGCCAGTTTAACATCTAAAAAAAGAACCAGAAAAACCAGCAATTGCCAATCTATAAGGCCATGCAGCCTCTTGATATTAAAATCAGCAGTTTTAAAGTTCATCTTATTTAACCAGTTAATTAGCAGGGGCTGTACAAACCACCTTTGTTAAATAAGATACGGCCTTATGTTTAAATAGGTTGCCTTGACGGGCTATGGCAAAGGGTTATTTCTCAAGTTTAATATCCGCAACAGGCGGGCCGCATCGCCCGGGCGCAATTGCATGGTTGCCAGTAGTAAAACGACGTATATAGCCGACAATAGTATTAGTGTGGTCAGCATGTTGCTATGCATATAATTGCTCGCCAACACACAAATTATAGCGCAAAAAACGGTTAGTACAAGCGGTAGCCAGATGGTGTTTAACCCTTCAATTTTACCTTTTTTAAAATAGGACGCCGCCTGCGTCAGCATAGCTATTAAGTACGCTACGGCAGCTCCTTCGTTTTTAAAAAAGGGGATCAATAGCACATCGCCGCAAAGGTTAATGATAAAAGTAAGGCCGATAACCCACAATATCATTTTTAAACGACCCTTGGCAAAATTGATGCTCCACAAAAAATTATTGAAATAAATGAATGGCATGGACAGCGATAGGATGAAAAAGGTTTGGCTGTTAACCGATCCATATTTGTGGCCGGTAATACCATCGACCAGTGGCGCCCAGCAGATGTTTAACACTACAATGATGAATGATGATACGATCATTTCCATCCGCAATAAAAATCTCAGGTCGTCAATACGATGGTCGGCCGAGTTGAAAAGTTGCGTAAACTTTGGTACAAGTAAAGGCGCCACCGCCAATAGTGGGAGCGTGGCCAGCTCAAAAACCTTATAAGCAAAACTATATTCGGCCAGTTTCACGGCCGATACAAAAACCCCGATAAATATCCAATCGAACCGGGCCAGCGCCGAGGTAAAGATAACAACGCCCATTTGTGGCATAGCTTCGCGAATGAGATTAACGTATGCCGCGCCATTCCAACGTAAACTTATCGGCACTTTGAGCTTGTATTTAAACAGGGCTACCGTTAACAATAACTCGGCGACGTCGCCTGCTATAAAAACAAAAGCCACACTTGTTAACGTAATAGCATGTAACTGACCCATAACAATCAGGGCAACGCCACGTACAATGTTCGACACAACGGACATGCGGGTCAATACCCCGAACTGCTCAAACCCGTTAGCCAATTGCTTAAAGGGCGTAGCAAAATAAATGAGCAATTTGCCAAAGCCAATAGTAAGCAGCAATTGGTAAGGTTGAAACTGCACAGCCAACACTAACCGCGCAATTATAAGTAGCCCATAAAACAATAATCCGGTGAGCAATACATGGTTTAGGTATGTATTAAGCAAAGTTTTTGGATCCTGTCCCGATGCGATCTTACGGACCGTTACCTGATCGATCCCAAAGGATAAAACGTTAAACGCGGCGAGCAGGATTGCTAAAGCGAGGTTTAACTGTCCAAAATGATCTTTATCCAAATTGGTGGATAAGATGTAGAAAATGACCAGGCCAAATACCTGGTTAATAACAAGCTGCAAAGTATTTGCCGAAAGGTTTTGTAATAGTTTACCTTTCATTTATTTGCGTTTAGCCGTTATCATAACTATTTGTGGGTACTGGTTGTAATTTCATCATTAACGACTTGTCGGCGTAAATTGGCTTAAATTTATCATTAACTTCCATCTGGTTTAGTAAATGGTATTTTATCCAGGTTTGGTTTACCGATGCTACTGCAATAGTCCAACCTTCTGTACCATCTAAAAATCCCAGGTATAGCAGGTAGTTTTTTATAAAATTGAATGCGGGCGAACCGTACCTTTTTAACAAGGTAGCTTTTTTTCCGAGCAGATAACATTTTTGCGCACCCAATACGGCATACTTGATAGCTTTGCTTCTGCATTCAGCAGCGTCTCTTACCGAGTAATGGTGAATATATCCGTTTAATGGCTGGATCTGTGTACCAGCAATAAGTGTTAAAGTTTCGTGTACCGGCGACTCTGACCACGTAATCACATCGCGGTTAAACAGGCGTACGTGATGGTCGCCGCCCCATTTACCAAAACGGATAAGTTTTTTACCAAAATAGGATTTGAACTTGATATCATAAACCATTTCAGGGTCGGTTAACTTTAAGCCGTGCAGTGCCCTGACGAGCCTGATATCAGGTATCTCGTCCGAATCGATGCTCAGTATCCAATTATATTTTGCCAGGCTTATCCCTTTGTTTTTATTAGACGCGTAATTATCCCATTGCTGGTGATACACCCGGCACCCTGTGGAAGATGGGTTATCCACACCATTGTCCAATTGGTTGTCAACGATCACGATATCATCGGTGATCAGCCTGATCATATCGATACAGCCGGGGATGATCTCGTTTTTATTTTGGGCGATAATAACTACCGAAACAGGTACCATATATGTTAACGTGTTTTATTGATCACAAATTAGCTGAGTTAATAGCCATCACGGCAGTTAGCTATTAAAGGTTGCTTTGCACTATAAATATTCAGCTATCGTTAACCCCTGTTTTTTTGGTGTCGATATAACGGTAAGATTATCCTAATTTTATAGTAGTATAAATCAATTAATTAAAAAAATATCACAGGCAGGCAACCTTTCTCCTTTAACTAACGTGATGTAGGCAGATAAGGTAAAAAATAACAAGCAACCAGGTTATAACCTAATGGGAGAAGAAGAGTTACATCAACTGATCAATGGCTGTGTAAGGGAAGACAGAAAGTGCCAAAAAATGCTGTATAAAGCGTTCTACGGGTTTTCTATGGCCATATGCCTGCGTTATGCAGGTAACCGCGACCAGGCTGCCGAGGTAATGAACATGGGTTTTTTTAAAGTGTTTACGCACATTAAAACGTATGATAGCACCAGGCCATTTAAGGGCTGGCTGGGTAAAATAATGACCAATGTTTCGATCGATTATTACCGGTCAAATTTAAAAATGGCTTATACCGATGATCTGGAAAAAGCCGAAAATATGAGCGACAGTGAGTTGCCCGACAGGAAACTGAATTACGACGACCTGCTGGCAATGGTGCAACAATTACCGCTTGCCTACCGTACCGTGTTTAACCTGTTTGCCATTGATGGCTACAGTCACGACGAGATAGGCGAAATGCTCGGTATAAATGCGGGTACATCAAAATCAAACTTGCATAAGGCCAGGCAAAAACTTAAACAAATGATATTAAACTCGGAACCGACGGTAAACGCCGCAAGCCGGGGCAACTATAACG
>Ga0206938_1122_pt1 | contig 20296 bp, 11 predicted proteins | sample Alteio_BWOrgHeat_12_FD_152918 | JGI IMG/M metagenome (GOLD analysis project Ga0206938, IMG submission 152918) | Enriched cells from forest soil in Barre Woods Harvard Forest LTER site, Petersham, Massachusetts, United States -... | ecosystem: Environmental > Terrestrial > Soil > Temperate forest >... | reverse complement strand
ATGCGCTCGGCCGATGAAATAATTGACATTGGCCCATTAGCGGGTGTGAATGGAGGACAGGTTGTTTTCCAGGGCACTCCTGCTGAGTTGGTGAACGATAAGAACAGCCTTACTGCGCAATACCTGAATGAAAAGGAAATTATTGAAGTGCCTAAGAAAAGGCGCACATCGAAGAACTTTATTGAGATAAAGAAAGCGCGTGAGAATAACCTAAAGAATGTGAATGTGAAAATTCCGTTGGGTACGCTCACGGTAGTTACAGGTGTATCGGGTTCGGGTAAATCATCACTGATAAAAGGAATATTGTATCCCGGCATGAAAAAACTGCTGGGACAGCACACGGGTGAAAAGACGGGCAAGTTTGATAAGATTGACGGAGCTACTTCAAAAATACATGAAGTGGAAATGGTTGACCAGAGCCCTATTGGAAGGTCATCGCGTTCGAACCCGGTTACCTATGTAAAAGCATTTGACGAGATACGCACCCTGTTCTCAGACCAGAAATTGGCCCAATTGCGTGGGTATAAGGCTTCGCATTTCTCATTCAACGTTGCCGGCGGAAGGTGTGATGTGTGCGAAGGCGAAGGTGAAGTAACCATTGAAATGCAATTTATGGCCGATGTGCATTTGTTGTGCGACGCCTGTAACGGCAAACGTTTTAAAGACGATGTGCTGGAAGTACAGTATCGCGGCAAAAACATTTCCGACGTGCTGAACATGACCATTGATGAAGCAATCGACTTTTTCAGTGAAGAACAAGCATCGTTACTCAAGCGCCTGGTTGAAAAGTTACGCCCGCTGAAAGATGTGGGTATGGGATATGTTCATTTAGGGCAATCGTCAAGCACATTGAGTGGAGGAGAAGCGCAGCGTATTAAATTAGCAACCTTCCTATCGAAGGGCGCAGAAGCAGGAAACACGCTCTTTATATTCGACGAGCCCACCACAGGGTTACACTTTCACGATATTAAAAAGTTGCTCAAAGCATTCAATATGCTGGTTGACCGCGGCCATAGCCTAGTAGTTATTGAACATCACCCCGATGTTATTAAATGCGCCGACTGGGTTATTGACCTTGGCCCTGAAGGGGGAGACAAAGGCGGCAACCTTGTTTTCCAGGGCACACCTGAAGATTTGCTCAAGTGTAAGCAATCTTATACTGCTGAGGGATTGAAAAGGAAGTTGTAGGTTCCTATGTTGGATTTTTGAGAATAAATGGTGGTTATGTTACTCAATAATATTGCTGACAACTTGTCCTTCAGGCAAGTTTATTTTTCTGCCTTAACCTTGTAACCCAGTTCAAGCAATTTCATTTCTTTTTTAGACAGCAAAATAATCTTGTATGTTATAATTATATTGTACTCATCCAATAACAACGTATCGTTCTTCAGTTTCCAGGTTGAAGTATACGAATCAACAGGATCGCTTTCGCTGCTGCAAAGTACGTTGCTATAGGTTTGTGCCTTTCCGTCTCTATAAAATTCTATACCTTCTGAATACCCCGAGGCCCATTGATATCTTCGGGAATCATATTTTTTAAAAGCGAGGAAACGCAAAGTATCACAATGATTGCTTACACAACCACCTGCCCAGTGCTTACCAAATAAATTCTCACAGTTAAATTTATCATTACTTTCTGTGAAGGAAAAAAGAACAGATATGAAGATGAAGATTTTCATGGTTTTATCTATAATTATGCCACAATATTAAATTATTGAAATTAAGCACACCTAGCTTGGTAATAGGACAAAACAATGGACAATCAGTGAAAGGCGTAATAATCAAACAGTATCGATAATGGTAATAATATCTGAACCTTCGGAAATGTTTGCTTTCTTTCGCAACCGATAACGGGTTTTGCTAATGGTGTCAACCGAAACGCCAAGCACACTAGCCATTTGCTTGGTGTCAAGTTTAAGTTTGGTCAGGCATATCAGCCTTATTTCTGCCTGGGTAAGGTCAGCAAACCTTTCTTTCAGGCGCACGAAAAAACCCTTGTATACTTGTTCAAACAGTTCTTTAAACTTTACCCAGTCTTCTTCGGTAAATATCTTTGCTTTATTGAGCAGATCAAGCTGGTCAATGCGTTCTTCATAAATCTCTTTTGATTTCAACGACCTTAGCTTTTCAATTTCGGCAGTGAATTGCTCAAGCTGCTCATTTTTCCTGAGCATGTTTTCAACGTAATCATTAAGCGCTTTTTTCGAGTTGCCAAGTTCTTCCTCTACGTGTTCCTTTTCAACGCGGAGGAGGATGTTCTCCTTTTCAGAAAGCGCCTGCTTTTGCTCAAAGATGAGCTGGTCATTTTTCCTTCGGGTACGTTGTTGTTTTAGCAACAGCCCTCCTGTAATTATCAATATCAGAATAATGCTGACTGCTATTATCTGCTTACGTTTAGCGGCAGCATCGGCTAATGCATCCTTTTTATCCTGTTCAATTTTTGCGACTGCCTGCTTTTTATCGAATTCGTAATTCATTTCAGCCTGCACAGTTTTCTTAATGTTGTCCTCATTTAACAGGCTGTCCTTGTATAAGATATATTCCTTGTAGTGATCAAACGCCGCAGTATAATTTCCTGTTGCACTATCAAGTGTTGCAAGTTCTTTGTATGTGTCCCTCATATCTTCTTTGTTGCCGCTTTCTTTTGAAAGGGTGAGCGAAGAATCGAGATACGCTTTTGCGGTTTTGTAGTTTTTTTGCTTTGTATAGATACTGCCCATGTTGGCTATTGTAGCCGCCACGCCGTCATTATCGCCAAGTTCTTTGTAAATGCTCAATACTTTACGGTCATACTCCATAGCCTTGCCATAGTTGCCCATGGTGTAGTATACAATACCCATATTACACAGGTCGTTTGCCATTTCATCTTTATTACCTAGTTGATTGTGTATGGCAAAAGCTGTTGAATCGAACTCAAGCGCTTTTGTATAATTTTTATTGCTCCAGTAAACAAGTCCAATTAACCCAAGCTTATTGGCAACCCCTGCATCATCCTTTATCTCACGTGCTGTTGCAAGTGCCTTATTATAATAGTCAAGTGCTTCGGTATATTTATTCTGATGGAAGTATATTATTCCAATATTGGCCATGTTACGCGCTGTGCCTTTTTTATTCCCATTTTCTTGTTCCATTGCTAATGCCCTAAAGTCATATCCCAATGCCTGGGAGTAATTACCCATCTCATCGTAAATGTTGCCCATATTACCAAGGGTGATGGCCATAACCACTTGGTCACCTACTTCATTATTCAGTGTAATGGCTTTGGTAGTATATTCCAATGCATCGGAATAATTGCCTTGCTTCCAATGCAGAAGGCCTATGTTCACATAATCGCGCATTACACCTTTTTTATACTGAATACTTTCGTCAATACCCAGGGCCTCGTTGGCAAACCGCAGGCCTTGCGAGTAGTTACCCTTGTAATAACTAATTGTGGCTTCATTTTTAAGCGCGTCGGTAATTCCTTTTTTGAAGCCGAGTTTACGGGCCAGGTTACTTGCATTATCAGCGGTATGTAATGCAGAATCATATTTCCCGCTTTCAATTAACAGGCTGCCTAACAGGTTAAGGTTGTTTACTTTCAGCGTATCGTCATTCTTAACTTGTATGATTCGTGCGACGGAATCAATAGAAGTGTTTTGTGAATGCAGGTTGTGTATGGCAGCAATCAGGAAAAGCAAAGTGAATTGCCTTATGTGTTTAAAATAAACAGATGGTTGTGCCATGCAAAATAATGCTGATTAAGATGGAGTACTCACAAAACTAAAAATATACATTCACATAATATATAAAGAAAACAAATCCAAAAGTGAATTGTCCTATCGCTGAATATTCTGGTAATCAAATGACTTCTACGCTGTCTATTTTTTTGTCCGGGTATTTTTCTTGGAAAATGGTATAGCAGTGAAATACTTTCGCACCGGAAAGAAGTATAGTTCTTTAACAGTACTGAAAGTATAGTGGGAGCCCAACAGGGGGATTAGTTTCTACCGTTTAAAGAGATACGGTTGCTGGTCCGGGCTCCGACACTATATTTCTATTACAAGACTTTCCGGAAGGAGCAAGTTTTATTACCTGATTTCAGCCCCTAACCGTTGAATATTATTTAGCTGGTAATCAGCACATTAATTTATTGTCCATTCTTTTGTCTAAGGCAAATCTTTTGTAAAGACTTTACTGGCGAATAGTTTAGCGGCATAACCGAAAAGGCTTTATGCAAGAAGAAAACAAAGAACAGATGGCTTTATATAAAATGAACATATTGACAAAAGAAGATTGGGTAAATTTTAAAGAACTGTTTGAAAAAGTGCATACAGGGTTCTTTACCCGCCTGGAGCGGAAAGTACCTAGTTTAACACCTGCAGAAACCCGTTTAATTTGCCTGATAAAAATGGGCCAGCAAACAGAGCAAATGGCGGCAAAACTAGGCGTATCTGTAGGAACCATTAATAAAACACGTTACAGGTTGCGTAAAAAGGTAAAGATGCCCAGGAAAAATAGTATTGTTAAACTTACTGAATCTATATGATAACCAATATTTTACATACTGGTTGTTCACTTTGTCCCATTGTTTTTTTTGGAGTCCTTAATAATAAGAGGTATTTTAGAAAATAAGTACGCAAGTAACTATTGGGTTTGAAGAATGATAATAGAAAAATTATGAGTATGAGAGTTAAACAACTGATTTGCTGCGTAATGTTTATGGCAGGCCATTTGTTTACCCCTGCACAACAAGTAAAACAAAAATGGACTAAAGCTCCCTTCGATCACCAGTTATTTATTGAAAACAAAGGCCAATTCAATGCAGATATAAAAACTTCGGAAAAAATTCTATACCAGGTAATATTAGGAGATGTCAGGGCTTATTTTACCCCATCGGGAATAGTGTACAGGTACGACGAATTACCCGTGAAGTTTGAAAAGAAAAATGAAAGAGATCCGGACAATACACCGGTTAAACCAATAACCCACTATGAAACCTGTACGTGGGTTGGGGCCAATACAAATGTGGCCGTACTTGCGAAAGAGGAACAGACCAATTACTATATATATCCCACGGGTACGAACAGTTCAATAAACGTAAACATTTTTAAGCGCATTGTGTATCGTAATATATACCCGGGTATTGATATTGAGTATTCATTTATTACGGGCAAGCCGGGCATAAAGTATTCAATCATTGCTCACCCGGGGGCCGATATATCGAAAATAAAACTACAATACAGCGGGAGCAGATCAATACATATTAATGCTGCTGGTGATGCTGTTTTGCAAACCAACGTGGGCGAAATTACTGACCATGCTCCGGTTACCTACTACCAGCATAGCGGTAAGCATGTTACAAGCAGTTATCTAATAATGGACGGTAACATAGAAGGTTTTTCGGTAAGCAATCCGGTTGTAAATACTGAAGATGATCTTATTATTGATCCCTGGACAACAGACCCTAAATTCACTAATGGAATAAGCCCTAATTCTACAGGTATTGTTAACAAAGCATACGATGTAGATTATGATGACGCAGGCAATGTTTATGCATACGGTAGTTACTGGCCATGTCAATTAACCAAATTCAATAGCGCTGGTGTTCAGCAATGGACATTTAATGCAACTACTATTTCCTGGACATTTTATGGAGACTTTGCAGTTGATAAAGTTACGGGTACTTCGTATGTAGTTGAAGGCGCCAATAATTCTCCCGGCTCAATGGTATTAAAAGTGAATACCCTGGGGGCATTAAAAGGAACTTTTCCGGGCAACTCAAGCATGCATGAAATGTGGAGGGCTGTATATAATTCATGCACACACCAAATTGTTATTGGAGGTGGTGGAACAAACCCGGGTAATACACAGGCAGCTGTACTTGATACAAATATGTTAAGCTTAAATGCGTATAATCCTTTAGGTTCTACAACCAGCGATCACGACGTAGCTTTAGTTGCCATGGATCCTACCGGGAATACAGCATGGATGGCCGTGGCTCAGCTATGGGACGATACAACCACAACGAATTTATTAATGTCGTTGCCGGTACCCGTAATGGCCACGGCCAATTATATAGTTCCCAATGGACTTCAGTTTGTAGAAGGTTATAGTATTAACTACACAAATCCGCCAGGGTATCTTGCACAGTACCCTTGCCCTGCAATTGGAATGAATGGAATGATAGCCAGCCTTAATTGGCTATACATGTATGATGGTTCAACATTATATAAGGTTAATAAAGCCACCGGTGCTACTGTTGCCACCAAAAAAATCAATATCCCTACTTATAATACTAATCCCGGTAACCCGGGAAACGGTGTTCACCAAAATTCAATAATAGTCCAATCGGGTGGTTTAGATGCCGACGACTGTGATAATGTATATGTAGGTACTAACAAATCCATTCAAGTTTATAATTCTTCCTTTTCTTTGCTTTCCACCATTCCGCTTACCGATACTGTGTATGATGTGGTATTAGGGAAAAACCTGAGTACGTTGTATTCATGCGGGCGCGGATTTGTATCGTCTTTACAGATTACAAGCCCGGCTTCAAGTATTCAAATTTCTAATACTGTTAAAAATACAACCTGCGGGCTTTGCACCGGAAGTGTCACTCCTACTTTACTGATATGTGGCGCTCCTCCAACTTCGCCTGTTTCATATTCATGGTCACCGGGTGGACAAACTACGCAAACTGTAACCAATTTATGTAAGGGTACCTATACCGTTACCATGACTTTGGGTTGCGGAGAAAAGTTTACCGATACGGTTACAATCAATGAAGGGATATCAGGGGTTATGTCACTTTCTAAAAATCAAACCAACATTTCATGCTCGGGCCCTTTAACAGGTACTGCGGTAGTCGCGGCAGCAGGCGGTTCTGGACTATATACATATTCATGGTCACCCGCGGGCGGAACAAGTGATACAGCAAAAGGGTTATCTGCAGGAACATATACGGTGACTGTAAAAGATACATCATGTCATGTAGATACCGCCATATTTACAATAACAGCACAAAAACTGTTAACTGTAAGCGCCAATGTAATGCCCGTAGCCTGCTATGGCGGTTCTACAGGACAAGTGATAAGTGTGATTACAGGTGGTACGGCACCGTTTACGTACATATGGAGTAATGGTAACACGTTGCAAAACGCAACAGGTCTTTCGGCAGGTAGTTATACAGTAACTGTAACAGATGTGAATGGCTGCACAGGTACTGTAGACACAACAGTTACCCAACCTGTTGCGCTAGCATTAAGCGCAGGAATATTTCCGGCCAAGTGTAGCAGCGCCTGCAATGGCTCAGGTACAGTAATACCATCGGGCGGTACAACGCCATATAGTTATTTATGGGGTAATGGTGCAACAACAATATCAGTAAATAATTTGTGTGCGGGAATAGATTCCATTGTGGTTACCGATGCTAATGGTTGCAAGCACGATACTGTTTTCACTATAATGCAACCCGCTGCAATACGCGATTCAATAGTTTCAACTACAAATGTGTTTTGTTTTGGCGATACTACTGGTAAGGCACTGGTAGGTGTAACAGGTGGGAGTGGAGTGTACAGTTATTCATGGAGTACTGTGCCAATACAAACCAATGCACAGGCAACGTCTTTAGGTGCGGGTATTTATACAGTTACAATAACAGATGGAAATGGTTGTAAAGGCACAGCGATAGATACTTTAACTCAACCTGCGTTACTGGTGTTTACTCTTCCATCAACAACCATTTGTGTTGGCCAAAGCGCGACCATTGGTGCAAATGCATCAGGCGGTACATCACCTTATTCTTACAACTGGAACACAGGAGCTACAACCGACAGCATAACAGTTAGCCCCGTTGCAAACACAACCTACACCTTAACTGTTACCGATGCTAACGGCTGCAGCAACGTTCAAACAGTGAATGTTGATGTCAACCCTCCATTAAAACTTACCATCAGTCCGAATAAAGCAGGCTGCCCCGGCAGCAGTTTTATTTTTACCGCTACGGTAAGTGGGGGAGATGGAAGCTATACATATACATGGTTACCCGGCCCTTTTTCGGGTACTGCAATTACAGTAGCACCTGCAGGGAATACCACATATACAGTAACTGTAAGCGATGGGTGCGGTAGCCCACCGGTTGTCGATAGTGTTAAAGCAATTATTGATCCTGTCCCGGTTCCAAACTTCACGGCAAGCGATACTGTAGGATGTACGCCTGTTTGCGTGAACTTTATTGATAAAAGCACAATAGGGGGCGGAGGAACTATTACCGGCTGGAATTGGAATTTCGGAAACGGGGGAACATCAACTCAGCAAACCCCTCCATCTTATTGCTACACTGCTTCCGGTTCATATAATATAACATTAACCGTTACTACTGATAATGGATGTTCAGCAACTCTTACTATTCCAAATAGAGTTGTAGTATATGCTCACCCACATGCCGACTTTAGCATGTCACCCCAACCAGCCGATATATTAAATCCTACCATATATTTTACCGATAAATCTACAGATCCGTATGGAATAAAAAGTTGGTATTGGCCTACGTTTGGAGATAACAGTGATTCCAACAGCATTAAACAGAACCCGGTACACACATACGCTGATACAGGAAGCTATTGTGCCACACTTATAGTAACAAACATTCACGGCTGTAAAGACAGTGTAACCCAATGCCTGGAAATAAACCCATATTGGACATTGTATATACCGAATGCCTTTACCCCCCAGGGAGATGGAATAAATGAAACCTTCAATGCAAAAGGAGTTGGTATAAAGCAATATGAAATGTGGGTATTCGACCGATGGGGTATGCAATTATTTTATACCAATAGCCTCTATAAAGGGTGGGATGGTAAAGTGCAGAAAGGCAGCTCACATGAGATATGCCAGGAGGATACGTATGTTTACCTGATTGAGGCCACAGACTGTTTCTATAAGGAACATAAATATATTGGTAGGGTAACTATTATTAAGTAAACGATGAAAAGACCCATACAAAAAATATTATTTCTATTCATTATAATGGTTTTGCCTGTTTGGCTTAATGCGCAAGCACAGCAAAATGGAAAACCACAAGGAAGCGATATTAAATGGGCAATGCAAACCCCTTTTGAGCAAAAGGTGTTTATTGAAAATAGGGGACAAATTGACGCAAAGGCCAATGAGGGAAATGGGAAAGTGTTATTTAGTACTGAGCAGCAAGGGATATGTTTCTATTGGAGCGCTAAAGGGTTAACTTATAAGATAAAAGAGCGATACCTTTCTGAAGATGCTGAAAAAGAAATGGCTCAGGGAAATGAGGAAGAAGTAGAAAGAAAAATCCAAACAAGATATCACTATCTTAACATGGAATGGGTTGGCGCCAATCCGGACCCGGAAATTATTTCTGAAGAACCGGTCGAGTATTATTATACCTATGCAAATCCCAATGACAAATCAGAGGAAAGCGGCATTAAAGCACCGGCCTGTAAAAAAATAGTTTACAAGAATATTTACCCTAATATTGATGTAGAGTATACTCTCCCTGAAAAAGGAGGGATCAAATATTCACTCATTGTTCATCCGGGAGCCGATATAGGCATTATCAAGATGCGTTATGGCGGAACACAGAAGATAAACTTGAATTCTAATGGTGAAATCGAAATCAATTCTACGGAATGCGGAAATTATATGGAACATCGTCCGCAAACATATTACAGAAATGGAGTTATTGTAGCTTCTTCATTTATTGTTGAGAACGGCACTATAGGATTCAGTATTCCTGCTTATGATAAAACCCAAACTTTAGTTATAGACCCATGGGTAAGTGTAATTAGCTTTCCACCAAGTATTAATCCTTCATTTACTCCGTACAATAATAGTGGATATGACCTTGCCTACGATTTTAACGGAAATGTTTGGGTATTTGGTGGTGGTGACTCATTACATCTGGCTAAATATAACAGTGGTGGAACCCTGCAATGGGTATATACACTGCCTTTATCCGATGGCGACGCGCTGGTAGGTGATTTCGACGTGAATAAAACAAGTGGCACCGCTTATATCTGTCAAGGTGGTTTTAACGGTGGCATTGGTGGAGCACAAATAGTAAAAGTAAATTCGCAGGGGCTTCAAATTGGAATACTGGCACATGCAAGTAATCACCCGCAAGAACTAAACCGGATAAGGCTTACTTGTCAAGATTCCCTGGTGACAGCGGGAGGCGGAGTTGGGCTCGGAAACTGGCAGGTAGGTATTGCCGATACAAATTTGGCTTCTTTCACCGGCTCTCTTGTAACTTCCAGCCCGCAGGGAGACCATGATGTGAGTTTAATGTGTTTAGATCCACTATCAAATTCCATGTATATCAGTTTTAATCGTCCGGATAATGGTTCACCCGATTATTTGAATGATAATGAAATGTATAAATTACCTACGCCGGGATTTGCTCCTGCTACATGGAATAATCCGGGGCCTATTTATCATTTCCAGGAATTGAGTACAATGTATTATTCGGGCCCATATAATTGGCCACCCAATACCGGATATGCCCGAATGAATGTTTTTAATGGAATGGTATGTGGCAATGGTTTTTTATATACGTATAATGGCGATTCACTCATTCAGTGGAACAAGAATGCGGGAACCTTACTGAAACAGGTTCTTACAGGCGGTACGGTACGCCTGACCGGTGGGCTGGATTTGGATTTGTGCGAGAACGTATACGCCGGAGTTGGTAATAAGGTAAAGGAATATGATGCCAACCTCAATCTAATTAATACGTATGCTATTCCGGCGGGCTATACTACAACTTACGATTTGAAAGTCGACAAGAACAAGAACCTTCTTTATGTATGCGGCGATGGGTATGTATGTGCAATTGCTATTACACCCTCAACTGTGACTTTAAATACTTCATCTACACCGGCAGTATGTATTTGTAACGGAACGGCCACTGTTAATGTTATAGGAGGATGCAATGCAAATGCATTTTCGTATAAATGGGCACCGGGTGGGCAAACTACACAAACTGTAACAGGGCTTTGTCCGGGACATTATACGGTTACCGCAATATCAGACTGTTTTATGAATTTCAGTGATACCATTACAGTAGGCGGTAGTTCTGTTCTATCTACAAAAGTGTCAACAACGCCTGCCGCGTGCGGCGTAAAGGGTTCTGCATTTGTAAGTATTAAAAGTGGAACCGGGCCTTTCACATACAACTGGAGTCCTTCAGGGCAAACAACAGACACAGCGACTGGCCTTTCTTCCGGCAGTTATACGGTAACCGTTAAAGATTCCAATGGGTGTACCAATACAGACACTATAACAGTATCTAATAAAGGTGGGCTTAGAGATTCAATAGTTTCGCAAACCAATGTTTCTTGTTTCGGTGGAAATAATGGTATTATAACTCTTGGTGTTAAAGGTGGTATATTGCCGTATACTTTTGCCTGGAACAGTGGGGCATCAACACAAAACATATCCGGGCTTTCTGTTGGGACATATACTGTATTCATTAAAGATAGTGGCGGCGGCTGTACAGGCATTGCTTCTGCTACTATTATACAGCCCGCAAAAGTCAAAGACTCCGTTACAATACTGGTAAATGAAAAGTGCTTTGGAGATTCTACGGGCAGCATAACTTTAGGAAATACAGGAGGCACACCCGGGTATACATATAACTGGAGCAATGGGAAGACATCTTCTAACATCAGCAATCTGTCGGTAGGTACTTATAGCATAACCATTACCGATGCTAATGGCTGTAAGAATGTTGATTCAGTTACTGTTACTCAGCCTGCAGTGCTAAAAGTAAGTGGCAGTTCAGTAGATGCAAAGTGCTTTGGTAGTTGCGATGGACAGGCAACCATAAGCGCAAGTGGTGGTACTGTTCCATACAACTATAAATGGAGCGTTGGTGTAACTACCACTACTGTGAGTACTTTATGCAAGGGTACAGACACAATATTTGTGACCGATTCCCATGGATGCAAACATGATACAGTATTTACCATAAACGAGCCTACTGCAATGAGTTTTACACGTAGCAGCACTGCTACAGGTTGTGGCCTGGCAATTGGTAGTGCAGGTGTAGTGGCCAGTGGCGGTAGCCCAACGTATACGTATAAGTGGAATAACGGGGGTACTACTTCATTGATCAGCAATCTCTCTAAAGGAACCTACACTTGTACAATAACAGACAGCCATGGCTGTCAAGACACAGTACAAGTAAATGTACCTGTAGTAAACCCCGACATTGTTCCCGGTTTTACAGTGGATAAGCTGGAAGGATGTTACCCCGTATGCATAAACTTTACCGACACCTCCAGCGTTCCTCTTCCTGATAAAATAACAGGATGGTTATGGAACTTTGGAGACGGAGATACCAGCCATCAACAAAACCCTACTCATTGTTACACTAAACCGGGAACATATGCAGTAAATCTTACGGTATATACCAAAGGAGGATGCAGTGCAGCTAAAACAAGCCCGGGTTATATAACTGTATATGACCACCCGCATGCCGACTTCAGCATGTCACCCCAGCCAACTGACATATTGAATCCAACCATATACTTTACCGATAAATCTACCGACCCTTATGGAATAAAGAGTTGGTACTGGCCTACGTTTGGAGATAACAGCGACTCGACCAGCATTAAACAGAACCCGGTACACACATACGCTGATACAGGAAGCTATTGTGCCACATTGGTAGTAACAAACATTCATGGCTGTAAAGACAGTACTACCCAATGCCTGGAAATAAACCCTTACTGGACCTTATATATACCCAATGCCTTTACCCCCCAGGGAGATGGAATAAATGAAACCTTCAATGCCAAAGGAGTAGGCATAAAGAAGTATGAGATGTGGATATTTGACCGATGGGGCATGCAGTTGTTCTATACTAATAGTTTATATAAGGGCTGGGATGGTAAGGTACAAAACGGCAGCTCACATGAGATATGCCAGGAGGATACGTATGTCTATTTAATCGAGGCTACCGACTGTTTCTATAAGGAGCATAAATATATTGGCAGGGTTACTATCATAAAATAAGCCATTTTTTTTGCGATTATGTAAAAAAAAATGCGTAACATTACACTTACTCCCTGGAAAATATTAACTACACGAAATGCTATTGTGTGTATGAAAAAGAATTACATCTTTTTTGTATTATTAATTAAATGTGCCTTTATGGCCAAAGCGTATGCCTCGGTTGTGGGTGAAGTTGACGCACACAATTCAATAAAGGCGCTTTTCCAATGTATACATACGAATATTTGTAACTGATACTCAAAATGAATTTGGAAGTTTACCGAAATAATAAGAAGCTTTTCATCAGAAAAATCACGTTTCTATTCTGTATTCAGTTTCTTTTTATGTACAATACTATGCAGGCACAGTGTACGCCTCCAACTATTGCTCCACAGGCATCATCTACAAATGTATGTATAGGGCAAACTGTAAATTTTACTGACCATACTACAGGAGGAGCTCCTTATACTTCATTCAACTGGACCTTTGGAGATGGCAATTTTGCTAATACCATGAATGCCAGTCATTCGTATGCTTCTGCAGGTACATATAATGTAACTGAGAATGTCACGAATTGTGCCTGCACATGTGGTTCAACAACAATTACCATTGTTGTAAATCCTCCACCAACCGTTACGGCTAATGCTAGCCCAGGTACTACTGTTTGCAGTGGAACCACCGTAACATTAACAGGAGGCGGTACCGCAACATCATATAACTGGACAGGTGGAGTAACTGATGGAGTAGGGTTCGTACCTGTAACATCAAAAACGTATACAGTAACAGGTACAGATGCAGCAGGGTGTACCAATACCGCAAGTATAAATATCACCGTAAACCCTGCACCAAATGTTACTGCTAATGCTAGCCCAGGTACTACTGTTTGCAGTGGAACCACCGTAACATTAACAGGAGGAGGTACCGCAACATCATATAACTGGACAGGTGGAGTAACTAATGGAGTAGGGTTTATACCTGTAACATCAAAAACGTATACAGTAACAGGTAAGAATGCCGCAGGGTGTACCAACACTGCTACTATACATATTACTGTAAACCCTCCTCCGAATGTTACAGCCAATGCCAGCCCCGGTACCAGTATTTGTGCTGGAACCGCACTGACTTTAACCGGCGGTGGTACCGCAACATCATATAGCTGGACAGGTGGAGTAACCAATGGATTAGCTTTTACACCGGCCTCCTCGAGCTCATATACAGTTACGGGAACCGATGCCGCAGGATGTACCAATACAGCAAGTATATCAATCACTGTAAACCCTGCACCAACAGTTACAGCCAATGCCAGCCCCGGTACCAGTATTTGTGCTGGAACCGCACTGACTTTAACCGGCGGTGGTACCGCAACATCATATAGCTGGACAGGTGGAGTAACCAATGGATTAGCTTTTACACCGGCCTCCTCGAGCTCATATACAGTTACGGGAACCGATGCCGCAGGATGTACCAATACAGCAAGTATATCAATCACTGTAAACCCTGCACCAACAGTTACAGCCAATGCCAGCCCCGGTACCAGTATTTGTGCTGGAACCGCACTGACTTTAACCGGCGGTGGTACCGCAACATCATATAGCTGGACAGGTGGAGTAACCAATGGATTAGCTTTTACACCGGCCTCCTCGAGCTCATATACAGTTACGGGAACCGATGCCGCAGGATGTACCAATACAGCAAGTATATCAATTACAGTAAACCCGCTGCCAACTGTTACAGCCAGTGCAAGCCCCAGTACTACTGTTTGTAGTGGAAGCACCGTGACATTAACCGGCGGTGGTACCGCAACATCATATAGCTGGACAGGTGGAGTAACCAATGGATTAGCTTTTACACCGGCATCATCTAATTCATATACTGTAACAGGTACAGATGCAGCGGGATGTACGAATACAGCCAATATCTCAATCACTGTAAACCCTGCTCCAACAGTATCCGTGTTTCCCACCAACCCATCAATATGTCCCGGTGGAAATGTTAATCTAACTGCGAACGGAGCATCAACATTTTCATGGTCGCCGCCTACAGGCTTAAGTACTACAGTGGGCTCAACTGTTAATGCAAGCCCCGCATCTACTACTACATATACAGTAACCGGAACCACTTCGGGGTGTTCGGGCACGCAGACTGTTACAGTTACAGTGAGCTCTGCTCTTACCATTAGTGTTACTCCGCCTTCTCCCTCTATATGTAAGGGTGGTGCAGGAGTTCCCCTTACAGCAGGCGGTGCTACCAATTACACCTGGTCGCCGGCAACGGGGTTAAGCGCTACCAATATTACATCGCCATTGGCTAATCCCGCATCTACTACAACGTATACCGTAACAGGTAGCACGGGTGGCTGTAATGGAAATACAACTGTTACAGTAACGGTGGTTACTCCGCCTTCAGTTACTGTTACTCCGCCTTCTGCATCTATTTGCGCCGGTGGTAGTGGTGCATCGCTTACCGCGAATGGAGCAAGCAGTTACACATGGTCACCTGCAACCGGGCTAAGCGCCACTAACCTTGCAACTGTTAATGCAAATCCTGCCTCTAATACGACATATACGGTAACCGGTAATACAGCGGGGTGTACAGGAACTTCAACCGTTGCCGTTACAGTAAATCCGGCTCCGGTTGTATCAGTTTCACCGGCGGCGCCATCTATTTGTACAGGCGGAAACGTATCGCTCACTGCTTCCAATGCGTCTACATATACATGGGCGCCTGCAACCGGGTTAAGCGGTACTACAGGGGCTACAGTTATTGCAAGCCCTGGTGTAACTACCACATATACGGTAACAGGTACCAGTGCTGCAGGCTGTACCGGTACCCAAACAGTTAAGGTTGTTGTGGGCTCATCTCTTACAGTTACCATTACTCCGCCTTCTGCAAATATTTGTATTGGCGGAACCGGAATTAGTTTAACGGCTAACGGTGCAACAACATATACCTGGAGCCCTGCTACAGGATTAAGTGCCACCAATGTCGCAACGGTTACTGCCAATCCCGGTTCTACTACTACGTATACAATTTCTGGTATTTCAGGTGGTTGCAGTGGTAATAATACTATTAAAGTAACGGTTAACCCTGCTCTTAATGTAACTACAACCGTTACCCCCGGTTCATGTGGCCTTAATTCGGCAACGGCTACTGCAACAGGCGGTTCCGGATATACATATTCCTGGAGTCCCGGCGGGCAGACTAATGCAACCGCTACAAAGCTGACTAATGGAACATATACTGTTACAGTAACCGATGCCGCGGGCTGCGTAAAAACAGCCACAGCAACAATTACGGGTCCCCTGGCTGTATCAGATACCATCACATCTTCAGTGAACATACTTTGTTATGGAGGGAACACCGGCAGCGCTACAGTTAAAGGGTATGGCGGGACACTGCCTTACACTTTTGCATGGACTCCGTCAGGTGGTACCGGCACTGTAGCCAGTGGCCTTACAGCCGGAATATATACTTGTACCGTTACGGATAAAAGCGGATGCACAGCAAAAGATACAGTAACTATTTCTCAATCTGCGCAAATTACTGCAACTACTGCAAATACACCTGCGGGCTGTTCGCTAAGTAACGGTTCTGCCACCGTTACACCTAAGGGAGGCAAATCACCATATACTTATTCGTGGGCTCCATCGGGCGGTACAAATGCGAATGCAATTAACTTATCTGCCGGAATATACACATGTACTGTAACGGATAAAAACTCGTGTTCTATTAAAGTAACCGTAGCAGTGCCCAATACGGGCGGCCCCACTGTTACGTTGAAATCAACAATCAATGAAACCTGTAACGGAGGAAACACGGGAAGCGCAACCGTTACCGCAAGTGGTGGTACCTTACCTTACGTATTTTCATGGGCACCGTCGGGTGGAACCAATGCAGTAGCCAGTAACCTTACGGCCGGAACATATACGTGCGTAGTAACTGACAAAGCTGGCTGTATAGGCACTGCATCAGCCAATATTACTGAGCCCGCTCCTATAAGTTTGACCTTTACGCAAACAAATGTAACCTGTGGCGGAGGTAAGAATGGTAAAGCCTCGGTAACAGCATCTGGCGGCTCAGGCGGGTACAAGTATTCGTGGAGTAATGGAAAAACCACATCGTCTATAACTGCTCTTGTATCAAAAACTTACACTGTTACAGTAACCGATAGTAAAGGGTGTACAAGCAGCCAAAGTGTTACAATAACACAACCTCCACCACTTATTGTAAATACTACCAACGATAGTATATGCCCGGGGAATAAGGGTTCGTTTACAGCAAACATCGGTGGTGGCAGTTCGCCTTATACCTATTTGTGGAATACAGGACAAACAACCCAAAATATTAATTCACTTTTAAAAGGAAAATACTGGCTTAAAGCAACTGATGCTATTGGTTGCTCTGTTTCCGATACTTTGTATGTACTTAATTATCCTGCATTATCAGCCCCCTCTATTTCTGCCTCTCCAATGCCTGCGTGCCAGGGTACCAATATTGTTTTAAGTGCATCGGCAAAGGGTGGAGAGTTGCCATATACGTATACCTGGAAGCCAAGCGGCAGTGGACAAAGCATTACTATCAAACCTTCAACCACCGGTAATTTAACGTACACAGTAACTATTAACGATGGTTGCGCTTTTACACCGGTAAATACCACCATTACACTTACGGTAAAGCCATCGCCTATTGAAACTGTATGTTGTGATGCCATTATTCAGGCCGGGCAGGTGGTAAATCTTTCGGTTAGTCCCGCACTTGCAATATATACTTTCAGTTGGGTTCCGCCAACCAATTTGAGTTGTACCACCTGTGCTAACCCGATAGCTACTCCATCGGCAAATACAACCTATTACGTATTCACTTCTGATACGAATGGTTGTACAGCGAGAGATTCGGTAACAATAGAAATATCAAGCGGTGCCTTGCACTTTTACACGGGTATTACACCGAATGGCGACGGACATAACGATAGTTGGACAATTGATAACATTGAAGCATATCCTAAAAATCATGTAAGCATATATAACCGTTGGGGAACTGAAGTATGGCAAGCCGATAACTATGATAACGCTAAGGTTTCGTGGCACGGCACTACCACGCAGGGAACACCTTTACCCGATGGAGTTTACTACTATGCGGTAACTATTCAGAATACTACCTATAAAGGCTGGGTAGATGTTTTGCGTTGATTTAATCGTATCAAGATTCCGAAACTGATTTAAGAAAAATTAATCTTCTGATTCTCAGCAGAAGTTTTGCGTGTGTTTTTTATTTAATACTGCCTTAAAGCTAAGGCAAGGTAAATTTTCTTACTTGCGCCCTGTAAGCAAAGCACGACGCTTTATACTAATTCTCGAACCTCAAACCCTGGAAGATGAGACAGAGCTACAATGGTATTCTATTTTCCTTTTTTAAGGTTAACCCCCTTATTCTTTTTACGTTAATTATTTTTGTCGGTCACCTGGCTGGCAACGCACAGTTAACTACAACGCGTGCAGGTGCTTATGGTAAAATGCCATACCTGGTTAATAATGTGCTGTTGTCGAACGGGTTGAAGGCAACCAATATAACCTACCAGGGTATAGATACTTCGTTTGGCTTGTTCTACGGCAAGAAGTCGAACATTGGTATGGACAGTGGTATTATTATCACCAATGGAACTATAACCCTTGCCGATGGGCCTGATTGTAAAGCCGGAGTGGTGAGCGACGGAGCATGCACCACATATAACTATACAACTACAGATGGCTGGCCTTCAGCTAATACATATAACGATTCTGATCTTGCTAATCTTATAGGCACAACACATAATAATACATATTCATGCGCTAGACTGGAGTTCGACTTTGTTGCAAATTCTGATTCTGTTGAGTTTCAATATGTATTCGGTTCAAACGAGTGGCCGCATTATGTAGGGAGTAAATACTTAGATGATTTTGGCTCCTTTTTAAGTGGTCCTGGCATAACAGGCCTATTCTCCCGCAGTGCCGTTAACCTGGCAATCTTCCCTCGTCAACTACTGCGGTTTATATTAATTCAGTCAACTGCGCATCGAACCCTGCATATTATGTATGTAACTGGCCCAGTACAACGGGTTGTAGTACCTGTCCTGCCAGTGCATCTGTCACTACTGTGGGGTATAATGGATCTACCACTGTGCTCACCGCCAAGGCGGCAGTGCAATGCGGAATGAAATATCATATTAAGTTGGGCGTGGCCAATATAGGTAATGGCAAATTCGATTCTGGTGTATTTCTTAAAGCAGGCAGTTTTAAGCCAATCAGTATTCCTATGAGTGTTTCTTCGTCAACCGTAATTTGTAAAGGAAGCTCAACTACATTAAGCGCATCAGAGGCAGGACAGAATGCCGATATACTGATTTATGATTTATCAGGAAGAATGCTCGCCGATAAAAAGATAAATACAACCAAAGGCAACACTACTGACGATATGGATGCTTCACTTTACACAGGTGGAATGTACTTTGTAAAAGTTATTAGCGAAAGTGGAGAATATTCAAAAAAGATATTGATTGCCCGATAGCTCGTACACTTTCTTAAAGCACGACTTGAATTTATATTATAAAAAAAGAGCGCCTATTGGCGCCCTTTTTACCCCACCTTAGTAACCCTATTTGCTTATAATAATCTTGCCCGTAGTAATTACATTACCAGCTGAAAGTATTCTGTAAAAGTACATTCCTTCGCCCAAGTTAATTTCATTAAAGGTTATGGTTCCTTCTGCACCACTAATGGCATAAGTGCTTACCATTCTTCCAAGCATGTCCATAATTTGCAATTCAGATTTTGTTTCTGACAAACCTTTATAATCAAGTGTAAAGATCCCCTTGCTTGGGTTAGGGTATACTTTTACAGCACCGCTTTCAACAGCTATGGTGTTAATTGTTGTAAGTATAGTAGTGTCGGAGCAAGGATAATATTGCCATAAGTCGTTCGGGTAAGCATTTGTGCTATCTCTGCCCGTAGCCACATATCCTTTGTTGCCAATGGCAAATATTACACTATACATTCTGCTTACACCTGAAAGATTGGCAATGGGGCTCCAAGAGTTAGCTACCGGATCGTATTCCCAGAAATTACGTAATGCATTACCGCTTACATCAGCACCTGTACCTACATAAGCCTTTCCACCGATAACAAATCCATCGGCAAAGTCGAGCCCGCCACCGGCAACCGGTACTGAGGCTATGGGTGTCCATGTATCAGTTGCAGTATCATATTTCCACATTTGGTTATGGCCAGATGAATACGTTGAATTATCGCTT
>Ga0206938_1120_pt1 | contig 20422 bp, 19 predicted proteins | sample Alteio_BWOrgHeat_12_FD_152918 | JGI IMG/M metagenome (GOLD analysis project Ga0206938, IMG submission 152918) | Enriched cells from forest soil in Barre Woods Harvard Forest LTER site, Petersham, Massachusetts, United States -... | ecosystem: Environmental > Terrestrial > Soil > Temperate forest >... | reverse complement strand
GGGTTTAGGATCAGCGTGCGGGCAATACCAATGCGCTTGCGTTGCCCGCCAGAAAGTTCGGCACTATCAGTGAAATCAATTTTGTGGGTTTATCGCAGGTAAATGTAAAAATGAGGATCGATGAAAAAGTGCAGCCTTATATTCACCATAATTCAGGGGTGCACATCGGATCGGATGGATTGATCGGTAATAAACTGATTGTAATCGACGGCGGCAGCCCGCAGGCACCGGTTGTTGCGGATGGAGATACCCTTCATGCTGAAAAATTACTCTCCACCGACGACATGCTAAAAACGCTCCAGAAAAATAATGAGAACCTGCTCTCTATCACCGCTGATTTTAAGATACTGAGCCATAACATTTTGAAAGGCAAGGGCACGGTAGGCGCCCTGATGGCCGACAGCGCTATGGGTATGCAACTTAAGAACTCCATGCGCAATCTGCAGGCTGCAACCGAAAGTGCAGCCAAACTTGCAACTCAATTAAATCAATTTAGCATTAAGCTGAACACCAAAGGCGGCCTGGCGGATAAACTATTGACAGACACTTCCACCTTTAACCGCATAAAAACTGCGGCTACCCAATTGCAGCAGGCCGCTAATAACGCCAATACCTTAACAACTAACCTGAACAAGGCCAGCAATAAACTAAACACTACAGATAATACGTTAGGCGTTTTGCTTAACGACCCTAAAGGCGCGGCGCAGGTCCAGTCGACACTAAAAAATCTGCAGGAAAGTTCCGTAAAGCTAAACGACGACCTTGAAGCTTTGCAGCATAACTTTTTGCTGAAGGGTTTTTTTAAGAAAAAGGAAAAAGCGAAGGCGGATAGTTTGAGTCATAAGTGAGTCCGGAAGTCGGAAATGTCCGGAAAGTCCGAAAGACGAAATAGTATTAGAGCCTTTCAACGCTACGGCGATTCATTCCTTCTTAAACTGGATCCGACCCGCTTTACGCTCCACTGGGCTAAGGGTGAGCCAGGTTTTATAGGAAGTATTCAGATATTCCAGCAGGTTAAAATCCTTACCGTTGTAAACTTTAATATCCGGGGTGTACAAAAGTAAAAAGTCGCCCAGGTCGGCATCTTTTAGCGGTAAATAATGACTGATATTATCGGCTGTAAATATGGTGCTGATCTCTTCGCTGAGCATACGCTGTTGCTCCTTTTCCAGTTCCTTTTTCTTTTTGTGTTCATCACCCTTAAAATAATGCATCCTTAAAATAATGCCGCCATCAAATTCTTTTTTTAAATTCCGGTGGTAAACCATGGTTTGCCCATGAAACTGGGGATCATAATACTGCATATTTTTAGCAGCCTGCGATGCCTTTGCACTGCTGTCAGAAATGGTAACCTGTTTAAGTTCCGTACGCTGTGGTTCCAAAAATATTTCCTTATCATGCACATCCGTTAGGAATAACGTATCGGTTTGATAGCCAAAGCTTTTTAAAACAAGCAGGTTGCCGGTTTTTGCAGCGATGCTAAAGCGGCCATCATCGCCGGAAATTGCTTTTAGTTTGTTGCTTAAATTTTCCACAACTACCCCATGCAGGGCAATCCGGGTTTTATTTTCAAACACGCGACCATTGAAAACCGTTTGCGCGTGAAGGGTAACAGCACAAAAAACACCACAGAGGGTAATAAATAAGGTTCGACGCATTTGTTAAATATAAATCAAACGCGGCTTAATTAAATGATTATAACATTTTTTAACGTTTGGGGGTTAGAGGTTAGTTAAGAAGTCCGAAAGTCGGGAAAGTCAGTAAAGTCCGAAAGATAGAGTTGGCTAAAATAAAAAGACTTCCGAAGTTTTCAAAAACTTCGGAAGTCTGGTTTGCCTGCTCACAATTCACCACTCACTACTCACCAGGCGAAGGCTTCTTCTCACCACTCACTTTTTCACCACTCACTTTTTCACCAGCGGCTTCATTAGCTTTTTGCAGCTTTTTTAGCATCTCGTTGCCGATGAGGGCGTCTATCATGCCGTTGCCGCCGCCATCTTTACCACTCACAAGGATATCAGGTACTAATTTGATACCATTGCTCGCCAATGCTTCGGCTACGCGAACGATAGCGTATTGTTCGGTACCCATGGCGTTTGTTTTTTGCTTGGTTACTTCGGCTTCGGCCAAACCTATGGCTTTTATTTTGCTTGCCTCCGCATTACCGTTTACTTCGGTCGCGTTGGCATCAGCTTTGGCGTTAACTGTTTTGGCTTCGGCATCAGCTTTGGCTATGGTGATACGCACTTCGGCATCGGCAGTTGCATTAATGGTTTTGGCTTCGGCCTCACCACGCGATGCAGCAACCTTTGAAGCGGCCATCTGGGTGTTGATCTCTACCTGGCGGGTTGATTTTACCACCTCCGGCTGCATATCCGCGCCGGCTTTGGCACTTTCAAATTCCTTACGCTCAATTTGGGCATTACGCTGGATCTCGTAAGTAACCTTTTCCTGTTCGGCTATTTTACGGTCTGTTAAGGTTTTCATTAAGGCGGCTGGCGGCACAATGTCGCCTATCAGCGTATCTACACCGACTACATTATAGTCGTCCAGCACTTTGCTGATATGCATTTTTGCATCATCCTGCCTCTGGATCCGGTTCGCCAAAAACTCAATCACGTCGCTTTTTTGTGCCGAGTTACGGAAATAGTTAGCAATGGTAGGCTCCAGCACTTGCGAAACCAGGTTCTTCATGTTACCAAACCTTGCAATCACTTTTGGCGCCTCATTGCGCGGAATATGGATAATCTGCGACACATCAAGGTTAAAAGTAAAGCCATCAGATGATCTGACGGTTATGGTACACAGGTTTTTATCCAGTTCGTGCGCCTCTGTACGGCTGTCGGCCCAGTTAAGCACAATATTGGTTGTCGGCACCACTTCAACCGCGTGGGTATAAATATTTACAGGATGTTTACCGGGGTCAAGTGGTTGATCCCATACACCTTTCTCGTTGCGTTTTACAATGTTGCCGTGTTTAAAGCCCTCGCCGCTGGTATCCTTTCCTTCCGGACCAACAAACGAGTTCACTACCCCCACGTAACCAATCGGGATGTAGATCATATCCACCTGCTCCACAAGCACAAACCAGGGGTTAAGGTAATAGGTACCCGCCAGGATCACGTCTTCCTGCAAACCTTTCATGCCACCGGCATTGATAAAGGCAATCGGGTCCTGGAAGTTTTTGTGTCCCGGTACCGATACGCCGGCGATCTCGCCTTTTTCCAGCGGTTCGCCATCCAGCGTGGTGATAATACCTACCTTATTTTCGTGTATCTGTGTAATAGGCACCCTTTCCAGATCGAACAAAAAAGTATTGATCCGGTAACTACCGGGCGTTAAAAATGCCGCTTGCGGGCCCTTCTGGCCGTTATTGTCCAAAAACTTTACCGCATCCTGAAATTTGTCGCACTCCACAGGCTTGCCCAAAACACGGCCGGTATCCATACCTGCGCCGTCTTTTGCCTTCACAAGGCCAAGGCTCCCCTGCTCAATAATGGTAAAAGGCGCCATGGTAATAGCATATTGCCATGGCCACATGCCCCAGTATAAACCCGGCGCAAGCGCTTTGGCCTGCATACCGGCCTCGCCGTTGATGGCGATGATCCGGCCATCGGGCAATCTTTTAGCGCCCGACAGGGCATACTTTTTTACCACAAGGCCAATACGGTCGTCGGGTACGATAACCATACCAAAAAATACGCGCAGTACAAATTTGTACATCAATAAAACAACTACAACAGGCACAGCCCACCATAGGATTGGAATTAAATTGTTCATTTTTTTTAGATTGAATAAGTTGAATTTTTATAAACGGAACCCTTGAGATGCGGGCCCTCACTGAAACTTACAGCATTTATGAAGTTTAACCTGGCTGTATAGTGTAATTTAGATAACATGATATTTGTTTTGTTACGGATGAAGATTAGATTATTTTTAAATATGGTGGAATGGCTTGGGATAAGCAAGGGTTTTGGGAAATAAGATTTAACAATTGTGGATATTTACCGTATCCGCCAGTTTAAGTGTGGATAGTGGATTCCCGCTGGAAAATACATTTCAATAACTATCGCTCAGGGAGGGTGCGATTAACCTCGACAGTCTCTTCAGTGTATGGGTTAAAAACCTAAGATTCAGCTTTAATTCGTAAAATAACATGATTATTTAAGGATACCCAATTGTTTCGCAATATCTTGCGTTAATTTTGTTAGTGGTCTTTTATGAATTTCACTCGAATGCTCATAGTTACCCAAAATAAACCGACTGAACCCGCTATAGTTGAACTTTTTACTAAAGGCGTTACCCAAACTTTTGAGATATGTTGGATTATAAACTTTATGTTTCCAAACCAACTCTTCAACTACGTCTTTTAATGCACTGTACGTGGCTTCTATCTTAAAAATTTTGTTATGGTCAGCATGGTCAGGAGCATTAAAGTTAATTTTTAAATCTTCAAAATCTTGTGACAGCATGTACTTCACGATTGATTGTTTATCTAAAGCGAAGCTGAAAGGAAGTAGTTTTTTGGGATCTTCCGTATATAAACAGAAGAGTGTGGCCGTATCTGACTTTGCTTTATTGCAACTAGCACACACCGGATAAAGGTTAAAAAAATTTGTGCAAAGGTAGGGATATTCAGATTGAGGACGAAAGTGATCCAATTCGTATTTTCCAATTTGGTTATTCTTCATGTCGAGTGACAAGGCGTAGTTTGCGTTACAATAAACACATGACCTGATACCCATTTTTTTGGCATAAAAAAGAAAATCCTTGTCCCGCACAGCGTCGTAGCGCATCGCCGCTGTTATAAGTTTATAAAATTGCTTCTTTTCACCATTTATTGTGATCTTTTTTTTTAGATCTACAATGTATCCAGCGAAAAATTTGTTGTGTAGCTTTTGAAAATTTTTAGGTTTGACTCTATTAATAATATAGTTTGATCTATGATATAGTTTGACCAAAGTATCTACATAGTCTTTGTAATCTTGATGCAGGTTTTGATCTGCTATTAAAGCAGTATGCAGGCTTTTTAACCCATCCAACGGCTGAATAAAATTGCGTTGCCTGCCAGCAAAAAGTTTACTAGAATATTCAAGTGATAGGTCATCGATGTTTTTGGTTAGTAAAATTGCCTTCATATAACTTTTTATGGTCTCTGTTCCAACATTTTTTTAAGCTGTTGTATTTCCTCATCCTTGGCCAAAATAATCTCTTCATAGGAAGGCTTCCCGAAAGCTTCGGTATACAAGCCCATTAAATTGTCTCTTAATAAGGGTTCGCCGATCAAATCAATAAGTTGCTTTAAATTTTCTTCCGTCCAAAGTACATCCTTACCTATTTTCTGTCCGTTTGCAACTCTCGCTAGTGTGTTTACCGCGGCGTTAATCCGATTTTTAGCATGCTCTCCGATGAACCCGCCTTCAAGAAAAAAACTTTGGTATAGGATGTCATTAATATTAGCAGCAAAAGGGTTTATCAAACTTTCATCTATATATTGTTTACCGTCTTCTAAGTAAAGTATATTGTTTTTGGGAATATCCGATAAGATGAACGGCGAATGTGTCACGATGAGAATATTGAAAGAACAATTTCTGGTCAGATTCAGCCTGTTTATAAGGTCTAAAAGTCTATCTATAAATTGCCGCTGGTACTCAGGATGAAAGCATATTTCTACTTCATCAAGGACAAGGTTAATATTTCGGTATCTTACTCGGTTTGATTGCTGTATTGAAAGTAGATTTTTGATATGATAGACGATTGTACTAATTGTGTATATAAATTGTCTTTCGCCCGAACTTAAGGAGGATAAAGGAATGTCTACATTTCCATTTTTGGTTTTATCAAGCCTAATATCCTGCTCATAAAACGGGGGTGGCAAATGTTCAATGATATCATCAATGTCTTTAAATTTTTCCTTGTTCTTATATGGTAAGTATTGTTCTAAGGTAAAATTTGGCTTCAACGAGTCATACGATCGGACATAATTCAGCGTCTGAAATATTTTAGTGTTTACATGGGATCTATACATTTTAATTTCTTCGATAGCGTCAAGCAATGCCTTTTTATCAAAATCATCAATGTCGTGTTCGAATTGCGTTATTAACGGAATGTGCTTATAATCTTCGAATTGTGCGTATTTGCCAAGTATGTTTAGTGTTTTATAAACTAGATATGCATAAGGGATGACGTTGAACTCATCCTTAACAACAGGAATAGTCAAATCATACCCTTTTATAATTTGATTTGCTACCGTGCGTTCATCCTGCAAGGCTACCAATACTTGGCTCAAATGTATCGAATCGTCACTCGCTTTATATTTTTTAAAAAGTTTGTGAATAAAATGACCGTGATTTGCCTTATACTTGATTGTAGATAATTTGTAGCCGCTTAGAAGTTCTTTTTTGCTTCTTTCAGACTGAATTAATAGCGCAGCAATTCTGGATAAGGTAAGGTAGTATTCTCTTTGAAGATCGAGTTTTCCGTTTTCCCTATACGGATTTAAAACTATTGGGGTAATATACCCGTCATTTTTATGAAATAAGCTATCCAGCCAATTTCCCCCAGGAGAGGTTCCAACTTCTTTAGAGCCAACGAAATCCTGAGCAATATCGTTTATAAAATCTTTACTTATTAAGGATTGAAAGGAGTAGTTTGTAACAATAGTATAGAAGAACGATGAAGCCAGTTTGATGATATTGTCCTTCTTTTCTTCGTTATAATCACGAAACGTACTGAACTCGTCGATAAACTGTCCAAAATATAGTTTTTCGGCTCCACGAATTATTGCCAGTGATTTATCCCTGACAAGGATAGTGCATTTTTTATCATCAATTATAAAATCAAGGTCTGCATAGAGCTGCTCTATTAAGTAAATTGGTTCGGCGGCTATCCTTTTGGGTTGTGTATACTTCAAAATATAATAGGAGAAATTGTTTATTATTCTGTAAATGATCTCTAAAAGAGAGCTTTTACCGCTTCCGTTTTTCCCAACGATAGTTTGGATAAAAATTCTTTTGCCGAATATTTCTCGCTCTAATAATCTCTTTTCGGAATTATCGACAACGGATAGTTGGTTAAATTTAAAAGTCCCTGGATGTAATACTTTTTTATACAATTCATTACGGTCCGCAAGTATTCGTAGTTCAGTGATTATAAAATTTTTATGTTGCATAAAGGGGACAGTATAATTTAATGAGTTCGTCTTTGTTGATAAGATGTTTCAGGTGTATTTCAATCATGGAATATACAAAAAATTTAATTACCTAAAGTAAAAACACAGAAAGTTAAACGCCAATTTTAATTATATACTAATGAAGAGAGGTTAATTCAAGTCCTTGTAGGTCTTCTAATTTCTGTCCTGCCATTCAAAACCATACCGGGGCGGCATGATGGATTACCTGGCAGCGGGGAAAGCATTGGCGGTAATGTCCGCAGGGTTGACTCACCCGGTCTTTGCTACCCCGAATCTGGCGCGAGTATGCAGCGTTGGGCTGTGCGGCTGTGTACTCGTGCCCCGCTGACAGGTAGCGAACTTTGCTGTTTTGTCATATATTGCTCCTGATTATTTAAAAGTACATTAATCCGCCCTGCAATTCAAAACCGGACCATGGCGGTATGATGGATTACCGTGCAGATGGGAAAAGCATTAGCGGTAATGTCCGTCGGGTTGACTCACCCCGACTACGCTACGCTGGTCGACCCTCTCTTCGCTGCGCGGAAAGAGGGTAGCTGCGGTTATTTTATTGTGCCAATTTTAGTCAAAGCCAACATACAAACACCGGAGCGGCACCCGAAACTGCCCGGAAAACAGAAAAACTACTGACAATATTGTGTCAGTGACAAAATCCTGTCAGTACTCAAGTTATTAATTATCAGCCGTGTAGCGTTTTATAACAGGGTGTAGCATGTGTAGCGCTACGCTACACATTTCCATTGATGAACTTTGGTTTATGGCTATTGCGCTGAATCGTTTTGCAGCCCCCGCACGGTCTCCGAAGGGTTGCGGAGAGCGGGATTAATTTGAGACTTTTAATTTCCCTATAAGACCCAATTTATTTCCCTTCCTGGTAATGCTCAATGAACCATTTAAGCGCCACGTTTTGGTTGGTTTGTTTATAATCCAAAACAACTTCGGCATTAGTCCAATTTTGGCATCAGTTCTTAAAGAAAACAGCTGGCGTGACTACATTCTCCACCCAGAATGTCGATTGGCTGCGCAATACAAATTCACTTAAACCTACCCGTTTTACCCCTGGCGCCCAATCATAGGTGTACCCCATCCGTGTCCATGGATAGTAAAAATCAAAGGAGGATGACAGGGGGCGAAAATAGGAGAAAATAATATTGTCGTTGAACCATGCCTTATACCATGGTTTATATTTCGCAGAAAGATTGGTATCCAGAACCCCTGAAGCGCGGTGCAGCGTGATGTCCGGATTCCCCGCAGGGCGAAAAACATCGTTTGCGTGTACCCATATCTCCGCTATCAGCGAGTCACTGGTTTTGTTTACCGGGGGAAGGCCCAACATTTCGCTTAATCTCAGGATAGTGTCGGTATTGTGCGACATCGCATTTCCCAATCTTTTTTTCATTTGCCGGGGTACAAACATCCAGATATCGCCTTTGACACTCGTGGAATCTCCTTTGGGATAACGGTTCGGCGAGTTCATAAAGGTGGCTAATAAAACATATTGCTGCCCGTTTATTTTTTTCCATTGTAATAGCGGATTCCCTGGAGTTATGGTAACCAAAGTATCGATATTGTAAGTGCTGTCTGCCACCATTGCAAGCTTTATCGACCTGTTATAAGCGTCGGTTTGGTTAAATTTCAGTTGAGCGAGCAGACTGGTTCTGCAGGAAATGGCTGTAAGTAAAATAAAGAAGATCGTCCTTTTCATATCAGTAAGTTTAGGGTTGTTTTAAAGACTTATGTTAATGAATGCCGATTGCCGGTTCAGGTTTTATCCCTTTATAGAGAATAGAGATATTAACCACAAATTTAAAAAACAAAATCGGGAAAAAACAAAAAAGTAGTTTTTTTCTTAACGATTAAAAACAACCGGCCCGCACAGGCGGCCGGTTTTATTTTCCTTCCTGATAATGCTCAAAAGTATGGGATTATGTAAATTATGAAGATACCCCGTTCGCTGAATTATCAGCTTGCTTTGCTTGCGAAAGTTGGATTTAGCGCCATAGAGGTATTACATAAAAACTCGTGCTTCGCTGCGTTTGGCGCAATAAAATAGAACCAGGAAGTAGCTCCGGTCCTGGCAGGGCCGCTTCGCGGATAGTCGGTTTGACCTAAAACTGAAATGTACGCGAAGGAGTGGCCCTTGCGGCAATATAATTAAGTTAAGGGAGAACATGAAAGTGAATAATATCCCCCAACAAGTGATGATGGTTCCATTTGCGGAAGCTGGGCAAAAGAGTGCAAGTATTGAGGTTTGGATAAACAGGTAAGTTTAAAATCACTAACCTATTAATCGGATTCAAGGCGACGCTTTGCAAGAGGATCGATTTTTCGACCCAGCGTTATCGGCGTAGGCCGATAGCCAAAAAATAACGCCAAAACAGCGGCAAAGAAAATCCCTAAATCAACGCTCAACATGCCCAGGCCTATCGACATGCCAATAATAGCGCCGACACATGAAGATTTGTAAGAAAAATTGCTTGCAGGAATCAACATTAATTTAGGTTTTGTAAATTAATGCTGAATGTAAGCAATTTTTCTTACTCTTTCAAAATCAAATCATTACTGCAACTCCAGCGTAACCACCGATTTTGCGGGCAATATCACTACTAAGTTGTTACCGTCTTTTTTTGCGCCTTTAAAATTCTCCAAATGGATTTTATCGGGTTGATCAAAAGTATTGATATCGGTGATATTAGCTGAGGTGAGGATCTGCCCGGTAACTGTTTTCCATTGGATATCCCTTAAGGCAGTGCTGATCGTAATGTTATTATGCAGATCAAGATTTACCAGGGAGATATGCACCTTGCCTGATGAATCCTGCGAAGCAGAAACATTAACCGCAGGCAGCTTTTTGCCATCCACCACATAATCTGGCGCGATGAGCTGTACTGGCAAATATTTGGCATTCTGATGCACTTTGTACATATCAAAAATATGATAGGTAGGGGTTAACAACATTTTTTCTTTATCGGTTAATATTAGTGATTGCAGTACGTTGATGGTTTGTGCCAGAGCGGCGCCACGTACGCGGTCGCAATGGTTGTTAAAAATATTAAGGTTAGTCCCTGCAATCAACGCATCGCGAAGGCTGTTTTGCTGGTATAAAACGCCGTGATTGCCAGGCTCGGAATCCGTCCAGATACCCCATTCGTCAACCACCAGGGCCACATGTTTTTGGGGATCATATTTATCCATAATGGCCGAATGTTTGGTAACCAGTGTATCCATTTTAAGGCACCTTTCCATGGTACCAAAATATTCGCTTTCGCTGAAGCTGGTAGCCGAACCTTTATGCCCCCAGTTACCGGTTGGCACCGTATAATAATGCAGCGAAATGCCCCACATCATGTAGTCGGGTATGTTTTTCATGATCACTTCAGTCCAGTTATAGTCATCTGAATTTGGCCCACTGGCAATTTTCTTAAGCGGCGCGCCCGGATAATTTTTTGCAAAGGAGGCATAGCGTTTAAACTGGTCGCTATAAAATTCCGGCGTCATGTTGCCACCGCAGCCCCAGCTTTCATTGCCTATTCCCCAAAAAGTAACTTTATAAGGATCGGGGTGACCGTTTTGCGCGCGCATCTGGGCAACTGTGCTTGTACTGTTGCTGTTTACATATTCAATCCATTTCGACATTTCTTCTACCGTACCGCTGCCAACATTGGCGGCCATATAAGGCTCACAGTGCAGCAGGCTGCAAAGCTCCAAAAACTCGTGCGTACCAAAACTGTTATCTTCGGTGGTGCCGCCCCAGTTGGTATTTACCATTTTTGGCCTTTGTTCAGCAGGGCCTATGCCGTCGCGCCAATGGTATTCATCGGCAAAACAGCCGCCAGGCCAGCGCAGGCTGGGAATCTTTATTTTAACCAAAGCTTTAACAATATCAAGCCTTATCCTGTCCTGTTTTTCAACCGGCATGGTTTTATCTACCCAAAAACCACCGTAAATACCATGTCCCAAATGCTCTGCAAACTGGCCGTAGATGTATTTGCTGATGGTGAGCTTTGAATCGTTGCTGATGCTTAAATTGGCAGTTGTTTGCGCGTTCGCGGCCAATGCAAATCCGGCCATAAGCAGCAAAATGCTTAGTTGTTTTCTGAAGATCATAATTGGATAATAAGTGTTAAAATAACAATTGTTAAATGTATAAAGAATTTTCAAATCCTAGCATTTTATGCGATTATTTTTATTGGCAGATGTTTGGTTGAATGTATCAATAAAAAAATAATTTGCTATATTTGAATATGACAATAGAAATTAGAACCCCTGTTACAAAGGAAAAAGTTCAACAGGCTATTGAGCTACTGAATAAGGAAACAGGGAAAAAAAGTTTACGAAAACACTTTGGTAAATTAAAAAGAGGAATAGATGGCCTCACTTACCAAAAAGAAGTAAGAAATGAATGGATTTAGTTTTGTTGCTGATACCAATTTCTTAATAGCTGTACATGAGGGAAAAGATTTTACAGAGCCCTTTTTAGATAGTGCTGTTGTTGTGTCTGTAATTTCAGAATTGAACTACTTGGCTGGTATAAATTGCAACCCGAAGAAAATCAGATACTTCGTTCCTTATTAGATGACTGCATAATTTTTGAGCTTACAGCAGATATCCGCAAAATAGCAATTGAATTGCGGCAACAGATTAAAGTAAAAACCCCGGATGCAATTATTGCTGCAACTTCAATATATCTTCAAATCCCCCTGATAACTTCGGATCATCATTTTAAAAAGGTTCCGGGTATTGAATTAATATTGTTATAATGAATTACCCCAAACGTTTATTTTATTTCCTGCCTTTATTCATTTTTTTTCTTTCCGCCTGCAAATCCACCATCAGCGCAGATGACCTTTACGGCAAATGGAAATACATCAAAGTAGCCCACCCGCATGCCGATCCGCCTGATAGCGTTAGAAAGGAAGATATAGCCTACTATGCTCCCTATATTCAGTTTTCCGCAAACAATACATTAATTATTATGTGGGGTGGAAAATTACTGTCGCATGGCAAATTCAGTATCGACGGGCATAATATCAACTATACCGAAAGCCTGCCCGACGGCAGCACCCGGAAATTTCCGTTTTGGGTATCGGAATTAACGGACAAGGAAATTATTTTTGAAACGAAGGGTGATGAAGGATCGAGGGTAACGGCGGTGAAGGAGTAGCCCACCAACTATCCCTCCAAAAAGCTAAAGAAAATATTTCCCTTATTTTATTGACTATGCAACGTCTACCCAACAACGACTGTCTTTTGCTTGTTTAAACTTTTAATCAATCACGATGAAGAGACTTTTAATAGCAACGCTGGTATTAATCACACAGTTTTCGCAGGCACAAACCTATCTCACCATTATCGGAACGCAACACAATCCTACCGACAATGTCAACAGCCAATCCATATATGAGCAGTTGAATAAAATAAAACCTGATGTAGTTTTAATGGAGCAGGACAGTTCAACGATGAACGATGATGGTGAATTTTTAATTAATTCAAATGAATTGGAACCGACGGCAGTTAAAAGACTGGAAAAAGATTATAATGTTATTGTAAGGCCATTTGACTATAAAAATCGCAATAAATTTTACAATGATAATCAGATATTTACAAAGGAAAATAGGTTCTTTCATTCCATGGACAGTGTATATAGTAATAAGCTAATGGATTCATTGTCTTACTGTGTTTACCAGAACATGATAGAAATAAATACAATATTAAATACGCTGAATTCGAATGCTGACTTAAAGGAGTTGAACATGATAACCTATCAACAAGTTTCAAAATTGAGGCAGGATCTTAACTATAACGGGTTTCTTGGAATTTGTTACCGGGTGAAATATATGCAGCAATGGGCGAAATCCTGCAAACAGGATGGCGATTTCTGGACCTTTCGCAACAATACCATGGTAGATAACATTCTAAAATACTGCGATCAGTTCAAAGGAAAGAAAATTGTTGTCTTAACGGGGGCAATGCACAAGTATTTCCTATCCGATGCCATTGGGAAAAAGCAGAAAGCAAACCATATCATACTTAAAGATTTTTGGGAGTATAATTGATACTCGCTTCGTACAGTTCATCCAACACCAAATAGTTCTCAGCAAGTCTTTGCACTTAAAGAAAATGCCGCATAATCCGGTTGCTCTGCTTATTTCTGCTATGAACTACGAACCGGCCTCGCAATTGATCATCCACTGGATGCCATATTTATCGATGACCATCCCGAAAATAGCGCCCCAAAACTGCTTGGCCATTGGCACAGTAATTTGGCCGCCATCGGCCAATTGGTTAAATACCGAATGTGACTCGGCTTCGTCGGTCATGCCAAGGCTAAGGCTAATGCTATTGCCAAAATTAACCACATGGCCATGCATACTATCTGAAAACATCAGCATGTTATCGCCAAAGGTTAAACGAGCGTGCATGATCCTGTTTTTTTCTTCTTCGGGCATATTGGGGTTGGTATCCCCAAATCGGCTGATATCATGCAATTGCCCGTTGAAAATTTTTGCGTAAGTGTTCATTACTTCTTCGGTATTCCCTTCGAAGTTTAAGTATGGAATGAGTTTCATAGTTGGTTTTTTTTTCACTAATGTACAAAGTTTTTGGGCGGAGAAATTAAGAAGCACCTAAAATTATAAATTTAAAAAGTTAACTTTGGTTTATAAAAAACAAGATGAGACTGGTAATAGACCTCGACGAGAAATATAAAGATCTTTTTTACGATTTGGTAAAGACCGCCAAGGCAACAATTGTAAAAGAGGAACCCGACTTTTGGACAGAACTACCAGAACATGTTAAAGCTGGCATCAAAAAAAGCCGGGAACAAATAAAAAACGGGCAAACAAAATCGTACGAAGAGGTAAAACAGATACTTGCGGAACGATGGCCCTCAAAATAACTTTTTCACCCGAAGCACTCGAAATACTTTTATCGATCAGCAGCAACATAGAGAACAACTGGGGTTCCAGGCAAGCCGAAAAATTCTTAGAAAAAGTTCATAAAACATTGGATTTAGCGTCCAAAAATCCATATATGTTTAAAGCTTCGTCAATCGAAGATTCAGTCAGAAAAGGTTTCATTTCAAAACAAACTTCGTTTTACTACGAAGTTCATGAAAATGAACTTTTTATTTTGTTTTTTTGGGATAACCGACAAGATTCTATATTTACCGATTAACCCGATAAAATCCAATAATGGCTCTTTTAACCATCTTTTTCTGTATCATCCTGCTTGTACTTTTAGTAAGCTGGGCAAAAGTAAACCCTTTTTTAGCATTTTTGATTGTTTCCATTGCAGCGGGGTTATTACTGGGCATACCCTTAGGTAAGGTTACTACATCGGTTCAAAAAGGGCTGGGTGATACACTTGGTTCCATCACCATTATTATTTGCCTGGGCGCTATGCTGGGTAAGCTGGTGGCCGAAAGCGGCGCGGCCCAAAAAATTGCAGATGTGTTGGTGAATGCCTTCGGCGTTAAGCATATCCAATGGGCCCTGTTAATTGTTGGCTTTATTATCGGCATACCACTGTTTTACAATACCGGCTTTGTGCTGGTGGTCCCTCTGATATTTTCGGTAACTTATAAGTATAAATTGCCTGCGGTTTATATCGGGTTGCCGATGCTGGCTGCATTATCTGTAACTCATGGTTTTTTACCACCCCACCCCTCGCCGTCTGCTTTGGTGTTAATTTTCCATGCCGATATGGGTAAAACGTTAATTTATGGACTTTTACTGGCCATTCCGGCAGTTATACTGGCAGGCCCTGTATTTTCCCGAACGCTCAAAAATATCCCATCTACCCCACTGGAAACTTTTGTTGCCAAAGAAATTCCGGCAGATCAACTGCCCGGATCAGGGAAAAGTTTTTTTACCGCCTTGTTACCGGTTATTCTGCTGATGGCAACGACCTTATATCTCAATATTGACAAGTCCACAGGAAGTACGCATAAATTTATTGCCTTTATCGGCGATGCGCCCATAGTGATGCTGATCTCTATTATCGTCGGCACCTATACTTTAGGCATAAGCCAGGGTAAAACGATGAAACACCTGGGTGAAATCTATGGTGACGCGGTAAAAGATATTTCGTTGATCCTGCTCATCATTGCTGGTTCCGGCGCGTTCAAACAGGTACTAACTGATAGCGGCGTTAGTAATCAAATCTCCAGCGCACTGCAAACACTTGATTTGCAGCCGCTGGTTTTAGGCTGGTTGATAGCGGCAATTATCCGGATCAGTTTAGGCTCTGCAACGGTTGCGGGGCTAACTGCTGCAGGAATAGTATCGTCGATGGTTTTGCACGATCACAGCATTAACCCTAACCTTATGGTTTTATCCATCGGCGCAGGCAGCCTGGCTTTTTCACATGTTAATGATGGCGGTTTCTGGCTATTTAAGGAGTATTTTAACTTATCTATAAAAGACACTATCAAATCATGGTCGGCTATGGAAACCATTGTTTCGGTGGTGGGATTGGTTGGAGTGATGTTGCTGAACCAGGTTGTGTAGATTTTAGACCATGGTCCATGGTCGATGGACCATAGCAAAAGTGATAAAACCGATCAGGTCTTTATAATTTCGGGTTGAGTTTTATTGTATTGTTCTTCCTCAAAATATTTCTTTCGCACGATGCTTGACATTTTATGGTCGCCGGTATGGCTCCAGCCGGGAGGCATAAAGACGTATAAAAACTTATTCTTTATCCCCGGGGCCTTCGCCACATCTTTACCGAGGGCTACGATCTCGCCAAAATAGGCATCCAGGAAACTGTGTGGTTTCATAGGGCGGGTAATGCCGTATTCAATCGGGATAGCCCGGTCTTCGGGTTGGTAAGTGCCGAATACCCTGTCCCATATATTTAACAGGTTGCAAAAATTGGTATCCATATAAACCGGGTTTTTGGCATGATGCACGCGGTGAAACGACGGTGTCAGAACTATTTTCCCTAAAAACCCAAAGCGGGCATCCTTTACCAGGTTTTCGCCGATATGAATAAATGCTCCCCAGGTACCATCAATAAACATGATAACGAACAACATGGCCGGGTTTACGCCCAGCAAAATGCAGATGGTGGTACGGATGATATCAGCATAAGGCCCCTCTAAAAAGAAATGCGCGTAGGTAACCGATAAATTCATTGCCGCAGGGGCATGGTGTGTGGAGTGCAGGCACCAAAACAGCCGCACCTTATGCGCCAGGTAATGGTAGATAAAATGGGCAAACTCCCAAACTACATAAGCATAAATAAACCAATACCAGGTAAACGATGTTTTAAAAATGGCATACTTTTCAAACAGGCCTATGCAAATCCCTACCATGGCAAATGATATCAACCTGCCCACAAAAGCATTTAAAACGTAGGTAAAAAAGGAAATTTTATAATCTATTACCTTAAACCGCTTGTAAAACGCGCCCCGGATGATCTCGACAATCAGCAAAAACGGGATCAGCGGCCCCAAAACAGCTGTAATGCCTTGATAGGTAAGCAATTGATCGTATTTGCCCGACTTTAAAATATCAATCAAATTTCCGAAACCGAAAAAACCGGTAAATTCATTCCATATCGCTTTTAAAAATTCCATATTTATAAATTTTAGTCCATGGTCGATAATTATTAAGTCCATGGTCGATGGACCATAGTCCATAGCAAAAGTAGGGAAAATAACCATGTGCTATGGTCTATGGACCATGGACTCCTTAATCAAAATCTAAATTAAACTTATTTTTCAAATCCATCATCGCCGGATTTTTTGAAGCCATGTATTGGAATTTCTCTATGGCTGTATACGGTCGTTTAACCACCTCTTTTTCATCAATCCTTACCGTAACTTCAATATTAAAATTCCTTAAAGTGGTTCGTAGAAAATTTAACAGGTTAGGCCGTTCATCACGGAAAGTACTTTCCTGAACCTTATTTTCAACGATGATTTCATAGATATGCGGGGCCGTAAGTTTTGGCGGGTTGGAAATAAAAATGGTGAGCGCATTTTTTTTTCCATCGGCCTTTAGCTGTGCTGCGAAATCGCTCCAGCATTTCGAAAACTGGTCGGGCGTATAGTCATCCTTGGCGTCGCCTTTTATATAAGGATCTTCCTCTTCTATCGCTGCTTCCCTGGTTTTGCCAACATCTTTTAAAGATGGTATTTTAATGGACGTTGCGGAACCGTTTGAATTGGGGATAAACACTTTTGGCCTTTCAGCAATTTCCGGCTTAACGGGGGCTACCGCCGCGTTAGCAACCGGTTGGCTTTTTGCGGTTTGATAAGCAACCGCAGGGTCGCTAACCAATGACACTTTCTCCTCAATTTTTGGGGTAATTTCTTCCCTTACTACTGCGGAATCAGGTTTTTTTTTTAATTGCCCGTCTTGCGCGGGCATTGCTGAGAGCGGGTTTACCGCGAGGTTAAAGACCGACTGCAAATTGCACATTTTGAGGAGCGCCAGTTCAACCTGCAAACGCTGGTTTTTACTCAACTTATAACTAAGGTCGCACTGGTTGGCAATATTTAAAGCCGAAAGCAGGAATGAAACGGATGATGCCTGCGATTGCTGTAAATATTTAGACTTTATCCCCTCGCTAACCTCGAGTAATTTTAAGGTAGATTGATCCTTGCTTACCAGCAGGTTACGAAAATGCTCTGAAAGGCCTGAAATAAAGTGCGCCCCGTCAAATCCACGACCTAAAATCTCATCAAACAGCAATAATGTTTTGGCATTATCTTCATTCAGCAAACGGTCGGTTATGGTAAAGTAATAATCGTAATCGAGGATGTTAAGGTTGTCGATTACCGAGCGGTAAGTAACATTTCCGCCCGAAAAACTGACGATCTGGTCGAACATAGACAAGGCATCCCTTAAACCGCCATCGGCTTTTTGGGCGATGATATGCAAACCATCATTTTCGTAGCTAATGTTTTCTTTTTGGGCGATGGAAGCCAGGTGAGTGGCCATATCCTCTACCCGGATGCGGTTGAAATCAAAAATCTGGCAACGCGAAAGAATGGTTGGCAGGATCTTATGCTTCTCGGTAGTAGCTAATATAAAAATGGCATAGTGCGGTGGTTCTTCCAGCGTTTTTAAAAACGCGTTAAAAGCGGCCTGCGACAGCATGTGCACTTCGTCGATGATGTAGATCTTATACCTTACAGCCTGGGGTGGGATCCGTACCTGCTCTATCAAACTGCGGATATCATCCACCGAGTTGTTGGAGGCCGCATCCAGTTCGTGTACGTTAAATGAATTACCATTTTGAAACGAAAGACATGAGGCGCAAACCCCGCAGGCTTCGCCGTTGGGCTGCAAATTTTCGCAATTTATAGTTTTGGCGAGGATACGCGCACAGGTAGTTTTGCCCACACCACGCGGACCGCAGAACAAAAATGCCTGCGCCAACTGGTTATTTTTGATGGCGTTTTTGAGCGTATTGGTAATATGCTGCTGACCTACAACGCTTTCGAAAGTAACAGGGCGGTATTTGCGTGCCGAAACAATAAAATTATCCACAGCCACTAAGGTAATAACAAAAAGGTTATCCTGAAAGTGGTGTGGGTAATTAGCTAATAAGTTTAGTTAGTCTTTCAAACCGGGACATTTTTAAGCCCTGCTCTTAATCATTTTTTAACTCAGCTCATTTATTGAATTGCGATCAAATAATTGGTGACCGCCGGTTCGCCTGAGTTTGGAACGCCGGCTAAATCTGGCAGTGCAAAATCTGTTACACCATTGCCGCCATATTTGGTGCCAACTACGGCAAATAATCCCCGGTATTGGGCTATTGATAATACGCCGCCATTACAGGGAAGCCAGCCCTGCGGTGTAAAATCACCCGCAAATAATTTGATGTCTCCGACCATAGGTTTAAGAATTAAGTTTAAGGTTAATATTCAGTGGTAAATATATAAAACCTCGGTCAATCATCATCGTCATCCGGCAAATGATCATCGTCTTCGTCATCAAAAATATTATTATCCAGTTCTATTTCATGCAGGTCATCCCGGTCTTCGGCCATGTCTTCAAAATCTTCATCGTCGATATCCGACCAATCGCCGTCGCCGTCTTCAATGTCATCATCGTCACCGGGAGTAAGCATGGTTATTGTTTCTGCTACCAAATTTTCTAAAATTTCATTTTCATTCAGCATAAACGTTTAATTTTAAATTAGCTAAAAATCAGACTTACGAAGTTTTCAAAACTTCGTAAGTCTTACCGGCTCTAAGCATCATCATGAATTTTTTATTAAAGTTAGCCTAAAAAATCCATATCCTCTTCAGTCAGCTCAATTTCGGCTGCCTTTAAATTTTCTTCGAAATGTTTTAGGGATGATGTGCCCGGAATAGGCAAAATCCATGGCGACTTGTGCAGCAGCCAGGCAATATTTGCCTGCACTTCGCTTATGCCATATTTCTTTGCGATCTCAGCGATTCTCGTGTCCTTTTTGGGCATAGACATAAACAGCGAAAAATAAGGCACCAGCGGTATACCGTTTGCTTCACAAATGTCAAGCACTTCGGCGCCGCCATTCGTATCGCCATAATGGCTTTTCATTGAATTACGCTGCGCATGACCGTACATGTTTTCAACAGTTGCTATAGGCCCCATCTTCATGGCGGTTTCCAGCTGATCGCGGCTCACGTTGCTTACACCAACATGCAATATTTTTCCTTCCTCCTGCATTTTAAACATGGCTTCCATTGATTTCTCAAAATCACCGACACCCGGCATCACCCTGAAATGCACCAGTGTTACTTTGTCAATTTTCAGCGTCCGCAGGTTATTTTCGATGCTGCTGCGCAGGTTTTCGGGCGTATTGAAAGGGATCCAGCTTTTATCGGGTTTGCGCGCCCCACCTACTTTGGTGCAAATTACCAGGTCGGATGGGTATGGATATAAAGCTTCGCTGATCAGGCGGTTGGTAACATCCTCGCCATAATAATCGGCAGTATCAATAAAATTGACACCACTTTCAACTGCCCGTTTTAATATTTGCAACGCTTCGGGCCGGTTTGGCGGTTCGCCATATATACCTTCGCCGGTTAGGCGCATGGTTCCGTAGCCGAGGCGGTTGACAATTAAAGGGCTTTCACTTTTGCCTGCTATGGTTATCGTTCCGTTGTTTAACATAGTTGATGGTTTATTTCCTGCTAAGTTAAAACAAGTATCAATCGCTTTCCCGGCTTCTACGGTACATGTTTTAAAAATGACATTAAACTCAGTTTAGCTCAAAAAGCTA
>Ga0206938_1119_pt1 | contig 20429 bp, 21 predicted proteins | sample Alteio_BWOrgHeat_12_FD_152918 | JGI IMG/M metagenome (GOLD analysis project Ga0206938, IMG submission 152918) | Enriched cells from forest soil in Barre Woods Harvard Forest LTER site, Petersham, Massachusetts, United States -... | ecosystem: Environmental > Terrestrial > Soil > Temperate forest >... | reverse complement strand
TGCACATCATACCGGATTGAGCGTAATAAATATTGGAAGGAACCGTATATGGTTTTCCCGACATAGCCTGTGCAAAGACAAGACCCGAGGAAAGATCCAGATGACCGGGTCTACCCCATGGTTGGGCCTCCCAGGCCCTTTGCGCGGCACTGGAGCCGGGGAGCCAGAGATGCTTAAAATCCGGTGTCGCTCCGGTTTTTTTCCACATATTCTGTCCGTACCCCTGTATGCAGGAAAACATTGTCAACCAGACAACAAGAAAGAAAATTAGACGTTGCGGCTGATTCTTCATAATAAAATGTAAATTTACGGCGCGATTTTTGTGGAATGGCGAGCTTTTTTAAAATTCGCTGTTCCGGCATTAACCCCTCAAAGATGGCATTAAGTCAATCATTACAGCAGAAATTACTCCAAAAATTATCTCCCCAGCAGATTCAGCTGATGAAATTGCTGCAGGTACCTACCGCCAATCTGGAAGAAAGGATAAAAGAGGAGCTGGAGGAAAACCCTGCTTTGGAAGTAGCCGAAGAGGACCATGACGACGGACTGACGGATGACTCCAAAGACGAATTTGAAACGGCCGAAGAAGAATTTGAACCGGAAGGCACCCAGGATGAATATGACAACATCGATATCTCTGAATATGTCAACGAACATGATGACGAGGTGGCAGACTATCGACTAAGGGATGATAACTATCCAGACGCTGAAGAAAAGCAATCGATCACCCATAAATTAGAAACAAGCTTTTATGAATTGCTCGTCGATCAGCTGGGCATGCTCAAACTCGATGACCGTACGCGCAAGATTGCTGAACAAATTGTAGGCAGCATTGACGATGATGGATATCTGCGCCGTGAAACGGCATCCATCGTAGATGACCTGGCTTTCCGGCAAAATATTGAAAGCTCGGAACGAGAGGTCGAAGCCATCATTGCCCGTATTCAACAGTTTGATCCAGCTGGTGTCGCTGCGCGAGACTTGCAGGAATGTCTGTTACTGCAGTTGGAAAGAAAAAAGAATGAAGCCAAAAGTGTAACCCTGGCCATCAGTGTCCTGTCTGAATATTTCGACGAGTTCACAAAAAAAACACTATGACAAGATTCAACGAGGGCTGAATATTACTGAAGAAGAATTCAGGGAAGTCATTCGTCAAATCATAAAGCTCAATCCCAAGCCAGGTGGGAATATGGGCGGAGCCGGAAAGGGCGAAGGATATGTGGTTCCTGATTTTTTTATATTCAACAACGGGGGCACCCTGGAACTGACCCTAAATTCCCGCAATGCACCAGACCTGCGGATCAGCGATGGTTATCGCGATATGTTAAAGGATTACGACCGTGGCTCTAAAAAAGATAAACGTCAAAAAGAAGCAGTACTCTTTATCAAACAAAAGATTGATGCAGCCAAATGGTTTATTGACGCCATCAAACAAAGACAGCAGACCTTGATAAATACCATGCAAACGATCATGGATTACCAGCATGAATTTTTTCTGACAGGGGACGAGACTTCTTTAAAGCCGATGATTCTAAAAGACATTGCTGAAAGGACTGCACTGGATATTTCCACTGTAAGCCGGGTCGCCAACAGCAAATTTGTACAAACAGAATTTGGTACCTACCGGTTAAAATTTTTCTTTAGTGAATCTCTTAGTACGGACAGCGGAGAAGAGGTATCTACCCGGGAAGTGAAAAAAATTCTGAGTGATTTGATCGGTGATGAGAGTAAGAAAAAACCGCTCAGCGATGAAAGATTGACCGAACTGCTGCAGGAAAAAGGCTATAATATCGCTCGACGCACCGTTGCCAAGTACCGGGAACAATTGAATATACCGGTTGCCCGATTACGCAGGGAACTCTAAGTGGAAGGATGGCGTTGAATTTTATGGCTTTTATAATTATAATTTCGCTACTGAAACCTCCAACAGGGTCCACTTCATGAATACAGCGAATTACGAATATCCCGCACCGGAATTAAGCGAGCCCCACCCGTCCCGTGGTTTGCGTTTGGCTGCTCATTTTTTTTCCATCTTGTTTCATCCCCTGCTGATCACATCTTATGTTTTTGCCTTTCTGGAATACGTTCATCCCGCTGTTTTCGAAGGCATGGATAAACATACCAAAACCTTGCGTTTAATCAGCGTTATTCTATATACCGTTTTTTTTCCGGGACTCAGTTTGTTTCTCGCCTGGAGGCTCAAATTAATAAAAGGACTATCCTTAGAAAACCGCAATGACCGCTTGGTGGGGTTCATCATCACGATGTTTTTTTACTTTTGGACCAGTTATGTCCTGAGAAACTTGCCGGATACGCCACCCGTAGCCGCCCATTTCGTACTCGGGACTTTTCTGATCGTGTGCGCGACCTGGATGTGCACCATTTTTTATAAAGTAAGTCTGCACGCAGCTGCGATGGGCGGCCTGGTCGCCTTCTTCATCCTTTTTGGTCAGGAAGATCCCTATGTTTCGGGGACCTATATCGCGGTCCCCATACTGATTGCAGGCCTTGTATGTACATCCCGGTTCATCCTGGGTGCGCACGACCGTTTTGAAATGGCCAGTGGATTTGCCGTAGGGGTCCTCGCCCAAATCATCGGCTGGTATTTCTAGATAAGAGCCAAACAGAAACCAAAATTGTCGGGAAGGAATTCCCATTTTTTAAATCCACGAGATAACTGCGCTGAGTGAGGCCAAGGCTGGTCCTGTTTTCAAGAGACCAGGGGGTAAAAAAAGAAAAGCCCAATCATAGGGTACGAACCTAAATTGGGGCTTTTTCACCTTCAAACCATCGGAGTTTATGCCCGATTAACCGTTGAGTATTTTTGAACCCGTCAGATATTTTTTTGTCGGGTGGTATATGAAAAAACAAGATCCACCCTGCATATTCTCAATTACTTCCTTTACATCTTCTCTTGGAATAGCGGGACAACCAAAACTTCTTCCGTTGAATTTATTTGTTTTAATATAGTCTTCTCCGACATATTTGGACCCGTGGATCACAATATTTCTTCTGTCGGCTTTGTCATTAAACCCTTTTTCCAGGCCATGAATTTTCAAAGCAAGACCATGTTTACCGGTATAAGTCATTTCTGTAACATAAAAGCCCAGGCTACTTTTGTGAGAGCTCCATTTATTGGAGAAAGTATTCGCATACTCACCACCCGAGCGTCTGCCATGTGCTACATAAGTATTGACTAGAATTTTCCGAGTTTCAAGGTCTACTACATATAAACGGCGTTTCCTCGATGACTGGGAGAAATCACAAATCGTAATGACACTGCTTTTTGTAATCCGGTGTTCGTCGAGTAAACGCAGATAACCTTTGTAAGCATATTCAAATACTTCCCGGTGCAGGCCTGATTCTTCCAGGTTAATGTCACAGTATAGACTACTGACTTCGGCTTCGAAAAGATCGGTTTTGGAGAGTGTAAAAGTAGCAGGGGATTTTTTCAGTGTGTTTGCCATCAATCCGTTCCGGAACTGAATGATCGGAGAGAAGGACAAAAACAGTGCTACGGTTAACACACGATATTTGTTTCGCATGGGTTGGGTTTTCAAGGGTATTTCATAAACGGATCCAGTACTAAAATATTATTAGATTTTTGTTATAACAATGATTTAAGGCATGTTTTTTATTGTATAAGTCAGAAATAAATTTTTAACGGGATTTCGTAAAAAGCCTACGGAAAAGTCCGATTATGGCCCGATTTTTTACTTATAGAATATTAAACGAATCCTGTTTTGCGGAGTCGTAACGGCCGGAATGGTATGAAACTGACGGTCCTGGGGATATTATGAAGTGAAAATTAAGAATGAACATGAAAACTTTACTATTGGTGCGACACGCGAAGAGTTCCCATTCTTTAGGAATGGCATCTGATTTCGATAGGCCATTGAACGACCGGGGCTTTAGAGAAGCATCTGAAATGGGAAAGAAATTGTTTAAAAGCAAAACGTCTATAGATCAGTTTGTTTCCAGTCCCGCCCTGAGAGCCAAAACCACAGCCGAATTATTTGCTGATGAGTATGATCGAAAGATGAAAGAAATATTTTTCATCCCAGCCTTATACAATGCAGCCCCCGAGGATTTTTCTGATGCCATTCGCAGTATTAAAGACAGTTTCCACCACATTGCTTTATTTTCTCACAATCCGGGCATTACTGATTTTGCTTCCTCCCTCACCCGCACTCAAATAACGCAGATGCCTACCTGCAGCGTGTTTGCGGTGACCGCTGAAATTGATTCCTGGAAAGATTTTGCCTCGGCTGAAAAGCGTTTCTTATTTTTTCTCAAACCGGAATAACTTAGAATTATAACATTTAGTCCGAATCAGAATTGGATTTCCATTCAATACATTTCCTCAACAATTCTTCAATAATGGTATTCAACTGGGAAGCATAGACGGGAGGTTGCAAAAATTTAGTCTTCTTAAAATCTTCCAGGGAATTTTCCAGGTTTAACTTTTCCTGGGAAACCATATACATCCATTTTTTTTCGTGTAGGTATCTGGCCAGATATTCCTGTTCTGTTTGACCCGGTGTAGGAATGAGGATGGCGTTCTTTTGCAACCGGACCAGGTCCATAATGGTGCTGTATCCCGAACGGGCCATGATAAATTCAGCTGTGCTGATCCGGGCAGCGAGTTCGGTCGAGTCCAGGTGATTAAAAATTTCAACGCCTGCTATGGTCAGTGCCGGGATTTGTTCCCCCGGTAGACCCCTTACCATCACAACGTTCAGGGTAGTTCCGGCCAGTTGACGGACGAAGATTTGTTCCAGCTCAGTTCTTTGGGGTTCCGGGCCAGAAAGCAGGATAAGCAGGGAATTTTTAATGTTGGTTGCTGTCGCCGGTTTAAAACGGGATAACCAACCAATATATCTTATCGGAATCGTGGAGGGGATAACCGGCATTCGGGAAAGCGAGCCCCCTAGGGAAGCCACCCCTTCCTGGTCTGGCACCCAGCATTCTGTAAACCTGGAAATAAATTTGCGATTGAATTGAAGGATTTTATGGTCAATGCGGCGGCTTATGGCCTTCCATATCGCGGAGGATTTTCCCTCTACCCAAAGCCCCGACTGGATATTCAATTGATGGGTTATCAAGACACTGATCACGGATTTATGGTAAAGTCCATAACGGTTGTCGGAAATAACCAAGTCGATGGGGTGAATTTTCAAGGTTTGCTCCAACCAGGCCTGTTCCTTTCTGATTTGGCGAAGAAGGGACGGGATTTGTAAGATCAGCCCCCATTTTAAAAGCATGCCCCTTTTATAGCGAATTTTGTAGGCCGGAATTGATAGAAAGTCCAGGTGAGGAAATTCCTGCCTCAGAAGGGATTCCTGGGGACCACTAGCGGCTATCCATACGCGGGCACCCTGGCGGTCAAGTTCCTTAATTATTGGAATACAACGAGTTGCATGCCCGAGCCCCCAATCCAGGGGTGCCAGGAGCACCGAGACCCTTGTTGTTTGAACCATGTTAATTTTCTAAATAAGGGGGCAAAAACCTGCAAATAATCGCAAATTTTTCTAAATTAGTGGATTGAAATCTATGAAAAATCCGCTTACCCTATTGATCTTTTTATTAATTATGATTACCATTGTAAGCGCAAGTTGTAGTTCCAGCAATCCCATCGGCGGCAGTAGCAAAAAATGCGGTTGTGGACTCAACAAGGGTATGGTCGGATACTAAAATCTAATTGCAATGAAAACACCGGATAGAGATTTGCTTGTCCTCATGAAAGACGAATTCGTTACTGAACAGTTCATGGCCTGTGAACTAGAAAAACTGAACGATCTTCTTTTCCAGTACGAAACCCTCGAAACTTTCTGTGTTGCACACGAAGTGTTTGATCTCAACAGTTATAAAATTTTAAGAGGAACTCGTTATATACAACGCGTGGTCAGGCAGCAGGAACTGAAACCTTTTCAGTTTTTGTGTAACAAAAATTAATTTCATCAGCTATTCAGCATCAGGGGCATGACCAGCATCAGCAGGTCTTCTGCCTTGTCCTGATCCACTGGCTTAATGATTCCAGCCTTTGTGGGAGTGGACAGTTCAATACGAATTTCATCTGAACTCGTGGCATTGAGCATTTCGATCAGGAATCTGGCGTTAAAAGCGATGGACATATCCTCTCCTGTGTAAGCGCATTTCATCCTTTCATTTCCCTCGAAAGAAAAATCGATATCCTGAGCGGCCAATTGCAGTTCGCTTCCGTGGATACTCAGTACAATCTGGTTTGTGCTTTTGTTACTGAATACACCAACCCGGCGCAGGGCATTCTGAAAGTCGCTGCGCGTTACCGTTAGTTTATAGGGATTATCGGCGGGTATCACCACTTTATAGTCCGGAAAACGGGCATCAATCAATCGACAGCTCATCTGCAGTCCTCCAAAACTTGCAAACAAATGATTGCTATTGTAAGTGAGTTTTACGTGTTCGTCTGAACCGGGCAGGGCAGTTTTTAATAAGTTCAAGGGCTTTTTCGGAACGATCAGGGAATCTGTTTTCGAACAGGAGATATCCGACCGTTTGTACCGGATGAGCCGATGGGCATCTGTAGCGACAAACTGAATGGAAGAAGTGTTCATTTCCACCAAAACCCCAGTCATGGCCGGCCGAAGATCATCGTTGCTTACAGCGAATAGCGATTTGTTGATGGCTGTCGCCAGCACTGAAGCCGGTATTTCGATGGAGGTGGTTTCATTGGCTGATGGATCCTTGGGGAAATTATCCGGATTTTCCCCCATTACCTTGTATTTGCCGTTGTCACTGGTTATTTCTACTGAAAATTGTTTATCGATGGTAAAAGCGAGAGGCTGGTCGGCTATATTTTTTAAGGACTCCAATAGAATTTTCGCAGGAATACAAACTTTCCCAGTTTCTTTTGCTTCTACGTCCATATGTACTTTCATCACGGTCTCCAGGTCGGTGGCCACAATGGTGAGTTTGTTCTTCTCCACTTCAAATAAGAAATCTTCCAGGATGGGCAGAACGGTATTGGCGCTGATTACACCACTGATCTGCTGCAGGTGTTTTAGCAAAGCAGAGGATGAAACAATAAACTTCATGAATCGAGACTTTGGGACGAAACTACTGATTTTTTTGGTAGAGCTGGAACCGATTATCCCGGGGTGAATATCCTTATAATAACTTGTGCATTTTTTATATTTGGTACCATGACGGACTCCCGATCCCCATATTCCCCTGGCAAAATTTCTGTGGAGAAGGCATTCCAAAAACTAAAACACTACTGCGGCTACCAGGAGCGAAGTCATAGAGAGGTAAAACAAAAGCTGTATTCCATGGGTTTTTTCAAAAAAGAAGTGGAAGAGCTCTTGGGCCGCCTTATTGAAGAGGGTTACCTGAATGAACAAAGATTTGCTAATCTTTTTGCCTCCGGGAAACTCCGCATAAAGGGCTGGGGTAAACAAAAGATCCGTTATGAATTGCGTCTGAAGGGAATCAGCGATTTTTGTATCGCAGCTGCATTGAAATCTCTTGATGAAGACGAGTATAACGCTGTTTTTAACCGCCAGGCTGGCAAAAAATGGCAGGCCCTCCAGGCAGAAAAGAATATTTTTGTCCGAAAGAATAAATGGCAGCAACACCTTCTTCAAAAAGGGTTTGAACCTGTTCTGATCAAAACCTGGACTTTTCCGGGAGAAAATGAAGCGGACGGGGCGACCCCATAAATTTTTGTTTATGACCCCTCTTCGGATATCACTCGTTCAATCAGTCATTCACTGGGAGGATAAACCCGCCAACCTGGACATGTTTCGAAAAAAAATGGAGGATGTTCCGGAGAAAACAGCCTTGATTATTCTTCCCGAAATGTTCAGTACGGGATTCACCATGAATAATATTTCACTGGCTGAAACCAACCAGGGCACTACCGTGGAATGGATGAGACAAACCGCCGCCGCAAAAGGGGCGATCATCACCGGCAGTTTTATCGCCAAAGAAACGCAAGGTTCTGAATCATTTTATTATAACCGGCTGATCTGGATGCTGCCCACCGGGGAGTTTGGCTATTATGACAAGAGACATTTGTTTGCTTTTGCAAAAGAAGATCAATACTATAGCCCGGGTAGGAAACGTCTCATCACCTCCGTCAACGGGTGGCGGATCAATGTTCAGATTTGCTACGACCTGAGATTTCCGGTTTGGGCACGTCAAACCGTAAAACGGGATCCTGCATCCCCTCTGGAATATGACCTGCTACTGGTGACCGCCAATTGGCCCTCAGCCAGGATTCATGCCTGGCGAACGCTGCTGCAGGCCAGGGCCATAGAAAATCAATGTTATGTAATAGGTTTGAATCGAACTGGCCGAGACGGAAACGGAATCCAGTACCCGGGTGAATCGATGGTCCTTGGACCCTTGGGCGAAATAATTCAGCACCTAGGACCGGATGAATCCATAAGTTCGCATATTCTAGACCGGGAAAAACTGGAAGAAGTCCGTAAAACATTCCCCTTCTGGCGGGACGCCGACACATTCCAAATACAACTGTAAAAAATGAAACAGGCCTTCTTAGCAGATGAGATCTTTACAGGTACAAACTGGCTTACCACGCAGGTTATCCTGATGGAAAATCATATTGTCACCGGAATCATTCCGCAGGTATCCCTTCCGTCTGAATACTCCCTTCAATCTTATCCAGGCTGTATCATTGTTCCTTCTTTTTTAGACCTGCAATTGTATGGTGGAAACGGAAAATTGTTTTCCCATTCCCTGGATATAGAATCACTGGAAGCCACCCATGCCTATTGCGTAGCCGGAGGTTGTTCCCATTTTATGATCACCATGGCCACCAATTCCATTGAGAATTTCAACAAAGGAATCGATGCAGTCGCGGCTTATCAGGCCGCTGGCAAAAAGGGACTGCTTGGACTACACCTGGAGGGACCCTGGATCAGCCGGGAGAAAAGAGGAGCCCACGTGGAAGCCTTTATTCATAGACCCGAGAAGGCAGAAGTGATTTCCTTGCTGGAAAGAGGAAGAGGCATTATCAAAATGATCACCCTGGCACCGGAAGAGTGTGATCAATCCCTGATCCAGCTCATCATGGATCAAGGCGTCCTGGTTTCGGCAGGTCACAGCAACGCAACCTACAACCAGGCAGCACAGGCATTCAAGTCCGGCGTTCCGGCGGCAACTCATCTTTTTAATGCCATGTCTCCATTGCAGGGGAGGCTACCAGGTATGGTTGGAGCGATTTATGATGATCCCCATGTGATGTCCAGTATTATCTGTGACGGCGTTCACGTGGATTTTAATTCCATCCGCATCAGCAAAAAAATGATGGGCGATCGCTTATTTTTTATTACAGATGCCGTTACCGCCATTCAGGAAGGGTATTATGCGCATGTCTTTCAGGGAAACCGTTATACTTTACCCGATGGAACCCTATCGGGATCCTGCATGACCATGTTGTCCACTTTTAAGAACTCCGTAGAACAGGTGGGTATTTCCCTGGATGAATCCCTGAAAATGTGTTCGACCCATCCAGCCCGATTGATAAGGAATGCATCCTTGGGCAACATACAGGTAGACCACCCGGCCAATTTCAACATCCTTCACAAGAAAACACTGGACCTGGTTGCTTCAGTTTTTAATTGAAAAAATCTTTTGTATCAGATAGTTTTCTGATCCAGCAGACCAGCCAGATTGTTCATAAATGACTTCGTTTTTATACACGACCAAGCTTTGTGGTAGATTGTTGGAATGAAGGGCGCGGCGTAAATCTCCATACAGGTCGACATATGCCTCAAAGGTCCATCCGTTCATATTGTACAGTGGCCTGAGCAGACCGGCCGCCTTGCCTTCATCTACTGAAACAGCCAAAAAACGGAAAGGTTTCATTTTTTGCCAATTCTCCAGATTTACATTAATGGCATTGAGTTCAGTAATGCTTTGCTCCGAACCAGAAGACCAAAAACAAATCAGAAAAAGCGAATCTTTTTTTTCGACGGAAGAAAAGGTCACAATTTTACCCTGCAGTGTCTTTAGCCTGGAGAGCAGAAGAGAATCCTGTCCACGGGACTGCAACGAGATTAAAACCAAAAAAAACGCTGTAATCGTTTTCATATTAGCCTTATTTATTTTCCGAACCGGAAACGGAATTTCTTTCGGCAATAATTTCCTTCACCTTCATGGCTTTGACATCTATCCCGTCTCGGATTCCATCCAGAGAAGGTAAGGCCCAAACGTCTGGCAGGACGCCCTGGCCATTTTTAACGCGCTCGGTATCGATGACCATCCGGAATCTTGGTAAACGGAAACGAACACCCGTATTCGGTAAAGTTGCATCAGGAATCATCCAGGCTGTGTTACCATAATATGCTCCGCCCGTTTCTTCTCCGACCAGGGTTACATTTTTCTGACCCTTCAAATCGCCGGCAAAAAGGGTAGTGGCAGAAAAAGAATTTCCCCCGATCAGGATATACACATTGCCATCATAATGATTTTTTTTCCTGGGCGAATAAAAGTGGTTTTCAAAATAAGTAAAATGATATTTATTGTCTTCTTTTTTCTTGGTCATAAAAGTCACCAGCAATCCATTCCAGAAACTGTTGTGAATATATTTTTTGTATTCCGAAGGAGGCTTGATGGTATACAAGGAATCAGCGATTTTGAATTTATGATCAATAATAAATCTTGTCAGCAGAGTAGACAGTCCAGCATCCCCTCCACCGTTGGACCGGACATCGATAATCAGATTTTTGATGTGTGATTGATCAATGGTCTTAAATGAGTTCTTAAAAAACCGTTTGAGGTGATTGGACCGGTCGAAGGTCATGACCGTCATAAAACCTGTTTTCATGACTGTGTCCAGCTGTAGATTGGCGGCTGCGTAAAAATTGAAAGGTTTCTCTTTCTTTTTGGAAGGTCCCCTTCCAGGTGGTCCATGAGTAAGGGTTTTTTTATTAAGGGTGTCTGCCTTGAAATCGTAGGGTTTGATCCAGGCCTGACTTTCAAAACCATTGCTGTCGATATAGTGTATATCGAAGGAATCCCGCATTCCGAAAATATTTTTATAGAGGTTGGCAAAAGTGAAACCCGTACTCAGGCTTTGGTATTTCCCGTTGATGCTGTATCCATCTGTTGCTATAAAATTAAAGAGAGAATCTGTTAACGCTTGCGCCGTATATCCATTGATGGATTTAACCACGGTACCTCTTTGCAGAATGGGGTCCATCCGGCGGAGATTGGCTGTCACGACCATCGTGTCCGACCAGAATTTTAATGCAAATGGAAAAGCTGCAGAGTAGGCGGTATCCACGTATTTACTGAAAGCCTTCGAACTTTTCATGGTGGTATGTCCGCAGTCCATTTTTGAAATCACATAAGCAAGTTTCTCCCGGAACTGAATTTCCGTCATGGGGGTATCGATGGATTTATTTATCTCATCAAAATAATAGTCCATACTGTCCTTGGACGTATACCAATAAATACTGGGATGGGAGGTTTCCAGAATCTTCCGAAAAAGACTGTAGTCAGCCTGAAGTTTTTCCGGGGGAAATTTTTTCTGGGGATCATACGGTTTTTTCAAAGAAGAACAGGCTGCCAGCAGGAGGACTTCTCCAAACAGGATTAAAAAGGTTCTCAGATTCCGGATCTTCACTTCGCTATAAAAAATGCTCATTTTGAAAAAGCGTTCCAGCCCTGGGCTGTGATATCAAATTTATTTCCTCCCTTTGTGAGAATTTTTTTCCCATCTTCCGGGTCGGTCATATAGCCTATTACACTGATGTTTTCGTTGAGTACCAGCTTTTCATGATCTTCCTGCCTTATGGTAAATAGCAACTCATAATCTTCGCCGCCACTCAGGGCACAGGCGGTGGGATCCAGTTCGAATTTATAGGCCGCATTGCGGGTTTCATCCGCAATGGGTATTTTCTCCTCATACAATACACAACCCAATTCACTTTCCTTACAGATATGCAGTATTTCCGAACTCAGCCCGTCGCTGATATCCATCATGGCCGTGGGAAGGATTTCATGTTGTTCAAAATATTCGATGGTTTTTTTTGAAGCCTCTGGTTTGAGCATGCGACCGATCACATATTTTTCTCCTTCCAGATCGGGACGTACATTCGGATTCTCCAGGAAAATCTTTTTTTCTCTTTCAAGAAAAACCAGGCCCAGATAAGCTGCTCCCAAATCACCGGTGCAACAAAGCAGGTCACCTTTTTTCGCCGTTGACCGCTGAACGAACTTATCGGGTGAGACCTCACCGACCGCGGTGATGGAAATGACAAATCCTTTTTGGGAGGTGGAGGTATCACCTCCCACTAGGTCAACTCCGTACTTATCACAGGCAGCATAAACCCCTTCATAGAATTCGTCCAATGCTTCCAGGCTGAACCGGTTGCTGAACGCCAGGGATAAAAGGATCTGCGTAGGGGTAGCATTCATCGCATATATATCACTCAGATTCGCAATCACACTTTTATATCCAAGATGCATTAAGGGGGTGTATATCAAGTCAAAATGAATATTCTCTATCAACAAATCGGTCGTCAGCACGGTTTGTTTGCCAAAATGGTCAATCACAGCTGCGTCATCCCCGACCCCCAGAATGGTTGAAGCATTTTTAATTTCAATATTTTTTGTCAGGTGTTCGATCAACCCAAATTCACCCAAGGAGGATATTTCTGTGCGGGGTTCCATGTATATTATTTTATTTCATTTGCGTCCTTTGAGGTCGATTCGAATTACTGAGTCCCGGCAATCCATTGAAGCAATCCTGCATGTATTTTTCCATTGGTCGCGACGATCTGCGGTTGATAGGGTGAATAAGGAGCCCCGCTAAAGTCGGTTACTTTACCACCGGCTTCCTGAACCATTAAAAATCCTGCAGCGCTGTCCCAGGCATTCAACTTGTGTTCATAAAATCCTTCAAACCTTCCCGCGGCCACCCAACAAAGATCCATGGCTGCTGAACCGAGCCTTCTAACCGGAATTCCCCTCCGTATCAACCTTGAAAAAACTTCGAGTGGTCCATTGGGTTCGTCCAGATAAGTATACGGAAAGCCTGTAACCAGGCAGGCCTTATCGACCTGCATTTCCTGAGAGACTTGAATGATTTGATTGTTCAGTGTGGCACCATATCCTTTTTGGGCAAAATAAAACTCATTAAAAAAAGGATTAAAGACAGCACCCATGATCATTTCCCCATCCCGTTCCAACCCAATCGAAACACAGCAAAGGGGTAGTCCGTGGGCAAAATTAACCGTACCGTCCAGGGGGTCAATGATCCACTTATATTCTGAATCCGTCGGCATATCCCCAGATTCTTCACTGAGAATATAATGATCCGGAAAATCATTTCGGATGATCTCCATGATCGCTTTTTCCGCTGCATGATCTGCTTCGGTTACCAGATTGTTTACACCTTCTTTGTTTGAAATTTGAAAGGCGCTGCCATAGTATTGCTTGAGAATTCCGCCGGCTTTTTCGGCAGCCTTTATCAGGGTGGTTTTTAACATCCGGCAAAGATAATGAAGCCCTGGCTGAGGGGGGGTCGGGGTGAGTTACATTTTGCCGGGTACCCTAAAAAATCGTACTTCGTAGCAATGTAGTCTTCCCATGATTCTTTCGGTTGTAATCGTCAGTTATCAAGTCAAATTTTTCCTTGAACAGTGCCTTTCCTCTTTAAAAAAGGCGCTGGATGGGAATGAGCAACTCCGCAGCCAATCCGAAGTTCTTATTGTTGACAATGCTTCCAGGGATGGGACTGTAGAATTTTTGCAGACCATTTATCCGGGCTTTCAGTTCATCTGCAACACAGATAACCGGGGATTTGCCCAAGCAAATAACCAGGCGCTTCGGATTTGCCAGGGAGAATTCGTCCTATTTTTAAATCCCGATACGATCCTGGCCGAGGACAGTCTGTCTGCCTGTCTTACTTTTTTTGCCCATCACCGGGATGCAGGTGCACTCGGTGTACACATGGTGGATGGGAGGGGTCGATATCTGAAAGAATCCAAGCGGGGTTTTCCCAACCCAGTCGCTTCCTTTTTTAAGATGACCGGCTTCATCCATCTCTTTCCCCGTTCCAAATTATTTTCTGCTTATTATCAAGGGCATCTGGATCCCAAATCGTCTCATCCGGTAGATGTATTATCGGGCGCTTTTATGATGGTTAAAAAAGCGGTGATCGATCAAGTGGGCGGTTTTGATGAACAGTTTTTTATGTATGCAGAAGATATCGACCTCAGCTGGCGAATCCGCAAGGCTGGTTTTACAAACTATTACTTTTCCGAAACCTCCATTATTCATTTTAAAGGAGGGAGTACCAAAAAGGACTTCCGGTATGTCAAAATGTTTTATACGGCGATGGACCAGTTTATGAAAAAACATTTTGTAAAGACCCGGTCTGGGGCACAAATGTTTTTAATAAGGAGCGGTATGCGCATGCACCAAGTACTTGCATTTTTACAGATCCCTTTTCATTCCTCCTCTCCTCAAAGCCGGGCTCCTGTCCCTGTTTTCATAAAGGGAAATCCGGATTCATCTTTTCTTTTTAGACAAAAACTGGAAACCATGGGTATTCCCATGACAGAAAAAGAGTCGGCCGGCGTGGAAATAATTTATCTGGAGGGGTCTGGCTTGTCCTGGAAATCGATCATTGCCGAAATGATCCGTAACAAGGTCCGTTACCGTTACAGATTCCATGGATCGGGAACCCATGCGGCGGTAGGCAGTGATTCAGCCGGCGATCCGGGTAAATTTTTAGTTTTATAAACTTCTTCCAAAAAGTCCATTCCGAATTTCAGAACTTTGGCGCTCAATCCCAGCAATGCCTAATTTAAATGACATCAAAAACCTGCTGCAGAATAACAAGATTACAGAGTTTGTAAAATTAAACAAGCTTTCCCCCCGGGACATCATTGAATTTACAAACCGTTATACGAACTCAGCCGGAAAATTATTCCAGCACTTGGATGTCAAACACGCTGCGCGTGTTTTCAAATTCCTGAGGAAGAAAAAACAGGAGATCATTATCAAGTCCCTGCCGGACGAAAAAGCAGCGGAGTTGCTCAATGCCTTGCAGCCAGATGATCGGACTGCTTTTCTCGGATTGCTGCCGGGCAATGCCGTCAAGGAGCTCTTAAAGATCTTAGCTCCGGAAACCCGGGCGGAAACCTTAAAACTACTCGGATATCCAGAAGGCTCCGTAGGTCGATTGATGACGCCGGACTATATCGCTATCAAATCAACCGATACGGTTCAGCAGGTGCTTGAAACAATCCGACAGCGGGGGCAAGCTGCGGAAACACTGAATTTTCTTTTTGTAGTAGACGACAATGGAATTCTGATTGATGATATCAATATCAAGGAATTCCTGGTGGTAGATCCGTCCACACCCGTTGAAAAATTGATGGACCACCAGTTTATTGCGCTTTCGGCCAACGATGCACAAACCGAAACGATCGCTATTTTCAGAAACAACAGCCGGTTCGCGCTCCCGGTCACCAATGAAACCGGTGTGTTGCTGGGCATTGTGACATCGGATGATGTTTTGAGACTGGCGGAAAAAGAAAACACCCGTGAAATTCAAAGGATCGGGGGTTCTGAAGCGCTGGAGGAACCTTATACAACCATTACGTTTGGTCGGCTGATGAAAAAGCGTGCCGGTTGGCTGGTCATTCTTTTCTTGGGAGAAATGTTAACGGCCACGGCGATGGGTCATTTTGAAGGAGAGATCAGTAAAGCCGTTGTCCTGGCTGTTTTTATCCCTTTGATTATATCCAGCGGAGGAAATTCCGGTTCTCAGGCTTCCTCCATTATTATCCGGGCCATGGCTCTGGGAGAAATTAATTTCAAAAGTTGGTTTTATGTGATGCGAAAAGAAATCCTTTCCGGACTCATTCTCGGATCCATACTGGGGCTGGTGGGTTTTCTCAGAATTTTTTTATGGCAGCACCTTCACATTCAGGATTATGGGCAACATTGGTTTTTGATCGGGCTCACGGTTGCATTTTCACTGGTGGGCGTGGTGATGTGGGGTACGCTTTCGGGTTCCATGTTACCCATCATTCTAAAAAAACTGGGTGCTGATCCAGCGGCTTCTTCTGCTCCCTTTGTCGCGACCCTGGTGGATGTAACCGGTTTGATTATTTATTTTACCGTAGCTACGCTCATACTAAGCAATACACTGCTTCAATCATGAGGTAAAGCGGAGCCGGCTTTGGAAGGCGCTTTGTAGATAGGCACCGTGCTACAGGGTTCTCCATACATGATGGATTTGGCCACGGGCCTGAGCAGTTTGGTAATTTCCAAATAGGCAAAATCACCGATCTTTTTATCTCCACAGCCTTTCACTACCACCCTTTTGTCTTTATATTCTGCGGGGTTCAGCTGCTGAATCCGATGGGTAATCAGCTGCCGCAGTACAGCCTGTTCATCGCCCATCAGGATGTCTTTGGCAAAGGGCTGGAGATAGCTGGTTACCAACATATAGGCCCAAACAGGAATAACCGCATCTGCCGAACAATAAATGCCTACGGTTTCATCCCGGTATTGGGACCAATCCGCGGAAAGCAAGGCCGCCCTGAAATCCTTTTCCTTCAGGATCAATTCCATGAATAAAAAGGGTTTCAGATCGAAAATCCGGATGGGATTGGTTGGATAGAAAGCCTCCAGGTCCAGCGTAAGCAGGGTGCTCTGGCTAACTTTATTGATGATTTCCTCTGCCATGTTTTGTTCGGCAAAGATACGAAATAAGCAGCGGACGCTGGCAGGGGCAGCCGACGGCCGGGTTTGAATCCTCACTCGGGCCCAGGCTCACCAAAGCCATTCAAAAAGACTGCCCGAAAGCAGGCATCCATACCTTTAAAGATACTTACCGCGATCGTCCTGGATCTTCGCTTTCTTCTTAAGGGCATCGGTACCCGTACGCTGGATGATGGATTCCTGTGATTGAAGAATCTGCTGACGAGATTGCTCGATGTCTACGCCATAGTTTGCTCGGGCGCTGACGTTGTCCACCTTTAAAACAAAAACCCCTTCGTTCCCGTATACAGGTGAAGAAATTGATTTTCCCGTCAATTGTTTATCAAAGGAATAACCGACGACCTTGGGTTCCAAACCAAAATTTGGGACATAGGGAGAAATAAATTGTATGCTGTCCGCGTGATTGATGGTCTGACCACTGGAGGAAGCAACGGCATCCAGGGTTGTCGCCGAGGCGATTTTTGCAGCAATCAAGGCAGCTTTTTTCTGGTTTCTTAAAATAGGTTCAATGATGGGCCTTGCTTTGGCCAGGCTGAGGGTTCCTTTGGCATTTATTTCTGTAACCACGGCTACCACATATTTATCACCGATCGGAAAGGATTCAGATACCTCTCCAACTTTGGATCCGTAGATCCAGCGTACCAGCGAACGGCTTGTACCCAGGCCCTGGATATTAAAATCTGTAGGTTGTATCCCCGGATTGACAATGGATCTCAGGTTTTGTTTTTTTACTGCCGCATCATAAGAAGCCTTGTCCCGGTTCTCACCAGCAAACTGGCTGGCCAGCCCCGATGCATTTTGATCGGTCTCTACACTGGGTTCGATCCGACGGGCGAAATAAGCTACTTCAAAAGCCGGTTCAAAATCTTTCTGATCGATAATTTCAATCAGGTGATATCCGAATTGGGTTTTTACCACTTTCATTTCTCCCTTCTTTCCGTTGAATGCAAAGTCACCGAATTCCTTCACCATTTGTCCTTGACCGAAATAACCCAGGTCACCGCCTTTGATGCGGCTTCCTTCGTCTTCAGAAAGATGGAAAGCCACACTATCAAATTTTTGTCCGTGGTCGATCAGGGCCTTGATGCTGTCAATTCTGTTTTTTGCCGTGCTGTCGTCCAGTTTGGGTTGATTGGTTTTTAAATCGACCGTCGCCACCAAGATATGTCGCGCACGCACGGAATCGGGCAGGGTTTTCGTATCCATGATTCTAGCCAACACAAAATTATTTCCATCCAAATAAGGTCCCACTACTGCACCTTTTGGAAGGTTTACAATGGAATCTTTTCTGGAGCCCGTAATCTTAGATTTGGGAACGTAGGTGTCGTGATAATTTATTTCCGTTCCGTTTTTGGCTAAGAAAGATTCCGCATCGGTAGTGGCCGTAAACTCGGGCTTAAGGGCCTGGACCTGTCCAAATATGGTCGCGCTGTCTCCTGAAGTAGGTGCTGCGCTAAAACTCACATAATCTATGCTTCTTGATTCCTCTTGCGCATACTGGTCCTTGTGATTGTCCAGGTAGGTCTGAATTTCCGCGTCGGAGACGGTAATGGAACTATCGGAAATGGTTTGATAAGGAATTTTTATAAAACTTACAGAAGCAATCTGGCTGTTGTCGGCATTGGTCTTCTCAATCATCCACTTGGGAACGTAGGTGCTTTGGGCTATAAGAGAAACATATTTTTCCCTTTGCCTGATCTTTATAAACTGCGGAATGGCCTGCTCGAAAAAATTTTGGGCCATCGCATAATTCTGGTCTGATTTCCTGTTGGATTTATACAGTGTTCGGAGCTGGTTGATCCGTGCAGCTGCTTGCTGGGGATCAAATTGTCCGGTGTTCGGGTCAGTAAATGCCCGTCTGATTTCCTGAACCGCATTCGGGCCTACCAGCATATCATTTAATTCTTTATCGCTTACTTCTATACCAAGGTTCTGATATTCGGTCGTAAGAACGGCGTTGTCTTCAAACTGTTTCCATATTTCTTCCCGGATATTTTGAGAAAGCATGTCGTTGACCGGGTATCCCTGACTTTTATATTGATCTTCCCGTTCAGAAACCTGCCTTTGAAAATCCGCATAGTCTAATTTTTCCCCGTTTACAGAACCAATAATTCCGGAAGTGGAAGCCGCTGCCCGGCCACCGATGGATCGGGCGTCCATGAGCAGAAATCCAATCAAACTCACTGCAATAAGTCCGAAAACGAGCCAAGCGGCCTTATCCCTTATTTTCTGAATGATAGACATATATATATAGTCGGTTTTTTTAAAAGATGGCAAAAATAGCTGAAAAATGGTTATGAACAAATTGTGCAAAACATGCAAACACGCACCGGCACTCTATTTAAAGGATATTTCTTTGCTGGTTCTTCCATTTGGGTTCAATCCGGATTGGTCGGGCGTGAAACAAGCCAAGGCTCATGGAACCTGTCTGCACAGCAGAGCGGGTATAACCGGAAAATTTAGGGGAAAACCCCGAGTATTGGCTCCGATTTTATGTGAAAGGAATGAGAAGAGTTTAGAAAAAATCGATCGGCTTACTACGGCCTGTGAACAAATGGCCATTTGTCCGGGTTTTAATAGCAAATCTGTTATTAAGATTTTCTTAAGTTCTCCAAACCAGTGATGGAATGTGGAAAGGGCGCAAAATCAGGTCGGGCCCGGATTCAGGCCTGTGAACGGGGTGTTAATAACGGTGCAAAAAAATATATATTTGGGTAACTCGCCTTTTCCGGGAGCCGTTATCCCCATAACCGGCCTTATAATAATAGTAGTTCTATTTATATAAATAATATATTAGTATATATTATGGCAGTTATCAACATCGAGGAAGCAAGGATGCAAGTGAACCGAAAGGGGTTTCTGGATTTGCCGGTGGACCCTTCGCTGGATCTTTTTTCCGAGATAGAACGTCTAAAAAAGGAAAAAAGTGCGGTGTTGCTCGCCCATTATTATCAGGATGCCGATATCCAGGATGTGGCCGATTTTATTGGAGACAGTCTCGGACTGGCACAGGAGGCCGCGCGGACCAAAGCCAAGATGATTGTATTCGCGGGCGTTCATTTTATGGCTGAAACAGCCAAAATTCTCAATCCCGATAAAAAAGTCTTGTTACCGGACTTGAACGCCGGATGTTCCTTGGCTGATTCGGCTCCAACGGAATTATTCCGGGCTTTCCGGGAAAGTCACCCAGACCACCTCGTCATTTCCTATATCAACTGTACTGCTGAAATAAAAGCGCTCAGCGATATCAACTGCACCTCCTCCAATGCTGAAAAAATTATTGAAAGCCTGCCGGCTGACCAGAAAATAATATTTGCGCCGGATAAAAATTTGGGGGCCTATCTGAAAAAGAAGACGGGGAGGGATATGTTGTTGTGGAATGGAGCCTGTATTGTACACGAAATATTCAGCGTTCAAAAAATTACCGCTTTGAGATTGCGGCATCCTGAGGCAAAATTCATTGCGCATCCAGAATGTGAGGAACCAGTGCTCCGGATGGCTGACTTTATTGGATCGACTACCGCCTTGTTAAAATACACGCAATCCAGTGGGGCAAAAGAATTTATTGTGGGAACAGAATCGGGTATTCTCCACCAGATGAAAAGGTCTTCCCCGGAGAAAATTTTTATACCGGCTCCTCCCGAGACCAATTGTGCGTGCAACGATTGTCCATACAT
>Ga0206938_1117_pt1 | contig 20684 bp, 16 predicted proteins | sample Alteio_BWOrgHeat_12_FD_152918 | JGI IMG/M metagenome (GOLD analysis project Ga0206938, IMG submission 152918) | Enriched cells from forest soil in Barre Woods Harvard Forest LTER site, Petersham, Massachusetts, United States -... | ecosystem: Environmental > Terrestrial > Soil > Temperate forest >... | reverse complement strand
AAATCTTTTATTAAGTGAAACTGACTATAAACGTAAGCAAGTATTAGGTAAACAAGGAGCCATAGCGCAACAAGCGATTGATCAAGCATTGGCAGATTGGCGTGAAAAACAAGCGCTTTCTCAAGAAAGTGAAGTGACCTTGGCAAAAATGTCCATGATTGCCCCCTTTGATGGTGTATTAGGAAAAGCGATGGTGAATGCGGGTGATTATGTGTCAGCGGGGCAAACGCTGGTGAGTTTAACGGATCTCCAGCATTTGCGAGTGGAATATACCGTATCAGAAAAATACGTGGGCCAGCTTAAAATAGGGCAATCGGTCAGCCTGACCACCCCTATTTATCCGCATCAAACCTTTACGGGTAAAGTGGCTTTTATTTCCCCTACAGTGGATAGGGAAAATCATACGATTTCTTTATATGCTGAAGTAGATAACGCTTCAGGCTTATTAACGCCGGGTTTGTTTATCAATATTACCCAATCGTTAGGGATTCAAAATAATGCTTTATTAATCCCTATCACCAGTTTGGTTTCTACCATTGATGGTCAACAAGTTTATAAAATTCGGGATGAAAAAGCGGTTTCAGTCCCAGTTAAGATAGGACAGCATTTGATAGAGTCTGTTCAAGTTTTGCAAGGGCTTTCAGCAGGCGATGCCGTGGTTGTTGCAGGACAAGAGAAATTAAAAGACGGTATGACCGTGAGAGTTAAAACGTAATATGAATTTTTCGCATCTCTGTATTCATCGTCCTGCGTTTACCATCGTTTTAAGTTTGATTATTACATTATTAGGAATAATCAGTTTTAACTATTTGCCATTGAGATGGATACCTGCAGTGAATCCTCCGATCGTGGCTATCATGACGTCTTATCCTGGCGCAAGCGCGAACTTAATAGAAAATCAGGTGACTTCGCTGTTAGAAGCAAGCTTGTCTGGGGTAGATGGAATTGAAACCATTGCCTCAAAGAGTATGCAGGGGGAAAGTGAAATTATGATGACCTTTAAATTAGGTCATCATATCAATGCTGCTATTGAAAATATCCGCAGTGCGACTCAGCAAATTGAATTGCCGCTTGGCGTCAAGCCACCTGTCATAGAAAAAGCAGATCCAAATAGTGAGCCTATTTTATATCTCTCTTTTTCGGATCAGCAGCATTCAGCAAATTATATTAGTGATTATATCAGGCAATTTATCAAGCCTCGTTTAGAAACGATTGATGGGGTAGCTAACATTATCGTCTTTGGTGAACGGGAATCCGCATTACGTATTTGGTTGGATCCAGCTAAAATGAGCGCAACGAATGTATCCGTTGATGATATTGATGCCTTATTAAAATCTCAAAATATTCAATTACCCAGCGGGCAAATTCGTAGCACGAGTCGATTCTATACTGTCGTGACAGATGAAACACTCAAATCAGTTGATGAATTTAATAATTTAATTATTCGGAATAATCAAAATCAAATTGTACGATTAAAAGATGTAGGGAATGCAGTGATTGATGCGCTGAATACGGATTCGCAATTCCGTGTTCATGGCCAACCGGCAATTGCATTAGGTATTATTCCTCAATCAACAGCAAATCCTTTAACAGTCTCTCATGCAGTCTTAAAAGAATTTAACCAATTAAATCGGACCTTGCCTGTCGGTATGAAAGGAGATATTGTTTTTAATCAAGCGACTTTTATTGAATCCTCGATTCAACATGTTTATCAGGCTTTATTTGAGGCGATTATTTTAGTTGCCATTGTTATTTTTTTATTTCTTGCGAATTGGCGGGCTGCCTTTATTCCTATTATTACGATTCCAGTCTGCTTGATCAGTGTGTTTACGGTGCTTTATTTTTTTAAATTGAGTATTAATACGATTACGTTGATGGCGTTAGTTCTCGCTATTGGATTAGTGGTTGATGATGCTATTGTGATGTTAGAGAATATGATTCGCCATATTGAAGCCGGTGAATCCCCCTGGTCGTCAGCATTAAAAGGAAGTCGTGAAATAACCTTTCCTATTATTGCAATGACCTTGACTTTGGTGGCGGTTTATCTACCGATTGCTTTTACCGGAGGGATGTTGGGTGCCGTATTTGCCGAATTTGCAACGACTCTGGCATCCGCGGTGTTAATTTCTGGGTTTGTTGCGTTAACTCTTTCCCCCATGATGGGTTCACGTTTGTTGAGATCAACGCATACGTCCTCTCGTTATAGCAAATGGATAAATGACCAATTTTGTCGTTTGCAAACATATTATCAATCGCTCTTAAAATATATTTTTAATCATCGTCGATGGGTCGGTGTCAGTTTGATAATGACTAGCTTCATTGGCATTGCTCTTTATTCTATGTTGCCTGCAGAATTAGCGCCTTTGGAGGATATGAATGGCATCAATGTCTTTGTTTCGGCTCCTCGTGATGCGAGTGCAGAATATACGGATTCTATTGCACAGCAGTTAGAGAAGATTTATCAGAAAATACCGGAAATTCAATTGTATTGGACTGAAGTAGGATTAGGTTCGCCTTCGCAAGCGTTTCAATTTGTTTCACTGATTCCATACGAAAAGCGAAAACGACATTCTTCTGAAATAGCGTTTGCATTGACTCAACAAGCTCAATCGCTGGTGGGCGCTAGAATTTCTGTTTCACCTATGCCGCCACCCTTGGCTTGGTTTGGGGGAGGAGAAGGTTCTTCAGTGGCAATGGAAATTATGTCATCAATCCCTTATAAAAATTTAAATAATCTAACTCAACAGGTGGTAGACGCGGCACAAAAACGGCCTGATTTTAGTTATGTTAATCATAGCTTGCGGTGGGATAGTCATCAGTTTGACGTTAAAATTGATCGTGAAAAAGCAGCGGCCATGAAGGTGCCCATGCAAAATATTACCACTACGATTTCAACTTTATTGGCAGGGCGTAACGAAGGATATTTTGAATATGAAGGAAATCAGTATAACATTTTCGTACAAATGGAGCGGGCAAAATTAGCAGATACGAATAGTATTTCTCAATTATATGTGCGGAATGAAAATAATAACATGGTTCCATTGTCTGATTTAGTGACGGTACAAGAAACAACCAGCCCTCATGTATTACCTCATTTTAGCCGTTTACGTTCTGATACTTTATTTGCTACGTTGTCGCCAGGTTATACAATCGCAGATGCCGTTAAAACGTTAACGCAACTTGCTACGCAATTATTACCTGAAAATGTAAAATTTACTTTTGAAGGCGAAGCAGCTAATTATTTAGAATCCAGCCACAAAATCATGTGGACTTTTTTGTTGGCGATTATTTTTATTTATCTCGTATTAGTTGCACAATTTGAAAGTTTTATTGATCCATTCGTTATTTTATTAACGGTACCGTTTGCGTTGGTTGGCGCCTTGTTGATGTTAAAGCTAGCTGGAGGAACGCTTAATATTTATAGTAATATTGGTTTAGTGACTTTGATTGGTTTGATTGCAAAACATGGTATATTAATTACTGAATTTGCAAATCATCAAAAGTTGGCCGGAAAAGGTGTCCAAGAAGCGGTCATTGAAGCAGCAAAATTACGCTTGCGACCTATTCTGATGACGACTGCAGCCATGATTTTAGGCGCTATACCGCTTGCTTTGGCTTCGGGTCCTGGAGCTGAGAATCGACATCAAATTGGCTGGGTGATTGTGGGTGGGTTATTGTTAGGAACATTTTTTTCGCTTTTTGTGGTTCCGGTTGCTTATGTTTTCTTTTCACGTAAAGGAGGGTGATATGCCAAGAGGAAAAGGTCCGCATGGTCCTAAAAAGTTTAGAAAGAGACAAAAGAAATAAGTGAGGGTAGGGTGAATTAGATGTATTTTTTGCATCGTAATCCACCCAATTTTTATATTAAGAAACGGCAAAAGAATTCAATGAGAGAAAAATGATGCCTCCCATGATATATGATTTTATTCCAGTTTTATTGTTTTTTTTCGCATTTAAATTCTATGGTATTTATGCCGCAACTGTTGTAGGGATTGTTGCAACCTTACTCCAAGTCATCGTGACGAGGTGGAAAAAAGGGATTTTTGATAAACAACAATTATTAACTCTGATCATTTTTATTATTTTTGGCGGTATGACCTTGTATTTCCATAATCCTATTTTTGTTAAATGGAAGCCGACCATTTTATTTTGGATTTTTGGTTCCGCATTTTTATTGAGCCATTTTTTTGGTAAAAAGCCACTCATTCAGCGCATGCTAGAATCCGTCTTAGAAAGTAAGCAAGCGTTACCTTCGCATATGATAATCCCCGCAGTATTTTGGAAAAAATTAAATATCGCTTGGGGTGGTTTTTTTATTGCGCTTGGATTAACGAATATTTTAGTCGCTTATTATTTTAGTACGGATGCATGGGTTAATTTTAAATTATATGGCACGATGGGCTTATTGCTATTATTTAGTTTTATTCAAGCAGTTTGGTTATCGCGCTATTTGTCGGAGAATAAATAATGAGTGTGGAATGTGTATCCCTGATTCGTGAGAGATTGCAAAATAAATTTTCCCCGAGCTACTTGGACGTGATTGATGATGGATATAAGCATCATGGGCATGAGGGTAGCAAAGGCGGGGCGGGGCATTATACCGTTGTGATCGTGGCGGAGAGTTTGAAAGGTAAGTCGCGTATTATGGCGCATAGGGAAATATATCAGGTGTTGAATGATTTGATACCGGATAAAATTCATGCATTGGTGATTAAGTTGGATCCATCTCTGAGTTAATTTCATTCTCTTTATACCTCCGTCCCCTTCCCTCCAATTTGCTTTTTAAGCAAATTAGAGGGAAGGGGAGTGAAAAGTGAATGTGGGAAATAAAAGTCAAAAACGGAGGTATAAAGAAAAAATGCGATTATTTTCATTAGCTTTTTTATGCGGAATTTTAATTTTCCAACAATTTTCTTATCTTTTATCCTTAAAATGGATAATAGTGAATATTGGCTTTTGTATTTTTATATGGATTATTGCGAAAAAATTCTCAAAATATATTTTTTTATTTCGTTTATTGATAGGCATTCTTTTAGGATTGAGTTGGTGTTTAGGGTATGCGCATTATCAATTAAGCTGGAAGTTGCCGACAGAGTTAGAAGGAAAGACAGTTCTTATACAAGGCCAGATTCATTCATTACCTTCTTTTTCTTCTCATCGCGTTTATTTTTTATTTTATTTAAACCAGATGACATTTGCTAATAAACAATACCCTGCTCATGCATTGATTCGTTTATCTTGGCAAGTGGCGAATCCTCCTCCGTTGTCTGTAGGAGATCAATGGCAATTCTCTGCTCGTTTGAAGAAAATTCACGGTTTGCAAAATCCAAATGGATTTGATTATGAAGCATTTGCTTTTCAAGCGGGAATTCGAGCAACAGGTTATATCGTAAAATCAAATCACAATGTTTTAATAAATAGTCATTGGTACCATGAGCCTATCAACCGTATTCGCCAACGATTAAAAGAAAAAATGGTTCATGCACTTTTACCTAGCCAAACGTCGCATTGGATTATTGCCTTAGCATTAGGTGAACGAGAGAGCATTAGCCAAGATCAATGGCAAATCTTGCGTAATACGGGCACGAATCATCTCATGGCTATTGCAGGGTTGCATATTGGATTGATGGCGGGATTCATTTTTGCATTAGTGACTTGGATATGGCGTCGTATTCCAATCGCTACCCTGATTTTGCCGGCCCAACAAGCGGGTGCTATTGCAGCCTTGATCATGGCGTTGATTTATAGTTCTCTCGCCGGCTTTTCACTGCCTACCCAGCGGGCGTGTATGATGCTCACCGTCGGCTTGATTGGCTTATTAGCGCGTCGATATGTCATGGCTTGGCAAGCATTTAGTGTTGCTTTGTTGGGAGTCTTGTTATTAAACCCGTTAAGTGTATTAAGTGAAAGTTTTTGGCTATCGTTTGTTTCAGTTGCATTTATTATTTATGGTATGGGTGGTCGGCTAGGACAAGAAGGTGCGTGGTGGAAATGGGGAAGAATTCAATGGGTGATTGCTCTGGGATTAATCCCCTTGGGAATTGGATTATTTCAACAATTTTCTCTGATTGCGTTTGTTGCCAATAGCATTGCGATACCTTGGGTAGGATTTTTAATTGTACCTTTGACTTTGGTGGGGTGTTTTTTATTATTTTTTTCTGCAAAATTAGGAGGGGGGCTTTTATTAATTGCGGATAAACTATTAAGTGTTTTATGGAAGCTATTAGCTTTTTTTGCCCATCTTCCTTGGGCATCTTGGCACTGGGTGGTGCCCCAAACCAGTAGTGTCATATTCGCTTGTTTAGGAGTTGCTATTTTATTATTACCCGCTGGGTTTCCGGGTAGATGGCTTGGGTGCATTTGGTTATTACCTTTAATTTTTTACCATCCATCTATTCCAAAGTTAGGAGAAGCTTGGCTCACTGTACTTGAAGTAGGGCAAGGCTTAGCGATTGTGGTGCAAACCCATCGTCATATTTTAGTATTTGATACCGGGCCGCGCTTCAGTGAAGAGTATGATATGGGTGAAAGTGTTGTGACGCCATTTTTATATTCCTTGCATGCTAAAAAAATTGATTCTCTTGTGATAAGCCATGGGGATAATGATCACATTGGCGGTGCAAATGCGCTTAAAAATTATTTTACAATATTATCCACGCAAACCAGCGCACTTTCGCAGATGGCCTCTTTCCATCCAACAGCGTGTGTGCGTGGAGATACGTGGGAATGGGATAATGTCAATTTTAAATTTCTTTATCCTCCCATGGAAAATTTAAATTTAAAAAATAATAGTTCCTGTGTATTGCGTATCAGTATTGGAAATAAGCATATTCTGTTAACAGGTGATATTGAAAAATTAGCAGAAAACTATTTATTAGAAAATGAAGTGTCTTCTTTACCGGCGGATATTCTTATTGTTCCTCATCATGGCAGTAAAACATCGGCTGTTGTTTCTTTTTTGCAGCAAGTTAAGCCGAAGATAGCGATTTTTTCAATCGGTTATCGAAATCGCTATCATTTTCCTCATCAATCCGTCATAGAAAAATATCAACGTCTAGGCACCACTTTGTATGACACCGTTCAGAATGGAGCCATACAATTTAAATTATCTCCAAATCAAACACTATCTTCTCCGAGTTTGTATCGAATAAATCATTTTCATTATTGGCAAGCGTAATTTCGCTGATTTTTTATATATTTTTTTAGGGAAGCGATGTGTTCTTCATCAAGTATTAATAGGGAATATTTTTTCTTAAAACACAAAAAACCGGAGGAACGATATTCAATATTGCTAAAACAGGCTTCTAACAATTTCATAACCTGTTTTTCTTCTTTTTTTGTTATGCGAATATTTCTTAAAATAGGATAGAGAGTGTTGAAAACTTCGTTTTTATTTATAATCCTCTCGTTATGTATCCATTTTTCAATAATTTTATCAATATCATCTTTGGTAAAAGAAACTAATTGTATTGGTTGTGTATTGCTTATTTTAAATTTTCTTTTCGTAGCGGATGGGGGAGCATCCTCTTTTTCTTCTTCGTATTCTAATAATTTGAATTGACCACCTAAGGAAGGAGTCATATTGTCCTTTTTATTTTTTGTTCTTTGTCTTAAAGAGGGAATATTCGAGGTGGTATTTAAGCGAGGGGTGGTCTGAGTAGCAAGATGTTCAATAAAAGATAACACTCCTCGCTTTTTAGCAAGAACTCGAGCACTGATACCACCCGCACAGGGAGAATCTATGCAGATACCTGCTTGGATAAGTATGGCGGCTATTCTCAGCGCTTCTTTTTTTATGTTTTCTTGTTTTTCTTTTTCTTTTTCTTTTCCTTTTTCTTTTTCTTTTCCTTTTCCTAGTGCATGGATGACATAATAAAGCGCATTGCAGTTTTTATTATCAGCAGTGTTAATAAACTCGGGAAAGTGCTTTGCTAAAAGCTGAATAATGGCAGGGTAGTCTTTATTTGGAGTGGCTGTATTAAATTTGCCGTACTGGGTATTATTATGACTGTATGTTCCATCAAGTACTTTAAAATACCAGCGTACTGCGGCGAGTATAGGGCTATATTGTTGAGTATTATGGATTTTGTAGCGAATATTGTTTTTCTTATGTGCTTCGACCAACGCCTTAACTATTTTAAAATAACCACGTGGCGCTGCTCTATCTAGTGGCAAATTTTTAGCATCTGAATCAACAATACTTAACATCCATAAGTTCTTTTTATCATTGAGGATATTTTTAACTTTCTTAATGTCTCCTGCTAAAACAGCAATGTGTAAAGAAGAGCTCTTTTTCTTGATGATGGAGTGGCCATTCATGATGTGAGAATTCTCATTTAATACTATAATGTGCAAATATTATATAAAAATTAAGATAATACGCAATAAATTATGGCTATCCTGCTTAACTATTCCCGATGATAAGGATGATTTTGTAGAATGCTCCACGCTCGATAGAGTTGTTCAGTCATGATAACCCTGACTAAAGGGTGAGGAAAAGTAAGCGGGGAGAGGGACCATTTGATATCGGCTTTTTGTAAGCAAGCAGGTGATAAGCCCTCTGGTCCGCCAATGAGCATATCGATATTGCGGCCATTTGTTTGCCACTTTTTTAATTGTTCTGCCAGCTGTAAGGTAGACCAGGTTTGGCCTTTGATATCCAGAGCAATCACTAAATTGCCTGGTTTTAAATGAGAAAGGATTTTTTCGCTTTCTTTTTCAACTAATCGGGTAATTGATTGATTTTTAGAACGTTTTTCCAGGGGAATTTCAATTATTTCAATTGGGCAAGAAGTCAATAACCGTTTTGAATAATCTTGAACACCCTGATTGACCCAAGCAGGCATCTTATTTCCCAGGGCAATTAAGCGAATGAGCATACGTAAAAAAGCCGTTAGCCGCGTTGTTCGCGTAAATTTTCAATGGGTTCCCAGAGATCTTCTAAGTTATAAAAGCTCCGGGTTGTCGGTAACATAATATGAACGACGACATCCGCTAAGTCGACGATGGCCCATTCACCTTCCTTTTCTCCCTCGGTTTTGATATAGCTAACCTGTTGTTTTTTAGCATGAGTTACGATATTTTCAGCTAATGATTTAACATGTCGATTAGAACGGCCACTGCAAATAATCATGGTATCCGTTAAAGAAGTCAGGTCTCTTACGTCAAAGGTAACGATATCAATCGCTTTAAGATCATTGAGTGCATCGATGGCGAGTTGTTGGACTTGCTCAGAGTTCATTTATTATCCTCATCAAAAAGATAATTATAACTTACTCTATCGATAGACTCTATGTTGTTTAATATAGGTATAAACGCTATCGGGTAATAAATAACGGCAGCTTTGTTCTTGATGAATTTGCTGGCGGATATCCGTCGCAGAAATTTCTAATAAAGTCACGGGGCGTACCACAATATTGCCCGCTAAAGAATCGCTTAAGGCACTGGCATCGGTTTTGAATCGTTGGGCTAACAGCTCAGCGATAATACCTGTAGTGGGTAACTGATAGTGGGGGCGATGCGCAATAATAAGATGCACATGGGTTAATATCTCTTCCCATCGATGCCAGGTATGAAATCCAGTGAAAGCATCAATACCCATGATGAGGCACAATGGAGTAGAGGGTAAATTTTTCTTGAGTAATTGAATCGTATCAATTGAATAAGAAGGTCCTTTCCGCTGAATTTCACACTCATTGACACTGAATGCGGGTTCATCTTTTATGGCATGACTTACCATGGCTAGACGATCTTCAGGGGTTGCAACAGGCAATTGACGATGAACAGGTTGATAGCAGGGAATGAATTTAACTTCGGCTAAATTTAATTGTTGATATAATTCAATTGCAGTTCGTAGATGGCCAAAATGGATGGGATCGAATGTTCCCCCCATCAAACCGATGGGTTTTTGTAAAATAGAAGAAGTCATTTTATTTAGCCATCATTAAAATTAAATCTTGCAGTTTGTCTAGGAGTAAATCTTTTTCTGCACCCTTGATAATTCGATCTATTTTGGCTGATTTTAACAGTAATTTCCAACAATCTTGAGTCGTATGACGTTGGAGAAAATGGCGTACCAAGGCTTGTCGTTTTTCCCAAATACGAAATTGGGTAAATAATTGGGAAAGTGTTTTTCCTTCTTTAACACGGTTGCTGATTTCGGCCAGCATTCTTAATTCACGGGTCATAGCCCAAAGAATTAAAATCGGTTCAACACCCTCGAGTTGAAGATTTTCTAAAATATGAAGGGAACGTTTTATATCGCCACTTAAAATACAATCGATCAAATTAAAAATATCAAAACGACTGTTATCTGCCGTGATAGCTTCAATTTCTGCTATGCTTATTTTTGTTGCTGCAGTAGGGGAGAAATAGAGCGCTAATTTTTCAATTTCTTGCGCTGCTGCTAATAAATTTCCTTCCACTAAATTAGCAAGGTATTTAGCAGCATCCGGCGAAATCACTAATTTTAAAGGTTGAGCGCGTTGAATAATCCATTCGGGTAATTGCTCTTTGGTAATCGGCCAAATTGGAATAACGACCCCTGCTTTTTCGATGGCTTGATACCAACGACTTTGGGTGGTTTTGGTATCCAATTTAGGTGTATGAATCAATAATAACGTATTTTCTATAGGATGAGAGGCATAGTCTTCTAATGCTTTATGACTGGCGCTATTCGGTTTGTTTAAGCGAACTTCAATAAGGCGTTGCGAAGCAAACAATGACAGGGTGTGAGTGCTCTCATAAATTAATTCTTTCCAATCGGTATGCGTTTCTCCGCTAATGACGAGGCGTTCAGTGAAGCCGGATTGACGAGCAGCGCGACGAATACTGTCGAGTGCTTCTTGAGCGAGCAATAATTCATCGCTACTCACGAGATAGAGAGGCGCTAATGGCTTGGTAAGATGCGTATTTAATTGAGAGAAGGTTAATTTCATAAAGTTATGGCGTCGCTTTGGGTGTGTGTGTTGATGCCTGAGAGGCATCAGCAGCGCTCAATCGAATGATAATATCATAAGCCATGCTCTGGCGCATTTGCTCATAGAGGCTGTTGATTTCATTACTTCCCGCTAAGATTTGATTAGAGCGTAGGGTGATCGGTCTTGTTTCAGTCAGAGTTTGCGAAGGCATCAGAATACGATGATGAGAATCTTGTACTTCAAACGTCACATTTAATCCCACATTATATTGACGTGTCTCTTGCGTACCTCCTACACTGAGTAACTGCTGAGTTTTTTCTTCATTTAAAATAATTAAAATAGTAGAAGCATCGGTTGGATTCGCAACCAGGTGGACGCCAGATAATTTAAGCATTTGCTGTAAATGATGAGTTAATGATCCATAAGGATCGGGTGTTTTTAAATACAATTCTTTGAAAGAAGGGGTTAAAGGTTGTACGCCGCGCAAATGAAATCCGCAACCGTTTATTAAACTAAGTAAAATAAATAGCATGATATAACGCAGGGTGAAATTCATCATATTGTCATACTCATATAACGATATTTATTAATTTGCCAGGGACTAAGATGCATTTTTTTACTATTTTACCGCTCATGATTTGTTTGACTTTATCATCGGTTAAAGCGGTTTGCTCGATTATTTCTTGATTTGCATCAGCGGCGACGGTAATGCGGCTACGCAACTTACCATTGATTTGGACCACTAAGCTAATTTCATCTTGTTTAAACGCAATGCTATTTCCTTTTGGCCAGCAGGCATTTAATAATAAACCGGGAAAACGCAAATCTTGCCATAATTGGTGAGTCATGTGCGGTGCAATCGGTGAAAGCACGGAAAGCAACATTTTCATTCCTTGTTGAATAATATATTCTTGATAATCATTATCAGGATCTGTCGCTTCGGGCACTTTAGTTAGTAAATTTAAAAGTTTCATGCAACCTGAAACAACAGTGTTTAACTGTAATCGTTCATAATCGTATTTGATTTGATCGAGAATGTCGTAGAGTTGACGTAGGATATCACGTTGTTTTGGATCGCTATGATCCCAATCAATCGCTTTATCAGTAGAATAGGTATGATTTTGATGCATAATTGCATTTTTATGTTCATATCCAAAGGCCCATAATCGTTTTAAGAAACGATAAGCCCCTTCTACGCCGCTATCTGACCATTCTAAGTTTTGTTCCGGTGGCGCGGCAAAAATAACAAATAAACGAACGGTATCTGCTCCATAGCGTGTCGTTAGCATTTCGGGGTCAACGACATTGCCTTTGGATTTTGACATTTTGGTGCCGTCTTTTAGCACATGGCCTTGAGTCAATAAGCGGGTAAAAGGTTCATCATGATTGACTAATCCTTCATCGCGCAATGCCTTATGGATAAAGCGGGCATAGAGTAAATGCATGACAGCGTGTTCTACACCACCAATATATTGATCTACCGGAAGCCAATAATTGGCTCTACCATCCAGCATGGCTGTTTCTTGTTTTTTGCAGGCAAAACGAGCATAGTACCAAGACGATTCGAAAAAGGTATCGAATGTTTCTGTTTCACGAGTTGCTTGTTGATGGCAATTAGGACATTCAATTTCGTAAAACTCTGGCATCGACTTTAAAGGGGAGGTGACACCGCTAAATTTAACCTGTTCAGGTAAGATCACAGGTAAATCTTTTTCGGGAACTGGCACGGTGCCGCAGGTAGCGCAATTAATGATGGGGATTGGCGTTCCCCAATAACGTTGACGCGAAATGCTCCAATCACGTAAACGAAAATGAATTTTTGCTTTTCCTTTGTCATGATTTTCTAATAAAGTGATGATTTGTGGCGCTGCTTTTTCAGAGGACAATCCCGTAAATTGTGCAGAATTAATTAATTCGCCCGGAGAAACATATGCTGCTTTAGAAAAATCCCATTCCGATTGGTCAGCGGGTAGAATCACTTGTTTGATAGGAAGTTTGTAGTGTTGGGCAAACTCAAAATCGCGTTGGTCGTGCGCAGGAACAGCCATGACTGCGCCAGCGCCATAATCCATCACGACAAAATTGGCGACCCAGATAGGTAAAGGTTCGTGAGTGATAGGATGCACTGCAGTTAAACCCGTTGGCAAGCCGCGTTTTTCCAGGGTCGCTAATTCTGCTTCTGCGACTTTGATATTTTTACATTCGTGTAAAAATTGTTGAAGCGCTGGATGGGTGTTTGCAGCTTGCTTGGCTAATTCATGCTGGGGAGCGATAGCAATATACGTTACGCCAAATAAGGTGTCGGGGCGTGTAGTAAAAATAGTTAAATGTTCGTTTTGATTATGCGATAAAGTAAAATTAACTTCTACGCCTTCCGATCGGCCAATCCAATTTTTTTGCATGGCTTTAATTTGTTCTGGCCAGCCCGGTAATTTATCTAAGTCGTTTAATAATTCATCGGCATATGCCGTGATTTTAAAAAACCATTGAGGTATTTCGCGGCGTTCAACCAATGCTCCTGAGCGCCATCCTCGACCATCAACGACTTGTTCGTTCGCTAAAACAGTTTGATCAACGGGATCCCAATTGACTTCTGCATTTTTTTTATAAACGAATCCTTTTTCATAAAGTTTAATAAAGAACCATTGTTCCCAGCGATAATAATTTGGATCGCACGTGGTGATTTCGCGACTCCAGTCAAATCCTAACCCTAATCGCTTCATTTGGTTGCGCATAAAACCAATATTTTTATAGGTCCATTCCGCCGGAGGAATTTTATTTTGGATGGCTGCATTTTCTGCAGGCAATCCAAAACCATCCCAACCCATCGGTTGCAATACATTTTTTCCTAGCATACGCTGATAACGACTAATGACATCACCAATCGTGTAGACTCGAGTATGTCCCATATGAAGTCGACCACTTGGATAAGGAAACATGGCTAAGCAATAAAATTTTTCTTTATTCGTGTATTCAGTTGCTTGAAAACAGGCGTGTTCTTCCCATGTTTTTTGAGCATTTTCTTCTATTTTTTGTGGATCATATTGTTCGTGCATGATGATTACTCTTTATATCTTATTATATAGTATAGGTTAAATTAAATGGGTTAATGATCATTGCCTCTGCTGGCGTATTGATATAAATACTAAAAATAGTAACAGTAAAAATAGCGGGTCCAATGCAAAACGTTGTAAAGGTGTTTTGCCAACGGTGGCTTGTACCCAATCGGTTAAAACAAAAGATTGATATTGTGGAGCAATGGATTGAATTTTTCCTTTTGCATTCACCACCGCTGTCATACCATCATTAGAAACAAATAAGACAGGTCGAGCTAATTCAATTGCGCGCATTTGGGCCATTTGTAAATGCTGCGCTTCTGCGATGGAATGCCCAAACCAGGCATCATTATTCACTGTCAGTAACAGATTAATATTGCCATCGCGCGTTAATACTTGCTCTGGAAAAGCAATTTCATAACAAATAAAAGAAGAAATACGTAACCCATTTGTTGAAATAGGCTGCATTTTTACCTGAGCGGGAATTAAATAATTAAATGCGGGTATGTGAAGAAAATGTAGAATAGGATTAAAAATAAAAGAAAGAGGGGTATATTCGCCAAAGGGTACGAGTCGGCGTTTTAAGTAATATCCTTTACCTTCACCTAATGCAATGACGCCATTATAGTATCCGAGCCCTGTACCGCTGCGCACGGGAATGCCGGTAATAAACGTCGCATGATGTTGCTTAGCGATTTGGTTGATTTCATCTAAAAATTCAGTGCTCTCTTGCAAAGAGATCGGCACGGCACCTTCTGGCCAAATCACTAATTGGCTATCCCAGTGAGCGGCTGATAATTGTTGATAATGTTCAAGGGTGGGTTCAATTTCTTCGACAGACCAGTTTAAATGTTCAGGAATATTGCCTTGGACTAAGCTCACTTTGATAGGAGACTGTTTGGGTTGCGTCCACTGGATGAAACTGAATCCTTCGCCTATGATCCAAAGCGCGACTAACAATAATAAATTAACATAACATATTCGCCTTCGTTCTTGTTTCGCTTGTAAGATGGCATTCACAATTAAACCGCTACTGATTACGGCAGCCAGAGAAACGCCATAGACACTGACAAGAGGTGCATAACCTCGCAGGGGAGAATCAATTTGGCTGGAACCGATTAATAACCATGGGAATCCCGAAAATAACCAACTGCGAACCCATTCTAAAAGTACCCACAGCGTCGGAAAAGCAGCCATTAATTTTGTAGAATAATGGTAGGGGAAAAATCGAACGAGTAAATAACCACAGCTTGCTGGAAATAAAGCTAACAGAGCAACAAAGCCACCGGTGATCAAAGAAGCTAGCCATGCTGATGCATTTCCATAAGCATAGACACTATGGAAAACCCAATAAATACCGGTGCCAAATAATCCTATGCCAAATAACCATCCCCGTAAAAAAGCATGTTTCGGATTAACAAATAACCACAAGCTTAATAATAAGGCAGGGCAAATAATAGCGAGTGGATAAAGATTAAACGGAGCAAATGCGAGGGTTAGTAAGGCACCTGTTAATACAGCAATGCTGTTTCCTATCCATCCTGCTACCAAAAATCGTTTAATATTCATTTAAAATTCAAGTCATTAAGAATTAGTAGACGCTGAGGCTATCTTGAAGTTCATCAGTGTAACGGATGAAAATAATGGCTGCAATTGATAATTTTAATAAAATGAGATAAAAATAGCATAGAATAAATCGAATAAATCAAATAAATCAAAAAATATGGGAAAGGGAACATGGGGTGGCGCGAGCATTGGGTCAAATGGGTTGTTTTATCGCTGGGTTTGCTGATTTCTTTTGAACAATCTGTTTTTGCTATGCATCCCGCAGCGTGCATGTCTTCGGATTTTTCTTCAGTTTGTACCGTTGAGGAAGATATTCTTCGGCATAAATTATATACCATTTCGGATCATTTCTATCATCTGGGCACTGGGGAATCGAATTTATATTTAGCAAGCCAAGTTTTATCTACTCCGCATTCAATCACTCTCCTAGCGAATAAAATGGAAGAATGGGAAAAAAATGAAAAGTATATGGGTGAATGTGCGGCGCAGTCGGGTATTGATGGATCTCGTGGTGGGTATAGTGGTGGAAATAGAACCCCACCGGGAGTCTGTGAATTCAAATCAGGTGAAATCAGCACAGAAGGTTTCTGGAGTACCAAAGGAATAGCTCATGGTTATATTGAAGTTGAAGCAACGATGCCAGTGGGTAAAGAAAGTGTTGGAATGTGGCCCGCTATTTGGATGTTGCCAAAAGATTCATGCCATATTCCATGGCCAATGGGCGGAGAAATTGATATTGCTGAGCTTAAAGGTAATCAATCACGACAAGCACAAGCGACGCTTCATTTTAATGAAGAACCGTATACCTCCCGTTATCAATATTTACCAAATAACCCCGGCGTTTATACTTTATCGGACCCAGAGTCTGATTATGCATCACCGCATAAATACGGTTTAGAATGGGATTTTCGTCCGGAGCATCATACATTAAGTTGGTGGTACGATAATAAAAAATGGTTGACTCAAGATTTAGATAATAGTTTTCGTATAGCGGACAAAGACCAATATGTGCGGCTTGCAATGGTGTTCAAAAAAGGGAGTGAATGTGGATATTATTTAATAATTAATTTGGCAACAGGAGGAGATTTTGGCTTTACGGATGAAAATACGGCATCAGAGCAAGAGATGAAGATTTATAGTATTAAAGTTTATAATATGATGGATAAATAATTGATGTCTTCGGTTAGGTTTTTTGATAATCCTACCTCGGAAAAAGGCGCGAATGTTATAAAAGAAAATCATAAGCATCACACTCTTTCTGCCGTTTTAGACGAAAACAATATACAGCAATTACTGAACCAATACAAAGATGTTGCGCTTGAAACATTGAGGGCGCGTTTAGATAAAATGGAGCAACAGAAAACTGAAAATGATAGCCGGTTATTTTATGCTAAATTATTTCTTCATTTATATATTAACTATCGCTCTACAATTTATATCCCTATAGAGAATATGCAACAAGAATATCAATCTACCTGGAGTGATGTATTTTATCGAAATTTTTTTTCACTCACGACAGGCATTGGCCCTGGTTTGGGAGTCTATGGCTTTGTTACAGAGGCCATCCAAAAGATAGTGGGTTCCACGCTTTCAGCATCAGTTGGCGCAGCGTGTGTATTTATGCCGGCACCTTTTATCATTTATCATTTTTATAAATATTATCGGGAACAGAATCAGAAGTTGACAAATAAAATTAAAGAGCTTAAAGAATCTGCGGAAGATCGCTTAATTCAAGCGATTAACGAGATGGTGGAATTGATTAAAAGCGGTTTAATTTTGTTAGAAAGTGAAAATAATAAAAAGAGTGGAATTTATGAGCAGTTGTATGAGGAAATAAAGAAAATAAAAGTTCAACAAATCAATTCTCTTGAATTAAAGGGTTCAGAAGCTCGGCGACCGATATGGGATGCCAGTTTAGCCTTTATTGGTGCTGTAGGGACTGTTTGGGGAGCGTCTCATTTAGTTTTGCAAACGTTAACCATGGCGACGGTAGTGAGTACGCATGTTTTTATTCTTATCGCAGCGATTTGTTTGGGAGCTTTTTATGCGTGGCGGCATTATGTTAGAGAAAAGAAAGCAATAGAGCGAAATTATAAAATTTCTGGTGTGGAAAAAAAGATTGCGAGTGAATTATCAGAAGAAATTAAATTTTTTTCGGATTGGAAGAGAAGCGTAATGTCCAAGGCGGGACAAGTGGCTGCTGATAGCGCCAAGAAGAATGAACAAAAAAAGGTAGTTGAAATTGTTACTGCTATAGCCAAAGTAGCAGAAAAAGAAGATACTTCGGTTTTTAGGTTTGTTGGGTAGGGTGGATTAGGCGCTTTTTGCCGTAATCCACCGAGATTTGGTGGATTACGATGCAAAAAACGCATCTAATCCACCCTACATAAATTATTTTTTTATTCTCTGAAATTCATTCTTTAAAATTCTTGAGCTTTTTTTTTATTTTTGTTAGGGTAGCCAGCTTGTTTGTTATGACAGCTTCATGCGTTATTCAAATTCCTTTCCAGAGTAGACGAGTCAAGTAGATCAAAATTAAATCGGTAAAAATTAAAAATACAGGAGGAGTCGGTAGTGAAAATATATTTAAAAGCAATTACGGTGAGTTTAGGTTTGGTCGGTGCTATTTCTTTACCTGCTTTTGCTGATTCGAGGATAGAGTCCGATACGCACTCTGTTAAAAAACTTTCCAGTCAACAACTTGAGCAACAATTAAACCAATTACAGAAAGAGGTCAGTGAGCTTCAAAAACAATTGCGTATGCCTTCTTCATCGTCTACGCATTCTACTAAACACTTAAAAGTACCTCATACCCCTTCCGCAAGAACAGCGCCTGATAATCTGACTTCAAAACCCTTTCAGAGCATAGAAGATTTTCCTATCGATATGGATGTACCAGGTAAATCCTTTGTTTCAAGTGGCCCTTACATTGGTATTCCTGTGGTTTATTCGGGATCTAATTTAATTATCAATAGCCCTAGCGTCAATGAAGATGTGATTTTGTTAGGGATGCGAAAAACGATTCATAATCGATTAGTTGCTTTGGGGCGGCAAGAAGAGGCTGATCATTCTCATATTTTATTGAGTGGGATTGTTGAAGGGCAGGGGAGTTATCAAGATAAAGGAACAGGCGGTAATCCAAGCGATTTAGATTTAACCAGCGCTAATTTAGATGCCTATGTATTAGGTCCTAGCGAATGGACATCGGCGTTGATTGAATTAGGTTATGATAATAGTAATGGTATTAATAGTGGTACATTTAATTCGAATTCGCGTTCTCAAAATTCTCGCGTTTATGTGAATAAAGCTTTTATTGTCATAGGCAATTTCTTACGTTCGCCTTTTTATTCCAGCCTTGGGCAAATGTATGTTCCTTTTGGCACTTATGCGACAACCATGATTACCAATCCCATGACAACGACATTGGCTAGAACCAAGGATCGCGCTTTGGTATTGGGTTATGCAGAGCAAGCAGCGAATGCTTTATATGCCTCTCTTTTTGCTTTTAGAGGCGATAGCCATGCTTCTGCCACTTCGCATATTAATAATGGGGGTATTAATATCGGTTATAAATTTAAGCAAGATAAATGGGGTGGCAACATCGGTGGTGGTGTGCTAGCTAATTTAGCGGATTCATCAGGCATGCAATATACAGGTAACAGCCCTTATTTTGGTGGTTTTGGTGGCGCTAATGGCTCAGGACAAGAAAAAATAGTGCATCGTGTTCCTGCCTATGATGTGCGCGGCCAATTTAGTTTTAAAGATAATATCGATTTAATTGGAGAATATATTACTGCATCCACCGCGTTCAATCCAAACGATATGAGTGTCAATACGCATGGAGCTAAACCGCAAGCTTTACATACGGAAGCAGTCTATACCTTCCAAAATCTGATTCATCCTGTTTCTGCAGCAGTAGCCTATGACATGAGTAAAGATGCATTAGCAATTGGTTTGCCTGCGAAGCGTTATTCATTCATGGTGAATACATCATTTTGGAGAGATACGTTGCAAACGGTAGAATTACGACATGACATTAATTATAGTGGAAATAATACATCTTCTGGCTCGAGTATTCCCAGTTTTAATGGGACAGGAAAGAGCGATAACGTTATTACTGCGCAGTTTGATGTTTATTTTTAATAGAGAATAAAAGACTCCCGTCGTCCCGCGGCTTGTCCGCGGGATCTAGAACAATCGTGCAATATACGTAGAAGGTCTGCGAAAAGAAGCGCATATAATGCAATGTTTCTTTCATTTTTTAAGACATTTTCAATATACTCCATGTTTTCTGAAAATGATTTTTCTTCATGTTGAGCTTTATTGTTACGATTATTCATATTTGCATTCCCCTTAAGAGTTTGCTATTTACTGTAGTTTCTCGTATTTTTTTGAGTATTTTTTTTATCTAAAGTTGATTTTTCGTGATCTAATGTTGTAGATGAGGATTTAAAGACACCTAATTTGCTTGATGATGTTATTAACTTATTCATTTTTATTTTTTTATTATAGGCACTCTTTGAAATCTCCGTATGGCTTGATCTCATTAAGATTTTGTTTAAGAAGGCAGATAACGTTTCTTTGAATTTTTGCCATTTGAGATAAAGGGTTGAAGTTGCTTGTGTATGATGTTCTTTGATCCTCTTGCTTAGCTGTTCTGCGGCTGCAGGGCTTTTTTTGGCATTTGCAGCATTGATAAGAAATTCACTTAACCATGCGGTTTCTTGTTTGCATTTGTCGATTTCGGCATGAATAATGTCAGAGGTGACGGTTTCTTTTGATTTAAAGCGATGAGAAAAATCTTCATTCGCTTTCTGTAATAATGCAGCAGCAAGCGCTATTCCATCTCGATAGACTTCTTTTTCTTTCTGACCTTTTAGGGCTTCTAACGCAGAGAGTGCGTTCTGCCCGCTATTTAAATCCTCTATCACTTGGAAGATAGGTTCAATTAATTTATTGATGTTAATAAATTGCTCATTAGGGTTAAGATGGTTAATTGCATCAATTGCTGAGACCAACAATTTTCTCGTTTCTAGGATAGATTCGTTCCAAGGATTATTTTTCTCTACTTGACCTGCTGCGTCTTTGAAAAGAGAGTTTTCCAGGTCACTCAGTTTTTCAGTAAGGGTTCCGGATAATATTT
>Ga0206938_1105_pt1 | contig 20942 bp, 25 predicted proteins | sample Alteio_BWOrgHeat_12_FD_152918 | JGI IMG/M metagenome (GOLD analysis project Ga0206938, IMG submission 152918) | Enriched cells from forest soil in Barre Woods Harvard Forest LTER site, Petersham, Massachusetts, United States -... | ecosystem: Environmental > Terrestrial > Soil > Temperate forest >... | reverse complement strand
CCGGTATGCTGTGGGCTAAATATACCTGGGGCGCATTTTGGAGCAATGATCCTAAACAAAATAGTGCTGCGATAGCTTTTTTATTGTATTGTGCTTACGCCGTGCTGCGTAATTCTATAGATGAGGAGCAAAAGCGGGCAAAAATATCGGCCATTTACAACATTTTCGCCTTCCCCATAATGGTTGTGTTGATTATGGTGCTGCCAAGAATGACTGATTCGCTGCATCCCGGTAATGGTGGAAACCCGGCCTTCGGCAAGCTTGATATGGATAACCGTATGCGTGTGGTACTTTACCCCGCCTTTATTGCCTGGGGCTTAATAGCGGTGTGGATAGCCACCCTTCGCTACCGCATCCGGTTGATTGAGTACAAAAAGAACGAAATAAGTTAATATGAAGAAAATATTGTTTTTAGCACTTTTGCTGTCGGCATATTCAGGCGCTTTTGCACAGCAAGGCCAGCAGGTTGAAATGGCCGATGTTATGCGCAGCTCGGGAAAAATTTATGTGGTAATAGCCATTGTAGTGATAATTTTTACCGGATTAGCCATATATTTATTCTCTATCGACAGGAGATTAAAAAAAATCGAAAAGGAAAAATAGTTCAAAAGTTTGGCCTATTCAATTTAAACCGGCATCTTAATGTAAGATTTGCGGTAAGGCAAAGGTTTAGTGATAATATATTTGCGATATTGATAAAAAATGTGCCAAATTTGCACCGTTTTTTAACAAATTAATAATTATTCAAAACAATTTATGGCTACTTATAATCCGGCCGCTGATCACAGTACAAACTTTTTTGGTGACGTTTGTAACAACTTTGATCACGCAGCTCAGTTTACCCATCACGACGCTGGTTTGTTAGACCAGATAAAATCATGCAATAGTGTATACCGATTTCGTTTCCCGATACGCCGGGGAAATGGCTTTGAAGTAATAGATGCATGGCGTGTGGAGCATTCCCAGCACCAGTCGCCAACCAAGGGCGGTATCCGTTACAGCGAAATGGTTAATGAGGACGAGGTGATGGCCCTTGCTGCTTTAATGACCTACAAATGCGCCATTGTTAATGTACCTTTTGGGGGCGCTAAAGGTGGTATAAAAATCAATCCGAAAAATTACACCCTCCAGGAACTTGAAAATATTACACGCCGTTATACAGTTGAACTAGCGAAAAAGAATTTTATTGGCCCCAGCATTGATGTACCGGCTCCTGATTATGGATCGGGTGAACGCGAAATGAGCTGGATAGCCGATACTTATGCTACCATGAACCCCGGCCAGCTGGATGCTATGGGATGCGTAACAGGTAAACCTATCGCGCTGCAGGGCATAGCAGGCCGTAAGGAAGCAACCGGCAGGGGAGTTGCCTTAGCCGTGCGCGAATGTGTTAGCGTTGGAGAGGATATGCAGAAAATTGGTTTGCAGCCCGGTATCTCGGGTAAAAAAGTTATTGTGCAGGGTTTGGGCAACGTGGGCTATCATTCCGCTAAATTTTTGGCTGAATTTGGCGCGTTGATCGTTGGCCTTTGCGAATTTGAAGGAGCAATTTACAATGCAGACGGCCTTGATATCGATGCTGTATTTCAGCACCGCAAATCAACCGGGTCCATTTTAGGTTATCCCGGCGCTAAGCAGGAATTCAAACACTCCCTGGAGGGACTGGAACAGCCTTGCGATATTTTGGTTCCTGCAGCACTTGAAAATCAGATAACTGTTGCCAACATTAAAAATATAAAAGCTAAAATAATTGCCGAAGGTGCAAACGGTCCTACGTCCCCCGAAGCTGAAGCAATTTTTTATCAAAACGGAGGCATCATCATTCCGGATATGTATTGCAACGCCGGTGGTGTAACGGTATCTTATTTTGAGTGGCTTAAAAACCTGTCGCACGTGGCGTTTGGCCGTATGAACAGGCGTTTTGAAGAGAATATGAACCTGAATATGGTGAATATGGTAGAAGGTATCACTGGCGTTGCTTTAACACCGATGCAGCGTTCAACCATTATAAAGGGCGCATCGGAACTGGAACTGGTAAATTCAGGCCTGGAGGACACGATGATCCGGTCGTACCACGAGATCAGGGAGACCTTTAAACACAACGAAAAAATTGATACCCTGCGCACCTCAGCCTTTGTATGCGCTATTAATAAAGTAGCTGTATCGTACCAAAATTTAGGCGTTTGGCCGTGAGAAAATTTCGGATTTCGGATGTTCGAATTCGGAATTAAAAAATTGCAATGTTTGAAAATGACCCCTGTCCTAATGGATGGGGGTTTTTGCTTATACGCAAAAAATAGCCGTTACTATCTCTTAACCTAAATCCGAAATCGAACATCCGAAATCCGAAATAACAAAGAATGATTCTAAATAAGATTATCTTCTTGTAATAAACTTTATTAACTTTACGTTTCGTATTTTTGTAAACCGAATATTAGTGTTATAACCGCAGATGAAAAAGAGTTCGATTTTTGGTTTAGTGATTATTGCTGTAGCAATAGCAGTAATCATCAGTATTTACTCCAGTTCAAGTTCTTACGGCTCATTTAGTGACGCCAAAAAAACTGAAAGTCAGCTAAGTGTGGTGGGCTTTTTAGATAAGCACAGGGAGTTGTACTATGATGCGGCTAAAGACGCCAATTATTTTACTTTTTATGTAAAGGATAAAAAGGGTGGCGAATGCAAAGTAATTTTCAGGGGTACTGAGCCGCAGGATTTTGAAAAATCGGAACAAATTGTGCTTACCGGGCAAATGGTGGGCGAAGAATTTCATGCGTCACATATCCTGATGAAATGCCCTTCAAAATATACCCAGGATAAAGTTAATGTCACAGAGGCTCAGGCTAAATCAGCCAGTTTATAAGTAAATTATTTTAATGGATAAAGTTTTCAAGGGCGAACACCTGTTACCCGGTCACTTGGGCCAGTTTTTTGTCGTCCTTTCCTTCGGCGCTGCGCTGTTATCAGCTATAAGTTATTATTTTGCTACTACCAATACCAATAAACTGGATAATTCCTGGCTTAAAATGGGCCGGTTGGGTTTTTATCTGAATACAATTTCATTGCTGGGTGTGGGCGTATGCCTCTTTTATCTCATTTACAATCATTATTTCGAATATCATTACGCGTGGTCATATACCTCGCGGTCGCTGCCGGTTTATTACATCGTTTCCGGTTTCTGGAACGGTCAGGAAGGCGGCTTTTTGCTATGGACCTTCTGGCAAGCCGTTTTAGGTAATATCCTGATATGGAAAGCAAAATCGTGGGAGAAACCGGTAATGACGGTTATAGCGTTCTCGCAGGTTTGGCTGGCTACCATGTTATTGGGCTATTACGTTTTCGGGGCGAGGATAGGCAGTTCGCCGTTTCTGTTGTTAAGAAATGCCATACCCGCGCCAATATTTTCAAACCCCGATTATCTATCCTTTATAAAAGACGGCCAGGGCATGAACCCGCTGCTGCAAAACTATTGGATGGTAATCCATCCACCGACGTTATTCCTTGGCCTGGCTTCTATTGTAGTGCCGTTTGCTTACGCGATAGCGGGTTTATGGCAGAAACGATATAAAGAGTGGATTACGCCCGCTATTCCGTATGCTTTGTTTGGTGGGATGATTTTAGGTACAGGCGTTATCATGGGTTCGCTATGGGCCTATGAATCATTAAACTTCGGCGGCTTTTGGGCATGGGACCCTGTGGAAAATGCATCTATCTTTCCATGGTTATTAATTGTTGGCGGTTTGCATGTAATGATCGTTTTTAAAAATACAGGTCATTCTTTTTTTACCGCTACCTTTTTAGTGCTGATGAGTTTTATCATGGTGCTCTACTCGTCATTTTTGGCAAGAAGCGGTGTTTTGGGCGAAACTTCGGTACACTCCTTTGTGGATAATGGCATGTTCTGGCACCTGCTTTCTTATGTGCTGGTGTTTTTAGCACTCTCCATATCCCTTCTGGTGCTGCGCCGGAAAGAATTGCCCTTCACCAAAAAAGATGAGGAAACCTATTCACGCGAATTCTGGATGTTCGTCGGATCGATTTTTCTGGCTTTATCCTGCTTTCACCTGATCCTGGTAACATCTATCCCGGTTTGGAACAGGATGTTTAATTCAAAAGTAGCGCCTCCGAACGATCTTGTTGGCCATTATAACGTTATCCAGGCGTCATTTGCCATGGTGATCACGATATTAACCGGCTTTAGCCAGTTTTTAAAATATAAAAAGACCGATGTTACGCGTTTCTTTATCGTAACCGGGGTTTACTTTTTAGTGGCAGTTTTAATAACCGTGCCGGTGGTTTATTTTACCGGTTTATACAAATTGCAATTTGTATTTCTGCTGGTAATGGTTGGGTCTATTTATTCCATATTGGCCAACGGCAAAATATTTGTTGATGCGATGAAAGGCAAGTTTAAACTTGCCGGGTCAGCCGTTGCACATATTGGCTTTGCACTGATGCTGGTAGGAGCGCTAATAGCGGCCGGGACACGCAGTGTTGTGTCGGTAAATGATACCGGATCAGTTGCGGTTTCCGGCTTTGATAAGGCAGCAGGCGATGCCCGCGAAAATATCATGATCTATAAGAATGAGCCGGTAAAAATGGGCCCTTATACGGTAACTTATGTCGGCGATTCCACATCAGAGCCAAATCATTACTACAAAGTAGATTATAAGAGATACGATGCCGCCGGTAAAATAGCAGAAGAATTTATGCTGAAACCTCATGCGCAGCTTAATGGCGGTACAAGTTTAACCTCTTCCCCGGATACAAGGCACTATCTATTTCACGATTTGTACACGCATGTTACCGCTTTGCCAATGCCTAAGGTTACGGCAACAGGCGACGCTCAAACTGATGCTGCCCATGGCGACGCGGAAAATGACGATAAGAATTATGATCCCCCTGTGGCTCATGAAATTGCTGTAGGCGATACCATTCGTTACCGCGAAGGGTATATTGTGCTGAAGGCCATGAAAAAGGAATCGTCAATACAAAATATTCCATTAACCGACAGCGATATTGCCATAGGTGCGCAATTGCAGATCGTTTCCAATAACCAAACTTATACCGCCGAACCTATTTACCTGATAAAAGGAAAAGGTGTTTATTATTTTGACAGGAAAGCAGAGGATGCCGGATTAAAACTTCGCTTATCGAAGATCATACCTGATAGAAACAAAGTGGAGATCACCGTTTACCAGCAGCCCGAAAATAAAAAACCATGGATAGTGATGCGCGCACTTGATTTCCCTTATATCAACTTCCTTTGGACGGGTACATTGATGATGATCTTAGGATTTTTGATCTCGATCTTCAGAAGGAATAAAGAAGTGAAGACGGCTTGACGTTTCCTTTGTGTCCCCGTAGTTTGTGTCGTCACAAACTACTTTTGTAACATAAGGATAAACGAAAAAGAAGAAAATTGAGTTTGTCTGTGGGGACACAGACAACGGGAGAGGGACTAAATCTTCAAAGCCCCATAATTCTGAAATGATATGCGCATAACCATCCTTGGTTCAGGAAATGTAGCCACTCATCTGGCAGCTGCCTTTAAAAACGCCGGGCATCGCATTGTGCAGGTGTACAGTCGGGATATACAAAACGCAGCATTGCTGGCCTATCATGTAAAGGCGGAGGCTATTGATGGCTTGCAGGATATCAATCCTGAAACCGATCTTTTCGTTATTGCTGTAAAAGATGATGCTATCATTTCAATAGCCCGGTCTTTGGCCCAATACAAAAAGCTGACGGTTCATACATCCGGCGCAACGGATTTGATGCGATTGTCATCAATCATACCAAACTCAGGTGTAATTTATCCACTGCAAACACTCAGCAAAAATAAAGAAGTTGATTTTTTAAATGTGCCATTATGTATTGAGGGCGCTGATGCCCAAATAACGCGTGAACTGGAGCAACTTGCACAAACCATCAGCAATAAAGTTTACCGGATAGACTCGGCACAGCGCAAAACATTACACCTGGCTGCTGTTTTTGCCTGTAACTTTCCAAATTATTTGTATGATGTTGCAAGAGCGTTGCTGGCGAAGCAACATATTGATTTCGAACTTATCCGGCCGCTGATATTGGAAACAGCTCAAAAAGTTCAGGATAGTTTGCCTGATGACGTACAAACAGGCCCCGCTGCTCGAAACGACCAAACTACAATGGATCTGCATTTGCAAATGCTACAGGATAAACCCGGCTTAAAAATGATTTATGAGCTGTTAAGTCAGGGGATTATCAAAAACGCTAAAGCGGGACGCTGAGCCTGAGTAATTTTATTACTTTTGCTGAAATGAACATTTTTAAAGTAAAGATAAATTTTGAGGCAAAAGGGCTGGAAAGTGTTGAGATCCCCATTGCTGAAGGTGAGTCGGTTTTAGACGTTTGCCTGGAGAACGGCATCGAATTACAGCACAACTGCGGCGGCGTGTGCGGTTGCAGCACCTGCCAGGTGTATGTGAACAAGGGTATGGATAATATCCAGGAAATATCAGATAAAGAAGAGGATTTTATCGACCGGGCTGTTAACCCGCGCATTAATTCGCGTTTAGGTTGCCAATGCATTATCCTGGACGGCGATATAGAAGTGACATTGCCTGATCAATCTAATTTTTTAGGTCATTAATTATTATAGGATTACACCGATTTTATTATAGGATTGCACCGATTTTATTTTTGATTACACCGATTGATTTAAGCGGATTGATTTAAGATTACACTGAAGAAAGATTACACCGATTTGAAATGACAGAAAATAAATTTACCCTGCCCATACACTGGAAAGATCATGAAGATATAGCCATTGAGCTTTATGAAAAGTTTGGCGACGATTTTGATGAATCAAAAATATACCGGATCCGTTTCACGGATCTTTTGGAATGGGTGTTGTCACTCCCCAATTTTACCGGAACCCGTGAAGAATCTAACGAAGGGCATTTGGAGCAGATCCAGTCAGCCTGGGTTTACGAATGGCGCGATAACCAGTAGGTTCAGTTGGCAGCCATTAGTGGGCAGTTTGCAGTAAGAACTGTGTAAATAATCGGTAAAATCATAAAATAGTTGCTTAAATTTGTGATATGGAAAGCATAGTTATCAGCCCTAAAACAAAAGACGAAGCTAAACTTATTACAGATCTGTTGGCCAAGATGAATATTTCCTCAAAAGTTATTACGGAAGAAGAAAAAGAGGATATGGGTTTACTTGCCATGATGAAAGAAGTTGACAGAAATGAAAAAGTGACTTACGAAGAAGTAATGAAAAAGCTTAATTCGTAAAATGATTATTGAATTTACTAGCCGATTTTCAAAAGACCTCGATAAAATTAACCAAGCTTCGGTTAAAAAAGATATTTCGGATATAATTTATGAAGTTAAAATAGCCGCTAACCTTTCTGAAATTAAAAACATCAAAAAACTTAAGGGTCACTCAACAGCTTATAGAATTAGGACCGGTGACTATAGAATTGGACTTTTTGTAGAAAATGGTGTCTTTGAATTTGCACGGGCCATACACCGGAAAGATATTTATAAAGTATTTCCATAAACAGTATTAATCAAAAACGTAATTAACAATTTCTGTGGAATTATTCTTACATAAGTTAAAAGATATAACCACTTTCATCTTTGATGTTGACGGCGTGTTAACCGATGGTTCTGTTTTTGTGACAGAAGATGGGATCCAAAGCCGGGCCTTCAATATTAAAGATGGCTATGCCCTGCAGCTTGCTGTAAAATGCGGTTATAATGTTTGCACTGTATCAGGCAGCAGATCGAAAAGTGCGGTTTACCGGCTGAACAGTCTTGGTATTAAGGATGTTTATATGGGGATCCATACCAAAGTTGAAAAAATAAAGCTTTACCTGGAAGAAAAACATCTCAGCGCCGAAAAAGTAATTTATATGGGCGATGATATCCCCGACCTGGAAGCAATGAAACTTGCAGGGTTACCCGTTTGCCCTGCAGACGCAGCCGAAGAAATAAAAGCGATCAGCAAATATATTTCGCCATTACCTGGTGGCAGGGGCTGCGCCCGAGATATTATTGAAAAGGTATTGAAGATCCAGGGCAAATGGATGACCGAAGAGGCATATAGCTGGTAGGGCGGGGTTCATAGTTGATGGTTCATAGTTCATAGAAGCTGCAAAAAATCCATCAATGATGAACATGCCATCTGCCATGAACCATGAACTATCGACCATGAACAAAAAAATAATTCTCGCATCTAAATCTCCACGCAGGCAGGAACTATTAAAACTAATGGATATTGAATTCCGTGTAGTGTTGAAGGAAGTGGATGAATCCTATCCTGAAGAATTAAAGCCGGAAGAAATAGCCGTTTATATTGCCGAAAAAAAAGCAAAAGCCTTTGACGAAACGGTTACCGACGAGATAGTTTTAACAGCTGATACCATTGTTTGTGTAAACAACCAGATATTGGGCAAGCCGGAAAACGAAGAGCATGCCATAGAAATGCTGCAAACCTTGTCAGGCAGGATGCATCAGGTGATAACCGGTGTATGCTTGCTTTACAAACACCGGTATCATAGTTTTTACGACGTGTCAGAAGTTTTTTTTGGCGAACTATCTGATGAGGAGATCATCTGCTACGTGCAGCAATACAAGCCCTTTGATAAAGCCGGTTCTTACGGCATCCAGGAACGTATCGGGCTTATAGGCATCGAAAGGATAAACGGTTCCTATACCAATGTTGTAGGGCTCCCAACCGAAAAATTATACCGGGAATTGATGAAATTGTAGAGGCGCAATACCTTGCGCCTCTAGTTGTATCCTCAATGGCCGTCCAGTAGACGCAAAGTATTGCGGCTCTACATTGTTATCGTATTATTCTTCCTGTTGATATCCGGCAACGCCGCATCCGGATCAACCGTTACGCTTTCTGCCTCAGTTGTTGTCGGAATGACGAAAGTAATTGCCTTATCCTGCTGCCAGGTTTCAACAGGTAATTGCATCCGTTTTTTGCTGCCATCCTTTAATTTCACTTCGATAGCAAACGGCATGGCCATGGCTTCTTTATTAGCTACGGTCACCCTTATGCCTTGTTTTGGATCGTTGTTTACATATTTGGCATCAACAAGGGCCAGATCAAGCGAATAATTATTGTAAAACCAGCCCTTCCAGAACCACGCCAAATCTTCACCCCCTCCGTTTTCCATCGACCTAAAAAAATCATCAGGCTGCGGATGCCTGAAGGCCCAAGTGCTGATGTAATTTTTAAAGGCATAATCAAAACGATCTTTCCCCAAAATCTGTTCGCGAAGCAAAACCAGGCCAAAGGCGGGTTTAAAGTAAGCAATAGGGTGACGGTATTTTTCGGAAATGGCATCGGCCGCAGTCATGATTGGTGGTGCATTAGGATCTGCGATGATCGGTACAATTTCATCCGCAGGGTTACCCTTGCCAGGTGCATATTCGCCATCGCGCTTTGGCGCATATTCGCCGTGATTAAATTCGTCAGCTGCGTAAATATCAATAAATGTGTTAAAACCTTCATCCATCCAGGCAAAACGGCGTTCATCACTGCCAACGATCATCGGGAACCAGTTATGGCCGATTTCGTGTGCGGTAACCCAGTATAATTCACCGCCTTTATCGCCAATGCCATCAAATACAATTCCGGGGTACTCCATGCCGCCGGCTATCCCTGCTTCGTTAACTGCTACAGGGTAGGGGTATACAAACCATTTTTCGGAGAAGTATTCAATAGATTTTTTCAGATATTCGGTAGCCCTTCCCCATGCATCATTGCCTGCGCTCTCAACCGGGTAAACCGACATGGCCAATGATTTTTTTCCACCGGGCAAATTAACCCTGGCAGCATCCCATATATAGGCTTTTGAGGCGCCAAAAGCTACGTCACGGGTGTTCAGCATCTTAAAGTGCCAGGTTAATGTCCCGGTATTTTTAGGACGTGAAGACAGTTGGGTAACCTCTTCTGCGCTGCGGATCATGATGGTTTTATCGCTGTTCCGCGCTTCATTTAGCAGGGCTATTTGTTTGGTAGTTAATACTTCAGCCGGGTTTAAAAGTTCGCCTGAGCCAGCTACGATCATATCTGAGGGAACGGTGATACTGTAGTCAATATCGCCATATTCGAGGTAAAACTCACCGGCGCCTAAAAATGGCAGGGTATCCCAGCCGCGGCTGTCGTCATAAACACACATGCGCGGGAACCATTGAGCAATTTCATAGATTTTACCGTTTTTGGTATCAAAGAAGTCGTTCCTGCCACCAAAATTGCCCGGGATGGTGTATTTGTAATGAATGATCAGGTCGACACCGCCGTTTGGCAGTATTGGCTTTGCAAGGCGCAACTGCATGCGGGTATCGTTGATGATAAAATCAACTTTTTGTATTACATCCCCATGGTTTATCGCTACCGATTCGATATCGTATCCATCTGTATGCTGGTTTGTGGCGGGCGCAAAAGCAGTGGCGAAATTTGACCGCGCATCTTTTTTATAGGTATTCTGATCCAACTGAACCCATAAAAATTGCAGCGCATCCGGGCTGTTATTGGTATAGTGGATTTTTTCAGTAGCTGTTAAAGTTTTTGCGGTAGTATCGATGGTTGCACTGATGGTATAACTTACCCGGTTTTGCCAGTATTTAGCCCCGGGAGCACCATTTGCTGAATGAAACTCATTTCCTTTTTCGGCATAGAATTGAGGGGAAAATAACGCCGAAGGTTCATAGTTTGATTTAATGGTATCATTCGGGTTTGGTGCACGCCTTCTTCGCTGCGCGTTAACTGAAAGTGCCAAAAATAAAAGAAAGGCTAAAGCGGTAAATCTCAATTTCATAAATTATGTTGATAAGTCTGCAATATACAAAGGATAGCGTTAATTTTTAATTTGCCTTAAAATTGATACAAAACGAATATTCCAATAAAAGCGCCTATATTTCTAAAAAAAAACAGCCTTGCATTTCCCTGTTAATATTCCTTTAGGCAAATCGTATATCCCGGTACATTTCGTTTGCGAAACCCTGGCTTATTTTATTGGATACCGTTACTATGCTTATTTAAGAAAAAAAAACCATGACCCGATCAGCCCTGAGCATCGCCTGATCATATTTATCGGCGCGGCCTTTGGCGCATTGATCGGATCGCACCTGGTAGGCATTTTAGAAAATCCGCCGTTACTGGCGCATTTTAATCTTATCTTTTTAATGGGTAATAAAACCATTGTCGGCGGCATGCTGGGCGGTTTAATAGGTGTTGAACTGACCAAGAAAAAAATAGGCGTAAAGGTTTCATCGGGCGATATGATGGTTTATCCCTTGATCCTGGCTATGATCATCGGCCGTACCGGTTGTTTTTTGGCGGGATTAGACGATGGTACGTTTGGTGTGCCGTCCAACTTGCCCTGGGCTATTAATTTTGGCGATGGTATCCGCAGGCACCCAACTAATTTGTACGAGATCTTATTTTGGATATTATTATGGCTTTCGCTAAAAATCATCGAAAAGTATTGGCAATTTACTGACGGTTCAAAGTTCAAAATATTCCTGTCAAGCTACCTCGTTTTTCGCTTTTTGGTTGAGTTTATTAAACCCGATTACTTTTTTAGTTTCGGTTTGTCGGTAATTCAATTAGTTTGTGTTGGGGGTATTTTGTATTATTATAAAGTTTTTCTTTATCCTTCAAAATTAATAAAACCAGATGCCCGAACGCCCGTACATTTATTATGATTTCACACTAAGCATTTGTTCAACCTGTTTAAGGCGGGTTGACGCCAAAATTGTATTTGAGGACGATAAGGTATTTATGCTGAAAACCTGCAGGCACCACGGGTTTGAAAAGGTTTTGATAGCCACTGATATTGAATACTATAAAAACTGCCGCAATTATGCCAAGCGCAGCGAAATGCCACTTAAATTCAACTCAAAAACACATTATGGCTGCCCTTATGATTGCGGTTTGTGCCAGGATCATGAGCAGCATTCGTGCCTTACGGTTTTGGAGGTTACCGACCGCTGTAATTTAAGCTGCCCAACCTGTTATGCCATGTCGTCGCCCACTTATGGCCGGCACCGGACGCTTGCCGAGATAGAACAGATGCTGGATGTGATTGTCGAAAATGAAGGCCAGCCGGATGTAGTGCAGATCAGCGGGGGAGAGCCAACCGTGCACCCACAGTTTTTTGAGATATTAGATATCGCCAAAACAAAACCGATCAGGCATTTAATGCTGAATACCAATGGTATCAGGATTGCCAAAGATGAAAATTTTGTAAAACGCCTGGCAACTTATATGCCCGATTTTGAGATCTACCTGCAATTTGATTCCTTTAAAAAAGAGGCGCTGGAGTTATTGAGGGGCGAAGACCTGCGCGAGGTAAGAATAAAAGCGCTGGAAAATCTGAACAAATATAACCTTTCAACAACACTTGTGGTTACCCTGCAAAAAGGGTTGAATACGGATGAGATAGGCAAGATCATTGAATATGCGCTAAAACAACCCTGTGTGCGCGGCGTAACTTTTCAGCCTACCCAACAGGCCGGGCGACTGGAAAACTTTAACCCTGCGACGGATAGGTATACCCTGACGGAAGTAAGGTCGGCTATATTGGCGCAAACGGATATTTTTAACGAACACGACTTAATCCCGGTACCCTGCAACCCCGACGCATTGGTTATGGGCTATGCCTTAAAGCTTGGCGGGCAGGTATTCCCGTTAACGCGGATGATCAACCCGGATGACCTGCTGGATAACTCAAAAAATACCATAGTTTATGAGCAGGATGAGCAGCTGAAAAAGCATTTATTGAATATGTTTAGTACGGGTAATTCGGTTGAGACTGCAAAGGAACACTTGAAATCTATTATGTGTTGCCTGCCGGAGATTGACGCACCAAATTTGGGTTATGATAATCTTTTCCGGGTCATTATTATGCAGTTTATTGATGCGCAGAATTTTGATGTGAGGGCGATTAAAAAATCATGCGTTCATATTGTGAATAAGGATATGCAGATCATCCCTTTTGAAACGATGAATATTTTTTACAGGGATGATAAAGTAGCGTACTTAAACCAGTTGCGGAACGAAATAGTTTAAAAATGGCAGATTCAGTCGAAAAAAGTAAGCTAATGAGTGTCGCGAAGGTTATGGGGATTAACATCGGGATATTGGCCGTTTATACATCGATGTGTTTTTTAAGCAATGACGGGATGTTGTACGATGTTTTGTTCTTGCTGGTGCATGTTGTTGCTTGTTTGATCGTTGCCATCGCAGTTAAAAGATGGGTTTGGGTATTGAGTGCGCTGATCGTTTTACTTATTGGTTTTTCAACTTGTGTAACCATTTTGCCACAACTTAAAATAGATTGATTAGATGACTAAATGGACTATTAAACCAATTAAGAAATGAAATTAATATATCATGGCAGATAATAACATCTGGGACCCAAACCCACCGCCCGAAGAAAAGCGACCGGGTAACAAATCTTTGGGTAATATGTCTATTGTAGCTTATAACCTGCTTGCTTTAGCTTTTTATACCGTTGTATTTAGAATGTTTGCCAGCCAGGGCGGGTTTCTTTTCGACGCGTTTGTTTTGTTAGGGCACTTTATAGTTTGTTTTGTGATGGCCATCAGCAGTAAAAGCTGGATGTGGGTTTTAAGCGGCGTTTTAGTGGTAGGCATCGGGTTTTCAACCTGTGTTATGGTAATAGGCATGGGGTAAATAAAAAACAAGTTGATGGACGAGAAGAAAAAGAAAGATAACACCATGATGATCGTATTAATAAATATCGTTGTATTGATCATCTACACAATAGTTTTAAAACCTTTAATGAAGGGTGATTATGATATTTTAGCCCTTTTGGCTTTCCTTGGTGCTCATTTTGTGCTTTGTGTTATCATTTCAATATTCTATAAAACCAAGGCGTTTCTGTTAAGTGCTGCAATTATTTTCCTGGTTGGTTTCTCAACCTGCGTTTTTGCGACTAGCGGTTAACCCATCATCTCCGCCAATACACCTTCTTTCAGGGAATAGGTGGTCATCATTACTTTGTTGATCTGTGATTTTTCAAGGATAAACCGCGCCAATATAGATGCGGTCACGATCATGTCTTTACGGACGGGAATGATCCCCGGGTTTTCTATTCTTTCCTGGTGAGTGGATAGTACAACCTGTTCTATCAATGCTAAAAGCTCACGCATGTCAAATTCATAGGACTTGATTTCTTTCAGATCGAAGGCACGCCCTTTGGCCGTTTCAATTAAGCCGGTATAACTCTCAAAGGAGCCGGATGAACCGATCAGCGTTTGAACAGGGAATTTTTTTACCGCGTCAAAAAGGCTTTGCAATTGATCTTCAAGATATAAGTTCAAGTCAGTGATGGATTCCGGCGGAATAGGATCTGTTCTGTGAAATTTATCCATCAGGCGGGCGGCGCCTATTTCAAAGCTTTGTTTCCAGTAGACAGTGCTTTCATTACAAATAATAAATTCCACGCTGCCGCCGCCTATATCTACAATAAGGCTGTTTTCGCTGGTCAGGCAGCCGCTTGCTTTAACGCCTTTGTAAATAAAGGCAGCTTCCTGGTCGCCATTAATGATTTCGATAGCTATACCCGTTTTTTCCTTGACTTGTTTAATGAACTCGTCGCCGTTTGCTGCACTGCGTAATGCCGAGGTGGCAATAGCTCTGACCTGCTGAACATTGTTATTTTTAATCAACCCACCAAACCGCTCCATGGTTTTTAGGCCGCGCTCAAATGCTGCTGGTACTATGGAGCCTTTGTTGATGCCGCCTTCACCCAGTTTTACTGCTTCTTCTTCATGGACAAGTTCGGAAAATCCAGAAGTACTGGCTTCTGCTATCAACAAATGAAAAGTATTTGTGCCGAGATCCATTACGGCGTAACGGTTGTTCATATTGCTAAAATAAACATTCCCCTAAATTGTTTAGAATTTAGGGGATGTTTAGCAAAAAAATTAAGCGGAAAATTCCGAAATCGCAAATCCGAAATCCGACATCAAAACTATTCTTTATAAAAAAACCATTTTGCCAGTTCTTTATAGCTTGCCTTTTTGCCATACATCAATATGCCTACGCGATATATTCTTGCGGCTACGTATGTAGTGAATATAAACCCGATGATCATTGAGCACATCGAAATGGCCAATTGCCATGCTGGAACATGAAACGGAATGCGCACCATCATGGCTACCGGCGCTGATAGCGGGATCATGGATAACCAAAATGCCAGCGGGCTGTCGGGCACCATAAACAGGTAAGAAACCGAAAGAATATAGGTAAACAATAGCGGCAAGGTAATCGGGAACATAAATTGCTGTGTTTCGGTCTCGCTGTCAACAGCCGAGCCGACAGCCGCAAAAAGGGCGCTGTAAAACAAAAACCCGGTTACCCAATAAAACAGGAAACAACCCAGTTCGTATCCTGCATCCGAACCTAAATTATGAACGAATGTATTAAGCGCACTGTTTACCCCGGACGCACTGTGGCCTACGAAATGACTTATTAATGCAGTTAAGCCAATCCATAAAACAAATTGAGTAAGCCCCACCAATCCAACACCAATAATTTTCCCCATCATCAGTTGAAACGGTTTTACGGATGAAACTATAACCTCTATTATCCTGCTGGTTTTTTCTTCAATAACACCGCGCATTACCTGTGCCCCGTAAATAAACAGCGAAAGATAAATAAGGACAGCGCCTGAAAAGGCAAGTGCGTAGGTTGCGCCCATCGATGTGTTTTTTTCGCCGGCTGCTGTTAACTCAGTTGGTTTGATAACGATGTTACTTTTGACCTTATGCAGGCTGGCTGTATCTATTCCGGCTTTAACAAGGCTCGCACCCATCGCAATATCATTCATCTGGCCCTGTATGTTGTCAGCCAGTGCGAGGGTGCTTTTTTTTCGTGCAAACAATTGTACACTATCTTTTATATTGGCGGGAATGTTCAATAACAGGTCGTCCTCGTCCTTTAATGCCGCTTTTGCTGCTGCGATGGATTGATTTGGGTAGGCGTATTTAATAAACTTCTCGTCGTGGAATTTTCCTTTAAAACTGCCGCTGTTGTCAATCACAGTAACCACATGCATGGTTTGGTCTTTATCGTTTGCGACATAAGCTATAACGGCGAACATCCCTGCAAAAAGCCCCGGTACCAACATAGTCATGATAATAAATGACTTTTTGCGGACCCTGGTAAAATATTCTCGCTGTATGATCAGTAATATCTTGTTCATGGCTCAGGCAATTTTGTTTACGTGTTCAATAAAAATTTCATTCATGCTCGGTATTACTTCATGCAGCATGTTAATTCGGGCTTTCGGGATGAGATATTGCAGCACATCGTTGGAATTGGTGCCTGTTTTTAGTTTTAACCTGATGGTATGGCTGTTATCTTCTCCTTCCGTTTCTTCAATCACCTCAAAAGGGGCTGAACCATTTAAACTGACCTTAGCACCCTCATATTCCACCAGGTAAATTTCGTTCTTGTAGGAGTTTTTTATATCGCGGATAGGGCCATCAAGTATTTTTTTTGATTTGTTGATGAGCGCGATGGAATCGCAAAGTTCTTCTACCGATTCCATCCGGTGTGTGGAGAATAAGATGGTTGCGCCCTTGCGGTTAAGCTCCAGGATCTCGTCCTTGATAATTTCGGCATTTACCGGGTCGAAACCGCTGAATGGCTCATCCAGGATGATCAGGTCAGGCTCGTGCAGCACAGTGGCAACAAATTGTGCCTTTTGCTGCATGCCTTTTGATAGTTCTTCTATCTTCATTTTCCACCAGGTTTCCATCCCCAGCTTTTGAAACCATACTTTTAACCTTTTGGTGGCTTCATCTCGGCTCAGGCCTTTTAACCGCGCCAGGTAGATCATTTGCTCGCCAATCTCCATTTTCTTATAAAGCCCGCGTTCTTCGGGCAAATAACCCATGCGGTCGATGTGGGATTGATTGAGCTTTTCGCCGTTGAAATAAACTTCGCCGGAATCAGGCGCAGTAATTTGGGTGATGATGCGGATAAGCGAAGTTTTGCCGGCGCCGTTCGGCCCCAGAAGGCCAAATATTTGCCCGCTTTTAACTTCTAAACTTACATCGCTTAAAGCCGTATGCCCGGCGTATTGTTTTACAATATTGCGGATGCTTAACATAGGTGGTGTTGATTGCAGTTAACAGGTTTTGATTTAGATGTATCGTGTGGCCTAAAGTTACTGAATTAGTTGAATAAGTTGATTGGGTTGAATGAGTTAGATTGAGTTGATTGGGTTAGATTGAGTTGATTAGGTTGAATAAATCCTACCCCGCTGTCTGTGTCCTCACAGACAGCTTTTTGGAGAGTAGGTTTTTTTACTTGCAATTTGCTATTTTCATTGTACCTTGATAAACCAATTTAAAAATATGCTTAACAGGATTTTTATTTTCTTTTTGATATTTCTATTCGCAGGGAACGTGTTTGCTCAGCAAGCAGCGAAACCTGTCAACATTATTTTAGATAGCGATATGGGCCCCGATTATGATGATGTTGGTGCCATAACTATTTTGCATGCCCTGGCAGATAAAGGCGAGGCAAAAATACTGGCAACCATGGCGAGCACCAAATATGACGGCGTTGCAGGAGTGTTAAATGTGTTCAATACTTATTTTAAACGACCAGGCATCCCGGTCGGCGTACCTAAAGGTTATGCTTTAACCCTGCGCGACGGGCAGCACTGGACAGATACCGTGCTGGCGAAATATCCGCATCAAATAAAAACCAATAACGATGCCTGGGATGCCGTAAAACTCTATCGCAAAATATTGGCTGCCCAACCGGATCATAGCGTAACGATAGTAACCATCGGTTTTTTAACCAACCTGTCGAATTTACTGAATACAGCATCGGATAAATATTCAAAATTATCCGGGAGCGACCTGGTGAAAAGGAAAGTAAAATTACTGGTGTGTATGGCAGGAAAGTACCCATCAGGTTATGAGTTCAATGTGATGCAGGATGCAAAAGCGTCTCAAAATGTATATCAGCATTGGAATACCCCAATCATCCTGAGCGGCTTTGAGATAGGGGAGAAGATAAAAGTGGGTTTGCCGCTTATCCATAACACAGCCATAAAAAACGACCCGGTAAAAGATGTGTTCCACATTTCCATCCCTATGGCTAAAGAGGATTCGGCCGGCCGCATGAGTTGGGATGAAACCGCAGTATTGGTTGCTATAAAAGGCTATTCAAAATGGTACACTTTGCATAAAGGAAAGATAATTGTGGCTGATGACGGCAAAAATACCTGGGATGATAACGGAATAGGGCAGGCTTATTTAATGGAAAAAGTTGATTATCATGTGGTGCAGGAGTTGATCAATCAATTGATACAATATGTGCCCCGGAAAAAATAAACAACTTTAAGCGGTCAATTCAATGCTTTTGTCTTTTATAAATAGGGCGACCTTTTTTAATATATAAAGTATTGATAATGGTATAAGGAGCGAAGAAATATTATTAAATTCCTGGTTAATTCTGTCAGCCATTACTGGAAAGGCGATAATAATTACCAATTTAATGAGCATGACAGCGAAGAAGCTAAGGCCCAAAAATCTAAAAGGAAGCGAAATGCTGCTGTTTTTGACTTTGAAAAATTGAACCAGCAGGTAGATATACACCACCAAAGTTAAAATGCCCAAAGTTGGGGTAAGGCCGTAACTTAATACCTTCCCAGGCCATTCGGTGGCTATAAATCTCATAACATCTATACAGATGAACATCGTTACAGCTGTTGATATTGCTGTTTTCTCTCCGAAAAACATCAAAATACTGATCAAATAAAATATTAGTAAAACATATAACGCCTCCATGAAAATAGAATAGGTATAATAAATTGTGTAGGAGGCGACCACCTGACTGATTTTTAGATAGAATTCAACTATTGATAAAACTATATAAACAATTGTTGCTATGATTATCCATTGATTGGTTTTTAGGTTAACTTTAATCATGCAGGGTTAGCGGTTTAAGCATTAAAATTAAATAATTAAACCGCCAATAAAAAACTAAAAATCATTTACGCTACATTTTCAAGGCGCCTAAAGTATTATTTAAGCTTCCATTTCGTTTTGCTTCCCATTCTTCTTTTACATTTTCAAAATCCTGCCTGAATTTTTCATTTTCAAAAAGCATATTGACGAATTGCCGTGCAAATATCCGCGAGCCTTCGCAGTCACTGGGATAATGTACGCCAATGATCTGTCGGGCACGCGACATCATAAAGGCTTTCGAGATAAAATAATCTTTGAACTCAGGCGCCAATTCTTCATAAATAAAGGCGCGAATGTAAGCGTAAGTGACATGTCCGCTTGGGTACGATGAGGCCCGTGATTCTTCAAGGTCATGTATTTTTGGCTCGACAACATACGGGCGCACACGGGCATACTTAAATTTTAACGACCAGAGAAAAAAATCACCATCCCGCTCAACCTTGTCAAATAATGAATCGGTAAGCGGAAGCTTCTGAGGATCGGTCCAGTACCCGATTTGCTGGCCCACATCGCTCGGGCTTTCAGGGTTGTTCGACATATAAATGCTTGTGGTTATGTCTTCCATCGTCCGGCTATATTGCAGTGTAAGCAGGTAATTCAGCTCAGCACGTGTTTGATCTGAACTATTGGCCGGAGGATCGGGGATTTTAAAATCATTCAGCGTAGTATTAGTAAGATAAACCGGTTTTACACTCAATACTTTATCGGCCCATGCCTGGTCGAACGGAAATTTAAGTTTATCAATAGCAAGATCAGGCGATTTTGGTTTGGGGCTTAGCGATTCAAATGTTTTGTAATTTCCGCGAACAGGCGCCAGCTCATTATCATAATTTCTTGCGCTTTTTTGTCCGTATGAGATAAAAGGGAATACAATGAGCAGGACGAGAATAAGTGAATTTATTTTTTTAGTTTTCATGATGTTTTAATTTAATTAAAGTTATCCCACGCCTGAGTAGAAAAGTTGTAAATAATGACTGACTTTTGATTGCTGATTGAACTATGAAACACGGAAAGAGCCCATACACATCAACATTTTATATGTGGAACGGGGTAGCGGCGTTTTTTTATTCGTCGCACCTAACTTCTTTTCACAGTCATAATACTATGCAACTGGTGCTGGATACGCAAACAGATTTCAGGTTTAAAGTAAAGAGCGCCAATTGGAAAACCTACAAAAGCCTCATCATCAAAGAAAACGTTATCCATCAATTAGACACCAACAACAGCGTTCAATTAATAATTTATTTAGATGCTGAAACAAGAATTGCCCAGGCAATAAAATCAAAATATTTAGCGGAAGATGAGATTTACCCGTTGGACATAAACATTTTTCATTTTGTAAACTCAAATGAGCTGCAGCAGGCCTTGCTGAATACCGAACCTGTGCTGTTGGAAAGCTTGATAAACAGGATATTGGCAAGCTTGTCCCTTGATATTGGAAAAACAATTGCAGATGAAAGGATACTAATTGCTGAACAAGCCATTTCAACAACGCATCCCGAAGAAATTACGATAAAATCGCTTGCCGATAAAGCTTGTCTGTCCGAAAGCAGGCTGCGTTCTTTATTTAAAGAGGTGACCGGGGTTTCCTTGTACCGCTATTTTCTTTGGAACAAGATAAGATTTGCAACGAACCAGATTATGGCAGGCCACACGGTTAATGACGCCGCAATTGATGCCGGGTTTACCGATAGCAGCCATTTTCATAAAATGATGGTAAAGATGTTTGGCGTAAGCCCATCGAAGTTTTTGAAAGATAATAAAGAAGATTTGATGGTGATGTGTGATCAATCGCCGCTACATTTTGAAACCCGGGTTTATAATAAAGGGCAAAGGACAAATGAGTTTAAAAATAATGTTTAAAACTAAAAAGCCCGAAATCCTAAAATTCCGGGCTTTAAAAACCTTTTAGCT
>Ga0206938_1116_pt1 | contig 21049 bp, 18 predicted proteins | sample Alteio_BWOrgHeat_12_FD_152918 | JGI IMG/M metagenome (GOLD analysis project Ga0206938, IMG submission 152918) | Enriched cells from forest soil in Barre Woods Harvard Forest LTER site, Petersham, Massachusetts, United States -... | ecosystem: Environmental > Terrestrial > Soil > Temperate forest >... | reverse complement strand
GCGGCCTGCCTGGGAACCCGGCTTTCTGCCCGGGTGGTAGGCTACGCCATGAACGGGGCGGACAAAATAAATCCAACGGTTCCTGCCCACCGAGTGGTAAACAGGGTTGGCCTGCTTTCGGATAAACACCATTTCTCTCCTCCCGGTAAAATGGAAAAATTGTTGAAGGAAGAAGGCATCCTGGTAAAAGATGATACCATCGTCAACTTCAAAGACAAATTCTGGGATCCCGGAAAATCGGAGGATCTGACGATTTAGTCACAGCCAAAAATGCAAAACATTTGCTTATATTTTAGGGGTGACAAACACAAATCTTATGACAGTCATAATGATAGTAAAGTTCTAGCCATATGAGGCTATAGTTAGCCCCATTCGACCTAAAATCTTATAATTTGGTTAGTTAAATTCCATCACACTTAATTCGACTTCCCAGCTTTTGAAGATCACCACATCCAATGAACACTATTGACTATATGAAAAAGACCCTATTCTTTTTATTGCATTTAGTTGTTTTTACGAGTTTGTCTGACCAAGCGAAGGCGCAGGATGATAATCTCAAACCAGTAAACGGGATATTTTCCCAATATGATTTTCAATTTGATTACTATAGTTTAGTCAGAAAATTATTATTTAGAGGTTTTTCGGATAATCCTGAAATCCGTTTTGTTGTTATTCCTTCATTTACTCCAGAATTCGTTTTAGATATTGAAGTGGACAATAATAAAAAATACTTCCTGCTATATCACCAAGCAAATCCCAGTATATGGTATAACCAAGGAAAAAAGAAAATTAATATCGATTCGATGAAGACAGAAATCGAATACAAATCTTTCGCCCTTATTAAAAAATTATTTCTTGCAGCCATTAATAAAACTAAATATCAACCGGATTCACTTCATTCAATTGGAATAGATGGAACGGATTATTATTTTTCAGTTAATGATATGGGCCAAAAAGATGGATTTATCTGGTCACCTCCAGTTGGAACCAAAATGAATAGGTTGGTAGAAATCGCAATACATTTAACTCAATTAATGAAAGAAGAACCTGATATGATTGAATTTGATACTACATTTTCAAAGGAGATAGAGGACCTAACTAAATTATTAGAATGAAAACTGAGGGCATGGCGATCCATTAGCTGCATATCTGATTATACGACGCATCACAATTTCATCCACTTCTACAAATATTACCTTGTCCCCAATGCAAAAAATAATCAATTCGATCTGATTAATTCATTGTATTGTGAGGTAGAATTAGGCTTTAGCTGACAATGGAAGGCAATCTAACAAATTAATAGTTGTATGTATAGATTTGTCCAGTTATTCCGCTATTTGGATCTGAACCGATTCCTTGTACAATCCGGCCCGCTGCGTCTTTGGTCCATACAAAGTTCAAGCTGGTGATGTTGAAATTTGCATCCTGATATTGAAAATAGTTTGGAAGATTTTTCGATTTAAAATCTACCAAACTGTTGTAAGTGAATATCGTACCCAAATTATTGGTAAGATGAGGGTTATAAAACGGATTGATATCGGTTGTAAAAGTTCGTGAAATAAGGTGAATTAATTGGCCACCGGGAGTAAAATAAGCAATATCCGACTGCAGATTATCCTGCGGTACAGACATGGTATCAACTTCTTGATATACAAGGCTACCCTGCGTTTGCGGATCGAAAGAAAATGACTCAATGGTTGTATTTCCAATTCCATCATAGGTATAGTGGTTGGTAGTATAATTATTCGTCTGATTGATGGAGACAGAATCTCCAGTCACCCGATTTAAATTATCAAATGTCAACAAATGATGTTCTGAAGTTCCTGCGTTGCCAGCATTATAAAATGTCATGTCATATGAGGCTGGAGGGGTCGTACTATCTGGTTGTGTAAAACTAAGGAGCGTGCTATCAACCACAATGTTTGCTCCCGAGCTGTCAAAATTATGCACATTGATACTAGCCAATAGTGTTTTTTGATCGTAACCCAGAACGACCAGCGTCCTAACGTGTATAAGGGGCTGATAAATACTAAAAGATTTCAACAATGAATCTCCTACGGTAGGTTGAGTTGGAGGTGGAGGAGTATTGCTTTTGTTACAAGAAAACAACGCAATTGATGCAATGAGGCAAATTGTTAGGTTTTTCATGACCCATACAACGAAAATATTTATTTGTTATTTCATTATTTCAATCGGTTTTTACTAAGGTTTTTACTTAGATAGAACCCTCCTTTCCAAAAGTCTTCGTGTATTGAATATCCAACTAAATTAAAAATAGATGGTCTTAGAACCGATACAAGAACAGTCCCGATACAACCAATGCAATAAAAATGGATTTGTTTTTTGTATTCATCTAATGAATCTATGGGTCTACGTGCAATTAACCCTTTGCCCGCGTACGAAAAGATTGTTGAGGCAGTTCCGTCCCTTATGTGTAGTAAGGGCTGATCATAATATAAACAATCACACCTGTCACGGCAACATAAAACCAGAGAGGCCAGGTGATCCTGGCCAGTTTTTTATGGGCTGCAAATCGCTGCTGAAAAGCGCGCTGAAGAGTGAAAAGGACGAAGGGAATAATAATTCCGGATAAAATAATGTGGCTGCTCAGAATAAAATAATATAGATACCTCAGATTGCCCGCCTTCAATTTTTCTTCGGCACTCAGGAAGCCGTCGTGGTTGATGTCACCATATTTCACTGAAGGGTTGGAGCTATGGTAGATCACATAAGAAATTAAAAAAATGGTACTCAGTACAACGGCCGTCAGGTTGGCATTGCGGTGTGCCTGGATACGCCGGTTTTTAATAAAGTATAAACTGGCCAAGAGCAAAATGGCGGTCGTGGAATTGAGGATCGCATGAAACAACGGAAGGCTGCTGGTATTGAATCCAAGATTAACCTTGGTCTTCAAACCCACTACCAGATAAGCTACGGCCATGGGAATGGCAATGGAAATAGTAATAATCGGAAGTGTATAGGTTTTTTCTTTCATGGTATGGATAACTACTCTTCCGTTCTTAAATTTTCCTGTCTTTTTATCGCCACTGCCGAAACTTTCGGCTTTCTGGAAAGGAATATCACGGCGGCGGCTGTCGCCAGCAATATAAATATGATCATCGGAATCAGGGGTTTCAATTCTGTGAGGGGAGATACATAATTTTTATCCTTCTCCAGCATGATAAAAATCATGTCATTGGCCAGTTTGGCCAGGTCCACACTGTCCAATCCGTTATAATAGCCTCTCACCACGTGTTCCTTATCGAGCAACACCAGTTTTTGGGTATGAATGAAGTTTGAATCCACGCCTTCGCCGTCCGCCAGGCCCAGTTTCAATTCTTTTATGGAGAATTCATAGATCTGTTTCTTGGGTCCGGTCAAAAGCCACCATTCATCCGGATTTACCCCAAACCTGTCTCCGTAAGTTCTTAGTACCGGCACTGAATCCCGCTCGGGATCTACACTAAAGGAAAGAAACTGGACATAGGCTGGATTGAGTTGTTTGAACTGATCCTTGGTGGAAAGGGCATCCTGCAATTTTTTTATGTTGGCCGTTAACTTAGGGCAAATAGAAGGACAGCGGGTAAAGAAAAAATCAGCTACGATGACTTTCCCCGGCAGATCTGCGAGTGAAACGGTTTTCCCCAATTGATTTTGAAATGAAAAGTCATCCACCGAATGCCAGATCGTATCGTCGATGGATTTCCCGTCCCGAATAACGGTTTTGACGCTGTCGTAGTAATACCGACCGGGCATACCGATGGTCTGGTCACTGGCCCGCTTCATCAGCAGATAACCAATCAGGGGCACCATAACGGCCAGCAATATCGAGGTCAGCGCTTTTTTGGTCACAAAATATTTTCTAGATAAAAAAACCACCGCCGAGGCAATGGTTAATTATTAATGGTTAATTGTCAACGCCTAGATCGTGGGCAAATCGGCATGACGATCTCTTATTCTTTTCCCGGTTTCTTTCCTTCTTCCTTGTGTTCAGCAGGTTTTACAATCGTCTTACTCTGTTGTAACTGGTATCCGTCATAACGCATGCGCAGTGTGTGGAAAGAACTTCCGTCCCACAAAAAGGCAATGATAAACCAAATGAAAAGACAGGCAGGTATCGCAATGGTCATAATCAGGTTTTTGATTTCATGACCCAGATGCATAAATTCGGCGACGATAAAAAATGCCTTGGCCAGGGTCATGATGATAAAGACCCCGTTGAGAATATGTTTGGGGAAAAAGTGGGTTTCAAAATAAATGATGGCTACGATCAGTTCAAATAAAGTGATCACCAGCAGAATCCAAAAGGTCCTCCAGATCGCCTTGGTATCAAAAGAATTTTTTTCTTTTTCCAGTCCAGATGTCGTGACGTTGCTCGAAGACATAGTTTCAGTCAATTTAATTTATAACAGATAGAAACAGGTGAATACAAAAACCCAGACCAGGTCCACAAAATGCCAGTAAAGACCGGCCTTTTCTATCATCAGGTAATGACCCGTCTTTTCAAAATCTCCTCTCCAGGTTTTGATCAGCATACAAATATTGATGATCACCCCGGAAAACACATGAAAGCCATGGAAACCGGTAATGGTAAAAAAGAAATTTGAAAAATTGGTTGAAGATTGGGTCCCGTTGATATTCATAAAAGGGTTTCTGCCCCACCAGGCACCTTCGTGGTATAAATGAGTCCATTCCCAGGCCTGGCAGCCCAGAAAAGCCAGACCACCCAGAATGGTTAAAAACATCCATTTCATGACCGCTTTGCGGTCCTGCATCTGACCGGCACCCACGGCCATAACCATTGTCACCGAACTCATGATGAGAATAAAGGTCATCAAGCTCACAAATGCTAGCGGTACGGTCATTTGACCGATTACCGGAAAACTGCGAAACACTTCGTTGGGATCGGGCCAGGAATAGGAAGAAAAGCGGATCGTCCCGTATGAAATCAAAAATGCCCCGAAGGTGAAAGCATCACTCATCAGGAAATACCACATCATGAGCTTTCCGTATTCAACATTGAAGGGGCTCTTACCTCCGCTCCACCACTTTTGACCTACAGGAACTGAATGTGCCATGAGATTGTTTTGAACAGGTTCACAAATTTATCTAACAAAAAGCATATTTTATTGTACCATTAAAAAGAAAATGAACAGGTAGATCCACAACAGATCTACGAAATGCCAGTAGGTGCTGACCACATCCACCGGAACCCTATTATAACTCCGGATCCGGGTATTTCTTGCCCTGAACCAGAGGATAACGAGTGCGATTATCCCGCCGAAAACATGCAAAGCATGCAACCCGGCAATGATATATAAAAACTGCCCGGCTCCAGATCCATGGAAGGTAGTGCCCGTAACCCAGAGATGACGAAACCCCAGCCACTGCAGCAAGATAAAAACCAAGCCCAGGATAATGGTCGCCCCGACCATTTTTCTATACCGGATCATCCTTCTTTCCACAAAGGATTTTCCAGCCAGGTAGATGGTCACACTGCTGATCAGGATAATGGCAGTCGAATAATAAAAAGCAATCGGCATCAAAAAACTGGTCCAGCCTGGTTGTTCCCTTTTTACGATATAGGCACTGGTCAGGCCCGCAAACATCATAACGATACTTCCGATGGCTACCCATAAATTGAATTTATGGGGATGTATTTTTTTATTCTGATCAACCACATTATTAAGTTCTAAGCCCGCATTCATTTTCAAAAATTTCAATATGGCACTTTATCAATTAGCAAAGCCAGCAAAACCACCGGCAGATAAATATAACTACCGAACATCACTCTTCTGGCAGCCTGAATGGTCATTTCCCGGTATAGCCGCACGCAGGTCGTAACCATAAAAATATTGGCGACCGCTACGATGATCAGGCTGATGTTTCCACTCATTCCGTTAAAATATGGAAGGACCCCTACGGGCAAAAGCAGCAGGGAATAAATGACCGCCTGCAAGGCTGAATATTTTGTCTGTCCCTCACCAGAGGGCAACAGTTTAAAACCCGCAGCGCTGTAGTCCTTGTGTGCGATCCAGGCAATGGCCCAAAAATGAGGAAACTGCCAGAAAAATTGAATCGCAAAAAGTATCCATCCCCCGGCACTGAGGCTGTCATTTCCAGCGGCCCAGCCAATCAAACAGGGCATAGCTCCGGGAATCGCACCCGCCAGAACGGCTACCGAACTGACTTTTTTTAAGGGTGTATAGATAAAGGCGTAAAAAAATAAACTAATGACAGATAAAAGCGCTGTCAGAAAATTAAAATGCCAGAGCAAAAAGATGCCTGTCAGTCCGCAGATAACGGCAAAGGACATGGCCTCGGCTACGGACATCCTGCCCGATGCGACCGGTCTTCCGGCTGTGCGTTTCATCATGGCATCGGTCTGGTATTCCATCGCCTGATTGATTGCGTTGGCACTTCCGGTTACCAGCATGCCTCCTACAAACAGGAGTATAATGGCTTTCCAGTCGTATACCCGCACCAGGGGTGCCAGTAAATAACTGATGACTGCTGAAAAAACGACCATAAAGCTGAGGTTGAATTTGACCAACAGCATATAGTCCTTCAGCTTGTCTGCAATTTTAAAAGAACCGGATTCTTTGATATTACCCTGCTCCATCAGACGAATGGGTTTTTCCCCGGAACTAATGGTGCTGTTCATCGGCTCCAAGTGGTTCTGTTTGCAGGATGAAGTCTTTTCCGTCTTTTCCGTAATCATAAGCCCAGCGATGGACTTCGGGAATTTCTCCTGGCCAGTTTCCATGTCCCGGGTGAATGGGAGTCGTCCACTCCAGTGTGTTGGCCTGCCAAGGATTTTGAGAAGTCACCTTCCTGCCTTTGAATATAGAATAGAAGAAATTGAACACAAACATCAATTGCACCGCAAAAACGATCATGGCCACGGTGGAAATAAACCGGTTGAGGTCTGCGAACTGATTAAAAGTGGACCATCCTGAATATTCAACATAACGGCGTGGCATACCCGCTAATCCTTCATAGTGCATGGGCCAGAAAATGAGGTAGGCTCCAGCGAATGTCACCCAGAAATGGATATAGCTCATCGTATTGTTCATATAACGGCCGTACATTTTAGGGAACCAGTGATAGACCCCACAAAACATTCCGAGAAAGGCCGAAACGCCCATCACGATATGGAAATGTGCAATGATAAAATAGGTATCGTGTAAATGGATATCCAGGGTTGAATTCCCCAGGAAAACACCCGTGAGACCGCCGGAAATAAACATGCTCACAAATCCGATTGCAAACAGCATGGCTGGTGTGAACCGGATATTTCCCCGCCAAAGGGTGGTGAGCCAGTTGAAGACCTTGATGGCCGAAGGCACGGCGATCAAAAGGGTGAGCAGTACGAATACCGAGCCCAGGAACGGATTGAGTCCCGTCACAAACATATGATGGGCCCAGACCAGAAATGCCAAAATCGTGATCGCAAAAAGAGAACCGATCATGGCCATATATCCGAATATAGGTTTGCGTGAGTTGATGGCCATTACTTCAGACACGAGACCCATGGCTGGAAGAATGATGATATAAACCTCCGGATGACCGAGGAACCAGAACAAATGCTGGAACAAGATCGGCGATCCCCCTTCGTTGGGAAGCGCTTTCTGGGTCGCTGAGATAAAAATATCCGAAAGATAAAAACTGGTTCCGGCATGCCGGTCGAATAACAGCAATATCAAGCCGGAGAGCAGGACTGGAAAAGAAAGTACGCCCAGGGTGGCCGTAAAGAAAAGAGCCCAGATCGTAAGCGGTAGCCGGGTCATACTCATTCCCTTGGTCCGCATATTGAGAATGGTCGTTATATAATTCAACCCTCCCAGCAGGGAGGAGACGACAAAAAGCGCCATCCCGGTAATCCAGTAGTCCATTCCACCCTGTGAACCGATGGAGGCATCCCCCAGTGCACTCAGGGGCGGATAAGAAGTCCATCCTCCAGCTGCAGGTCCTGTTTCAATAAATAGGGAAGTGATCATCACCACGCTGGCCATCCAGAAAAACCAGTAGGACAACATATTCAGAAAGGGAGAAGCCATATCGCGCGCTCCGATTTGAAGGGGTATCAGGAAATTGGCAAATGTGCCACTCAAACCCCCGGTCAGCACAAAAAATACCAGTACGGTTCCGTGCATGGTCACCAGCGCATAATATGCCTCCGGCTGGATTTTTCCACCCTTGGCCCATTTACCCAAGATATCTTCCAGCCATGGAAAAGTGGATTCAGGATATCCCAGCTGCAGTCGGAACAACACGGACATGAAGCCGCCGAGGATGGCCCATATCATCCCGGTAATCAGGAATTGCTTACAGATCATTTTATGATCCTGGCTGAATACATATTTTGTTATGAAGGTTTCTTTATGATGATGGCCTTCATGCTCGGCATCGTGTACCGGCTGCGAACCGACCATCTCACCGTGTCCATGTATCGTCAAATCTGTACTCATCAGTAAAAATTTATTCTTTAATATTTTCTTTACGGGGTTACTGCCACGAGCTTCGCCGGTATCTCCCCTTTTAAGGCCGCTGTCTTCGCCGAGTCTGCCGGAGCAGGCGCTGGCATCTTATCCTTCATCACCGATACATAATTGGGAACCTGTTTTGCACGCCACAATACGAATTCCTCCGGCGTAACAACCTGTATGATGCCCTTCATGGAAAAATGCCCTTTGCCACACATCTGGTCGCAGGAAATTTCATATTCGAAATCGGGATTGCCCGTAATTTTTTTCATTTCCTGGGTAGTATACTTCGGCGTAAACCACATGGTGGTGGGTGTTCCGGGAACCGCATCCATTTTCATCCGGAACTGGACGATACCCACATCGTGGATCACGTCCCGGGAATTGATGATTAATTTCACCGGCTGGTTGACGACCATATACATAGCGCTGGAGACGACCAGGTCGTCGTGGGTAGCCGGATCATCCCACAACAATCCGAGAGAATTGTTCTCGGCATCACTGATATTCCTATAATATTTTTTTCCAAAGACGCCGTCCTTTCCTGGATAACGATAGATCCAGTTAAACTGTTTGCCGGTAATCTCTATCTGCATCGCATCTCTTGGAGCTTCTCCGGTTATCTGAAACCAATACATCAGGCCGAATCCGACCAGTACAGTAAGGGCAATGGCGGGAACCACGGTCCAGATCACTTCCAGTTTATTGTTGTGCGGGAAATAAAAGGATTTTCTCTTTTCGGAATACTGGTATTTAAATGAAAACCAGAACAGCAGAATCTGGGTGATGAAAAAGACAATCCCGGTAATGGCGATTGTGATGTAGAGCATCTGGTCGATTTTTTCGCCCTGAACGGAAGCCGATTTTCCCAGAATTTTCCCTTTAAATAGTTCGTTACACCAGTAAACACCAATCAGGCCGAGTACCAGAAAAAGAATCATCAGAAATCCGTTGATTCGGTTGTTCTGTTCATTGTTCTTCTTTTCCCCCTTCAGTATACCTACATATTCACTGGCTTTTGCAATCTGGAAAGTGATTACAAAACCCAACAATAAAATCGCAATCAGAAAATAGGTTGACATATCTACTAAGTATAATGAATAATGCTTTCTTTAAAGAACGGATGATTGATGGCAACCAGCGGGAATTTCGCCAGTACATTGCCGGTCTGGTAAATGATCAATCCGACAAATCCTGCTGCAATGCCGAAATCAAATATATTCATCGGCACATGATCCGGGATCAAGCTGGCGAATACCATCTGGTAAAAATCCAGCCAGTGACCAAAGAGCAAAGCTACAGACATAAAGGTTAATGTGGTATAGTTGCGTTTGGAACTGCTTCGCATATAGATCAGCAAGGGAGCCAGGAAATTTATCGTAAGGTTCAGGTAAAATATGCCAGTATATGCACCCTCGAACCGGGGCCTGAAATAAGTCGTTTCTTCCGGGATGTTGGCGTACCAGATCAGCATGAACTGGGAAAACCAGAGATAGGTCCAGAATATCGAAAAGGCGAACTGGAACTTTCCCAGATCGTGCAGATGTTCCTTGTTTACATATTCCAGGTATCCTTTGTTTTTTAAATAAATCACAAATAGGGTGATCAGGGCAACGCCTGCCACAAACGTGCTCGCAAAAGTATACCAGCTGTACATCGTACTGAACCAGTGGGCACTGATACTCATCAGCCAGAGCCAGGGAACGGTGGATGCGACGGTGAGTGCAAACCAGAAAATATAAACCGCAGCCCATACCGTATTCTTCCAAATATATTTTTTCCCTTCTTCGACCGTGGGACGGTGGTTGTCCAGTTCCCGGCTCAGGCTCCGCATTTTATATCCAAGCACGGTCCAGAGTCCGATCGTCAGCGTAGTCCAGATGATAAAAAACGTCGGATTTAAAAAGCCCTTTTTGCCATTTAATATCGGATCGCTGGCCACCCGGGCTTTGTCCAGCCATTCGTACATAAAAGTTTTATGACCAGCCACCAGGCACATCAGGATCACAAAAGTGATTCCGCCGATGATCGGCACACAAGCCGCAATGGCTTCCGTAACCCGGCGAAAAGCCATTTGAAAACCTCCCCAGGCCAGCGTAACGGCGCAGAAAAAAAACATGGCGGCATTGACAACCAGTAAAAAATAAACGCTGTTTTGCAGAAGTGCGGCCCAGAACCGGGTCTGTTGTGCTTCCGTACCGGATCCATACACAAAGTATCCGATGATCAGGGATGCAATCCCGATGATCATCAGTCCCATGGACCACATCCTGAAACCAGATGGAATTTCAAAACGTTGTTTAATTGACATTCTTGATAATTTTTATGCTCGCTTTCGCTGATTATTTTTTAATTGTTGAATCCGCTGTGGCCGCCACCGGCTTTGAAGCTTCTTGTTTGGCCTTGATATAGGCGATTACCATCCAGCGCTGTTGCGTGTTCAACTGGGAAGCATAACTCCCCATTTTATTTTTACCATAGGTTACTGAATAATACATCTGTCCTTCAGGCATGGTCTCATATTTTTTATCCCCCACCAGCGTAGCCGGTTTGGCCGGGAACGGACCGTCCCCTCCCCGGTAGAGCGGACCGTTGCCATCTAATTTGGTTCCATGACATATTCCGCAATTGACCAGATACAATCGCTGGGCTTCTACAATCTGGGCCGTATCCATAAAAGCGATCGGATTTTTTACCGCCTTGGATGCCACATAATTGGCGGTATCGCCGGCTGCATCTTGGGGAATATCAAAAGGAAAAAGTACTCCCCGCTTCATCGTACCCGCAACAGGTGTATTGCTGAAATGAATTCCCTTTTTCAACAATGCGTCTTTTTCTTCTGGCGTCATCGCATAGGTTTCGAAGGCCCTGCTATAGGCCATGTCCGGCATGTAGATTCTTCCCGTATCGCGCCGCACTTCATCACTGCAGGATACCAGCAACACGCCGAACAAACAGAATGGAATAATTTTTTTTAGGATCTGCATTGCAACATTCATTTCGTTATACCAGTATGGTTTTTGCGTTATCGACGGTAGGAATATTCTTACTATAGGTTCCGAGCCACCAGCCAGTTTCTGCATTCTGGATATGGATGTCGATCGCGCCAACAGATTTTAGAAACGCCTGCGCTTCGGTTTCGTTGGTTCTTGGGGTACATTCAATGACCATCGTAAACTGATCATCCGTCGAACGCAGGTTAAAATGATGTTTCCTTACAAAAGGTGCCATCTGACAGAGATAACAAAAAGTGAGCACCATACCGACGGCGGAAAAAAGAACGGTCAATTCAAAAGTGATCGGAATCCAGGCGGGCAGGGCAAAATGCGGTTTCCCACCAAAATTCAGCGGCCAGTCATACAACAAGGCATAGCTGATCCCGCTGAGTGCCGTAGTGGTTCCGGTAATACCGTAAATAAAACCCGCCGTGTGCAGGCTGGTTTCCCTTAAACCCATAGCATGATCGAGACCATGAATGGGCATGGGCGTATAGACGTCATGGATTTTATAACCGGCCAGCCGCACTTTCTTAACAGCAGGAAATAAAACCGACTCTTCTAAAAAACTCCCGACAACAAATCTTTTTATAGCCATATCAGCTTTTTAACAAATGTTCATCAATGCGCGTGTTCAAATTCGTGGGTAAAGGCTTCCACCGATTCATTCTCTTCAGGACCCATTTTCTCTTTATAATGTTCTCCTGATTTCTTCAGAATATGTTTGATTTCTGCCACGGCAATGACCGGGAAGAATTTTGAAAACAGGAAATAACAGGTGAAAAACAAACCGAATGTTCCCAGATAAAATCCGATTTCCCAGATCGTGGGAGAATAATAAGTACTCCAGCCGCTGGGCAGATATTCCCGGTAGATGGAGGTAACGATGATCACAAATCTTTCGAACCACATTCCGATATTGATGATAACGGACATAAAGAAGGTAAGCACCAGGTTCCTGCGGAATTTCCGGAACCAGAATATCTGGGGGGAAAGCACGTTACAGCCCATCATGATATAATAGGACCATCCGAGGGGCGATAAAATATTGGCGCGGTTTTGAAAGAAAGCAAAATTTTCAAATGGATTTTGACCGTACCAGGCGATGAACAGTTCTGTCAGGTAGGCCACACCCACTATGGATCCGGTGAGCAGAATGATTTTGTTCATGACGTCGATGTGCTCCAGGGTAATATAATCTTCTAAGTGAAGCACTTTACGGGATATGATGAGCAGGGATTGCACCATGGCAAATCCGGAGAATACGGCACCCGCAACGAAATAGGGGGGAAAGATGGTCGTATGCCAACCGGGAACCACCGAAGTGGCGAAGTCAAAGGACACGATCGTGTGAACCGAAAGCACCAGGGGTGTACTCAGACCTGCCAGCACCAAGGAGAGTGCCTCATGCCGCTGCCAGTGTTTGGTGGAACCTGACCAGCCGAAAGAAGCCATGCCGTAAAAGAATTTTCTCCATTTCAGTTTGGCGCGGTCACGAACAGTAGCCAGATCCGGCAACAAGCCGCAATACCAGAAAAGCAGGGATACGGTGAAGTACGTGGAGATCGCAAATACATCCCACATCAGTGGTGAATTAAAATTCGGCCACAGAGACCCCCGCGTATTGGGATAAGGGAAAACAAAAAATGCCATCCATACCCGGCCCATATGCCAGATCGGAAACTGGCCGGCACACATGACCGCAAAAATGGTCATGGCTTCCGCAGCCCGGTTCACACCGGTTCTCCAGCCCTGACGGAATAATAAGAGAATGGCTGAAATCAAGGTTCCCGCATGCCCGATACCCACCCACCACACGAAATTGGTGATATCCCATCCCCAACCAACCGTTTTGTTCAGGTTCCATTGGCCCGTTCCATAAATGACTTCCCGGGTGACGGAGAATATTCCAAAACACAACAGCAGTACGGCAGTCAGAAATCCGATCCACCAGAGCCTGGAAGGACGGTTTTCGATCGGCCTGATAATGTCTTCGGTGATCTGGTGATAGTCTTTATCACCCGATACCAGTGGCGGCCTTACTTGTGATTCGTATTTAAATGCTGACATACTGGGTTATCACTTTTTCACCGCGCCCTACAGGCGAGGATCAATTAAAAATCATTACACTTTCTCTTCGGACTCCGGATTGCGGACCTTGGCCAGATAAGTAATATTGGGCAACACGTGCAATTCCTCCAGGACATGATAAAGACGATGTTTGTTGTCCTTTCTGGCTTTGACGATCGCACTCTGTGTATTGTTGATGTTACCGAATTGGATGGCCTGTGTCGGACAGCCTTGCTGACAAGCGGTTTTCACATCTCCATCGGTCAGCACCCTACTCTCTTTTTTTGCCCTCAGTTTACCATCCTGTAAGCGTTGAACGCAGAAACTGCATTTTTCCATGACACCCCGTGAGCGAACCGTTACATCCGGATTGAGCACCATGCGGGTAAGGTCGTCGTTCATCATTAGGACAGCTTCATTGAGTTTACCCACACCTTGTTCATCCTGGTTATTTGGAAAGCTATCGGCTCCCATATAATCTTCCCAGTTGAAACGACGTACTTTGAAAGGGCAGTTGTTGGCGCAATAGCGGGTGCCGATGCAACGGTTGTAGGCCATTTGATTCAGCCCTTCGGTACTGTGGTTGGTTGCGGACACCGGACAGACATTTTCACAAGGGGCATTGTCACAATGCTGACAGAGCATGGGTTGGAAAATCGTCTGAATGCTATCGGGATCCGCGAGATTTCCGGTGAAATAACGGTCAATGCGCATCCAGTGCATATCGTGGTAACGAACCACTTCATTCTTTCCGACGATCGCAATATTGTTTTCAGCAAAGCAGGCCACCACACAGGCACCACATCCCACACAGGAATTCAAATCGATCTGCATGCCCCAGTGTATTCCCGGCTTGTCGTAGTAGGGATAAAGGGTTCCTTCGGTATCAAAATTTTCAATTCCTCCGTATTTTGCCAATTCTTCCTTCCGGTCATTGAGGATCTCTTCGGGTTCCTTTACAAATTCAGAGAGGTTCATTTCCTTGATCACCGCCGTGCGGCCTTCATAGGAACCGTGAACCTGGACCTGGGCAATTTTATATTCTTCAGCTGTTTTTTCAAATGCAACATCGGTCGCCATCCATTCGGTGGTCTTGCCGTTGCTGGTGGCAAAAGGGAACACATTTTTCCCCGCACCCACGGCGGCAATGCCGATATAGTCTGCTGTATTTTTTGGATCGGCACTTTGGCGTCCGTATCCGAGTGCGACCGCAAAGACGCCTTCCGGCATACCTGGGACGGCTACGACCGGAATGGTGAGTTCATGATCGTTTGCCTTGATCTTGATGACCTCCCGTTCGGGATGGGATTCAAAGCGATCGGATTGGTTGTGATCCGATAGATCTATATGGTATTGTTCTTTGATAAAATTGGGTGAAACCATGGCATAGTTGTCCCAGGTTGCCCGCGTAATCGGATCGGGTAATTCCAACAGCCAGGGATTGTTGGATTGGGCACCGACGCCCATACTCACCTGCTGATACATAACCAGTTCATAACTCCCCCCCTTTTTCATGGAAGAGATGGCTGAAGCCGCCGCCGAGACAATCGAGGCATTGCCGGAAGCATAGGGCGTCGAAACAGAACCAAGGGGTTCGGTTGCAGATACCCGCTGGACGACGCCGTCCTGCAATGCTTTTTCATATCCTTCGTGGCCTCCCAGTTTGGAAGTCCAGTATTGTTTGAAGAAATCGTCGTAAGAAGTTTTGTTGCCTGACCACAGCAGCAGGGAATCCTCAAAGGGCCGGGTTCGAAAAAGAGGCGCAATCACCGGCTGCATCATGGAGACCGTTCCAGTTTTGGGCTGGGCATCTCCCCAGCGTTCCAGAAAATGCGGAGAAGGCAGTACGAACTTGCAGAGTTCAGTGGTTTCATCCAGTCGGCCGGAAAAAGAAACCGTGGTTTTCACTTTGGCTAGACCGGCAATAAAATTTTTTGATTCCGGATGATCGTAGACGGGATTTACGTCGCAGATGAGCAGGGCTCCGATCCTGCCTTGATTCATATCTGCCACGAGTGATGTAAAATCACTTTCTATCCCTTGACGGGTCAGGTTGGTGGCATCCCAGGTAATCGAAGTTCCGTTCGATCCAATAAGTTCATTGATTGCGTTGACCACCGTTTGCACTTCTACACTGTTGGATCCGGAAACTACCAGCGCGTTTCCTTTATGGGCCAGCAGGTCCTTGGCTGCTTTGTTGATCCCGGCCTTTAATTTTTCAGAAAGGTTGGGAGCCGTCACGCTGCCGCCCACCGCGGCCAGTAAAGCCAAGGCCACCGCTCCGGTCTCAGAAGGTTTATGAGAGAATCGTTCATCGGCATTGGAACCCGTCAGGCTCAGCATGGATTCAAACTGATAGTGCCGGTTCATTCCAGGGGCCTTCTCATCGATTTTTCTTCCACTCGCATACTGGCGGGCGAATTCGATCGGCGACAACCAGGTACCCAGAAAATCTGCTCCCAGGCTCACAATCACTTTCGCCTGATCGAAACGGTATGAGGGGATGGCCCTCTTTCCATAGGATGCTTCATTGGCCAGCAGCATACCGCTGAAAGAATCTGCATCGTATTGTATATGACGGCTACCCTGGTATTTTGAAAGGCAATCTGCGATCACCTGTTTGGTGGTTACCGAACTAATGGTCGGTGTCAGCAAAACAATGGTTCCGGTTTGGCCAGCCATGGAATCGGTGATCAGTTTATCGAAGGCTTCAAAACTGGTAACTTCCTGGAATGTCCCGTTTACCATTTGCACTGGATATCGAAGACGGGCCGTGTCATACAAGTCCAGGATCGACGCCTGCACCCGGGCGGAGGTTCCTCCTTGCGTCAGGGGCGATAACTCGTTTCCTTCCAGTTTGATCGGCCGACCGTCTCTCACTTTGGCGACAACGGAAACGGCGTCTCCACCGGATATAAAAGTAGTGGCATAAAAATCTGCGACGCCGGGGACCATATTCTCCGGTTTCACAACATAGGGGACGATATGGCGGACAGGCATTTCACAGCTGGCAGCCAGGGTGGCGGCCGCAGTACTGAAGCCCAGGTATTTCAGGAAATCGCGCCGCGGTGTTTTGGCATCAAACAAACCTTTGCCGTCCAAATCCGAAGGGGGTAGATCTTCCCGGAACTCATTGTCCTGATCTTTTAAGTAGGATTCAGACAGATTGAGTTCTCCAAAACTTTTCCAGTACTTTTTTTCACTCATTAGAGATCCAGTTTGAGAATTTGAGCATTTGAGCATTCCAGGATCAACGGGTATCCTTTCCCCATCCCCCGGTCAAATCTTCCGATTAATAATGGCATTTCTGACACTCCGTACCACCAATATTTTCAACGGTTACACTATCCATCGCTCCGGTTGCCAGGTTTTGATGGAACCTTTCATAAATGCTATAGAATTTATTTCCGTTTCCGGCTGAGTCCGGAAAATTAATCTTGGTTGTACGGTGGCAGTTGATACACCAGCCCATGCTGAGTTCGGCAAACTGTTTCACTTCATTCATCTGGGTAATGTTTCCGTGACAGGTCTGGCATTGAACTTTCCCGGCGCGAATATGCTGGGAATGATTGAAATACACATGATCAGGCAGGTTATGGATTTTGATCCACACAATCTGTTTGCCGGGTTCGGTATATTTTCCAGACTTCGGATCGTAGCCTGTATAGGAGTAAAGTTTCTGTATTTCTCCTGTCCCATCCACTTCTTTTCCGTTCTCGCGATACAACGGCTCCCCTTTATAATCATTGATCGCTGCATGACAATTCATACAAACATTCAGGGAAGGAACCCCGGCCATCTTGGAATCCCAGGCGCCACCGTGACAATACAGACAGCTGATCTGGTTGGTACCGGGATGCACTTTGTGGGAGAAAAATATGGGTTGTTCAGGCTGATAGTTTTGTTGCCGGCCGAGCCCGATGGCCGCCTGGACCACATAGTAGCCACCTACGACAAAAAGCACGAGGACCAGAAAAGTGATGTAGACCTTATTTCGGTAAAAGGGAATGGGTTCGCTGGATGGAACCCCCGATTTATCGTCGGAAAGTTTTTTCAGGTTGCTGTTTACCTGCAGCAGGACCAGCATAATGACCGCCAGAATCAGGGTAAGAATTCCGTAGAGGAGACTGTTGTCGGATTCTTCCACCTGGGAGGACGGTCCGTTGTTGGGACCCTTGGCTCCGGGGCCTGGTTCGGGATAAGTTTCTATATATTTTAATATGGCATCTATTTCCGGATCCGTCAGCTGCGGAAACGTATTCATGGGCGTCTTGCCAAACTGAATATAGAGGTCGTTAAAGTATTTATTTCCAGAGGCCAGCACGGCCGCATTGTTGCGGATCCAGGCATGCAGTAATTTTTGATCGGGAACCCGGGCGGTGACCCCTTTTAAGGCCGGTCCGGTGACTTGTTTAATGGGATTGTGACAGGATGCGCAATCACTTTGGAATAAAGCTTTTCCGTCCTGAGCCATCGAAAAATTTCCGAAAAACAGGAAAAAGGCTGTGAAGAGAAAAATAGAGGATATTCGGAAAGCACTTAGTCTGTAATGATGCATATATACAATCAGTGTATAAATGTGAAAAATCATCTCGGTTGGCTGCAAAAGTAAGCCATGAAATTAACATAATACCAACATGCTGAAATTTTTTTTTGCCTTATCTGGCCTGCATTTCAGCCGATTATGCATTTTTTTAAAAAGTGAATGTCATCGCTTTGTCACGGAAATTCCGGATCATTTTATGAAAGAAAAACCATCGTATTCAAACCATTTTTTTACCACATCTTTACACCCTTTTTAAATGGAATGATTCCACCTTTATATGATCAAAGATCTGTCACCTGTCCGCATTGCCATCTTTGCTTCCGGGAAAGGCAGCAATGCTCGGGAAATCATTCATTTTTTTCAAAACGGCCGTCACCGGGTGGATGGACGAAAAATTGAAATTGCACTGATCGTCTGCAACAAAGCCGGAGCCGGGGTGCTGAACGTTGCCGAAGAATCGGGCATACCCTGGATGCTGCTGGAAAAAGAAAAGTTTTATAACGGCACCCAATACCTGGAAGAACTAAGCAAAAGAGATATTTCCTTTATCGTCCTGGCAGGATTTTTATGGAAGATCCCACCGGGGCTGATCGCAGCCTTTCCCGACCGGATTTTGAATATTCACCCCGCCCTGTTGCCGGCATTCGGCGGAAAGGGGATGTACGGCAATGCGGTCCATGAAGCGGTGATTGCCTCGGGCGCAAAACAAAGCGGTATCACGATTCATTATGTGGATGAACAATATGATCACGGCAGAATTTTTTTCCAGGCGAGCGTGCATCTTTCACCGGAGGAAACGCCGGAGAGTCTGGCTGAAAAAATTCATACACTTGAGCACCAGCATTTTCCTGCACAGATCTTCCGGTGGGTGGAATGCAAATTATCGTTAAACCCTTAATTCTTTGTATCCTTCGTGTTATTTTGCCCTTTTAAACCGGGCCTGGGGTAAGCAGGAAGCGGGGTGCCTGAGTCAACAAAATTTGCACCCGTCGTCTTTCGACCGTTCGTTTTACGTACTCAATATTAAATTGAACTCTTTGGTCCTTTTTTACGCATATTTAAGAAAGACTTTTTTCATGGCCCTCCTGGTTTTCGGTGCCCTACAGGCATCCGGCCAGCAGATAACCATTCACGGGACCGTTTTTAATATGTACCGGACCAGGCCACTGGACGGGGTAACGGTCCTTTGTAGTTGCGGAACCGGTACCACCACCGATTCCAATGGCAACTATGTGATCCGGATCGATCAAAATGATTCCCTGCGATTCTCTTATCTGGGTCGTGCCACACAGATGTTTCCAGTGAGTATGATGAATGCCACCACAGGCTTCGACATTGCCTTACATGTCAATCCTACGGAACTCAATGAAGTTCGGGTAGCCCCCCGAAATTATCACATGGACTCCCTCCAAAACCGCAAAGACTATGAGAAGATCTTTGATTATAAAAAACCCGGGCTCGAAATCACGGAAGGCGGCGACGGAAACGTCGGCCTGGACCTGGATCAGATCATCAATATGTTCCGTTTTCAGCGAAACCGCCGGCTCAAAGCTTTTCAGGACCGCTTGATCTATGATGAACAAAATAAATTTATTGATCATCGCTTCACTCGTTATATCGTTACCAAAATCACCGGCCTCAAGGACGCTGCCCTGGATACTTTCATGGTCCGTTTTAGACCTTCCTACGCCTTCACCCAATATGCGAGCGATTACGAATTCTACGATTATATCAAACTAGCTTATGAAGATTTTCAGCTTCACCATGAAATATTTGTTAAGCCACGCAAACCCGCTGCGGCGCCCGTCCCCCACTATTGAGTATCGGACTCTATAACGCCCAGGCCCAACGCTGGATTCTTATCGTCTCCTTGGATCGGGACGATGTTAAGTTTTTCTTGTGGGTCGTCATGCGTTAAACCTTAAGCCTTAAATTGTAGCCGGATGCATTTATTTAGGCATATCCCATTTTTGAGAGCAGTGTTCCTGCACAGCATTTCTGCCTTCGGCGGTCCTCAGGGTCACCTGGGAATGGTCATGAAAACATTTGTCAATCGGCGCCATGATATCACCGAAGAAGAACTGATGGACTACAATGCTTTCTGTCAGTTGCTACCGGGCGCCTCCTCTACTCAAACCATTACCCTGATCGGATATAAACGGGGAGGTGTTCCCCTGGCCGTACTGACACTGATTATTTGGATCCTGCCTGCCTGTATCCTGATGGGCGCTTTTTCATTTTTCGCCCAGTACATCAATCACCAAAACGGACGGGCCGATCTGTTTCGTTTTATTGCTCCGATGACGGTCGGATTTCTGGCCTATGCTTCCTGGAAAGCATTTCGGGTATCGGTGCACAATACGATCACCCATATTATTATGGTCGTTTCAGCGATCGCTGCATTCCTGCTTTTCAAAACGCCCTGGATATTCCCGATAGAAATCGTCCTTGGTGGGGTCATTACCAACCTCAGCAGCAAACGTATACCCCAGACAGAGGTGCTGACCCGAAAAATAAAATGGGCCAATATCTGGCTCTTCGCCTCTATTTTTATTTTGGCCGGCACGACCAGTGAACTGGCTAGAAAAAATAACTGGCCCAACCGCCGGCCGCTCAACCTGTTTGAAAATACCTACCGGTTCGGAAGCCTGGTCTTTGGGGGTGGTCAGGTCCTCATTCCCTTCATGTACGAACAGTTTGTCGCCCGCCAGGAATTGCCCCGGCCCGCGGTCCGCAATCCTGATCTTCAGCGACCTGCCGGTCATGCCGACAGCGTTCGCAACCCCAATGCCATCCGCATCAGCAAGGATGATTTTTTTACCGGTGCTGGATTTGTACGTGCCATTCCGGGACCGGTCTTTTCTGTTTCTTCCTATATGGGTGGGATCGCCATGCGGGATATGGGATCTTCCATGCAGATCCTGGGTTGCGTGATCGGCTCGGTCGCCATT
>Ga0206938_1095_pt2 | contig 21093 bp, 21 predicted proteins | sample Alteio_BWOrgHeat_12_FD_152918 | JGI IMG/M metagenome (GOLD analysis project Ga0206938, IMG submission 152918) | Enriched cells from forest soil in Barre Woods Harvard Forest LTER site, Petersham, Massachusetts, United States -... | ecosystem: Environmental > Terrestrial > Soil > Temperate forest >... | reverse complement strand
GCGGTCTGGGGATCATAGGGATTTTGCACCGTTACCTTTAGCGAATCTTGTTCTAGGGTGACCGTTATGGAAATGGTCACTTCTTCAGTCGTATCATAGAGTCCGAATTTGATGGCGTTTTCCACCACCGGCTGAAGCAACATGGGGGGAATGAGCAGGGGAAGGCTTTTTTCATCTCGGACAATGGAAGTGGAGAGCCGGTGCCCGAAACGCACTTTTTCGATATCCAGATAGAGCTCCAGGGACTGGAGTTCTTCTTCCATTTTCACCCAGTCCTCCTCCTCTTTTCTCAGGGTGGTACGCAGAAAATCCGATAACTGGTGGATCATTTTTCTTGCCTGGGATGGATCGGAGACAATCAGGGCACTGATGGAGTTGAGGCTATTGAATAAAAAATGGGGTTGCAACTGCTGACGGAGTTTGTAGAGTTCAGCATCCCTGCTGAGTTTTTCCGCATCGTTTTTCCGCTGGCGGTTTTCCTGCTCTTCCTGTTGGGTATACCAGAGCACGCAGATAACCGCCATGCAGCCGACCATCAAAAAAGCAAATCCGAGCCGGATCCAATAGGCGTTGGCCAAAAAAGGGATATAGGAACGAAAGACCGGGTCAGTAAGGGTCCAGTTTAAAAGAAATTTGCTCAGTGCGTTGGAGATCAAACTGAAAATCAGGCAGAGAATAAAAACATATAAATAACGATCGCTGTAGGGTAGGTAATAGCGCAGGATATTGGCGATGACCGCACAGGCAGCCATGAGCAGACCATTGGTGATGATGCTGTCCACCAAGGCAGCATTCAGGGAATAACCATATCCCATGATCAGCAGAAAATGAAGGGAAGCCCAAACCAGCCACCAACCGTAGAAGATGTATCTAAACCGATTGACGCTGAGTGGTGACCTGGCCAAGGAATGGGTTTAAATGGTTTCCAAAAATGCGTGTTTGCTGTTTTGCAGAATGTGCGCTGCTTTCTTGTTGGTCAGTTCGATATACAAGTCGGCGTTGTCCGATTCCTGGATGCGGGAATAGAGTTCGGCTCCGTCCAGCAAACCGCTCAGTTTATACAACTCTGCCACATTGATAAATTTCCATTGAACCAGTTTCTGGTCTTCATTGTAAAAATTATCTTCTTCCTTTTCACCCAGGGCAGTGGATTTTTTCAAAAGCTTCCTGTGTACTCTCTGCCTGAATGAGTCGCAGTTGTTCGTCGAATTGTGGGGTATGGTTTCCCTGTCCGCAAATAATTCTGTAAACAATTTTAGAAAGATACCAGTTCATAGTAGTGGTTTAATGTATGGTTGAATGATTGTTTAATAATTTTTGATTTCAATGCCGCCAAAAACGGAAGATCCGTCGATGATGAGCACTTTATCCGGATTGGTCGCGCTGATATTTTGTCTCTTGTCTTCTATGTTTCCGAATACAGAAGTCAATTGACTTCTGACTTCCCAGTTCGGCGGGACAATGATCTTGGTTCCACCCATGATCTGGGTAATATCCAGGGTGGCTGTGCCTTGAATATCAGCCTGGCTGAGATTGAGTTCGGCACCTCCCATGAAAATGGTCAGGTCACCGCCCTTAAAATTTTTGGACAAAATATTTTTATGAATGCCTCCGAATACGGTCGTGGCATCGATATAGTCTTCCGAACTAAAACTTTGAGAACTGTAACCCGCACCGGTAGTGGAATCAGCCGGATTGCCCGGCTGATTTTCAAATGGATTTCCTGAAAAATTCTGCATGCCCGGATAACCCCTTCTTGCGCGCCGGCGCTGCCATCTTTCAATATCGCGGTGCCTCCACCTTCCCTGACATCCCGGATCCATCCAGTAAGGTTTTTTCGGACGGATCAGCATGACCAATCCAACGACGATGATGATAGCGGGCCAAATAAAGCGGTGAATATCCAAACCCGGGATCATTTGGTCCATCAGGAAAAAAGTTCCCACCATGATCAGGATCAGCCAGCCCGGTCCCCGGAATTCATGAGAGAGCCCTATGAAAATGCCAATCGTGATCAGGAGCATCTGCCAGCTGAACAACCATTCGGGAATACCCAGGCCCAGCTGCCGCAGCAGCAGACCGACGCCGACGATGACCAGTCCAACCGGTACCCAAATTTTTCCGCCCCCGCCCATTCTTCTATGTTGACTTCGCCGTTCTATATCTTCTTTTATGTCTGAGGATAAATTTTCCATCTCTTTGATTTTGATGTAAAACTAGGGGGCGCCGCACGGGCTTTCAAGAGCATATAGGTCACTTCCGGGGTAAAGGCGGTGAAACCGGGAATTTCTCCGGTAAAAAAGATGACTAGACCAAATGAAAATGGTCGGCGTCAAAAAGACCCAGGTCGCTGAGTTTAAGGTGTGGAATAACCAGCAGCGCCATAAAGGAAAGGGTCATGAAAGGCGACTGCAGTCGGGATCCCATTTTTTTAGCCAGGCCATCCAGTTTGGTATAGGATTCAGCCACCTGGGTTCCTTCCCCGGTACTCATCAGCCCGGCTACGGGCAGTCCCAGACACTCGACCCGCTGACCGTCGGCCGCGCTGATTCCTCCCCGTTCAGCAATGACCGCATTGACCGCCTGGCAAAGGCTGGACAGGTCCGCGCCCACGGCCACGATGTTGTGACTGTCATGGGCAACCGAGGAGGCGAGGGCGCCTGTTTTCAAACCAAAATTCCGGATAAAGGCCTGGGCTACGGGTGCTTTCTTGTATCTGTTTACCACGACGATTTGCAAGAGATCGCGCTCGACATCGGAGGTCCAGACGCCATCTTTCGGTTGTATATCCACGTTATATTTTCCCGTAACGATCTGTCCGTCGTAGGCTTCTATAACGGCAAAGGGATAGGTTGAATCGCGCTGGGGAAATGCCTTAAAAAGGAAGTCCTCCGGCTTTTTGACATCGACCTTGAACTGGTTGGGCTGGGGTACCGCGCGGACCGCAGGCAGCCGGGTAACTCCTCCTTCAGCCACCAGGGTTCCCTGAAGCCAGGTTTGCTTCACTTCAAAGTCTTTGAGGTCTTTGAGCACAATGAAATCCGCGGAGTCCCCCGGACGAAGGCGGCCGACCTCCAGTTGGTAATGCTCAATCGGATTGATACAAGCTGCCTGCAATACTTTGAAAGGATCTATATTTTTTGCTACCGCCCGGGCACAGAGCTGGTTGATATGCCCTTGCAAAAGAGAGTCGGGATGTTTGTCATCGCTGCAAAACATCATATTCGCCCAGTGTTGATCAAGCAAAGGGGCGAGGGCCTCAAAGTTTCGGGCTGCACTGCCCTCCCGGATCAGGATCTTCATACCCATCTCCAGTTTGCCCAGGGCTTCGTCCTGGCTGAAACATTCATGGTCGGTCGAGATACCGGCCTGGATGTAATGCAAGGCTTCCCTCCCGCGCAGTCCCGGCGCGTGTCCATCCACCGGTTTACCATATTTTTTTGCTGAAGCGATTTTTTTCATGACTTCCGGATCCCGGTTCAAGACACCCGGAAAATTCATCATTTCACTTAAATATTTTATCTGGGGTCTGGACAACAACTGGTCCACCGCGATGGCGTCCAGGACGGCCCCGGCGGTTTCAAAGGGGGTCGCCGGCACACAACTGGGGGCACCGAAATAAAAATAAAAAGGCGTTTGGCTGGCATTGTCGATCATGAATTCCACGCCTGCAATGCCCAGCACATTGGCGATCTCATGGGGATCGCTGACGGTCGCGACGGTGCCGTGCAGGACAGCCAGCCGGGCAAATTCAGTGGGAACGAGCATGGAACTTTCGATATGGACATGGGCATCGATAAAACCAGGCGTAATAAAATGGTCCGGTACCCATTCGCCCGGATCAAGCGGGCGGATGGCAGCAATTTTTTTATCCAGCACAGAAATTTCTGCCCCATAGATTTTCCTGGCTTCGATGTCAACGAGTTTTCCTTTGATGACCATGGTAAGATCTTAATCGTTGAGAAGGTCCGGCCTTTTTTCTGCTGTTTTCTTTAATGCCGATTCATAACGCCACTCCGCAATTTTAACCGGATCCCCGCTGAGCAGAATATCCGGAACGGTCCAACCCCGGAAATTGGCCGGGCGGGTATAGACCGGTGGTGCCAGCAGGTTATCCTGAAAGGAATCAAAAAGGGCCGAGGTTTCATCATTTAAAACACCCGGCAACAAACGGCCGATGGCATCGGTTAATACGGCTGCCGGCAGTTCGCCCCCGCTCAGTACATAGTCGCCAATGGAAATTTCCCGGGTTATGAAATGTTCGCGGATGCGCTCGTCGATGCCTTTGTAATGACCAGAGACAATGAGTAAATTTTCCCGAAGCGAAAGGGCATTGGCCAATGACTGTGTCAGGGGTTGTCCGTCGGGACTCATAAAAATAATTTCATCATATTTCCGGTCTTGGCTGAGTGACTCTATGGCGCTGGCCAGGGGTTCGCACATCATGACCATGCCGGCGCCGCCGCCATATTGATAGTCATCAACCTGACCGTATTCATTGACGGCCCATTTTCTCAATGGATGCACGAATACGTCCAGCAATTTTTTTTCCTTCGCCCTCTTTAAAATAGAGTGGGCGAAGAAGCTGTCCAGTAACTCGGGGACTACACTGATGATATCAATACGCACCGTGATTTTTTAAAAATTTACATTCTGTATCCGGATACTTTCAAGGATCCTCCATACCGTCCAGATCCCGCCGCTGTTTTTTGGTTGGCCTGCCCACCTTGCTTAACCGTTTGCCCGTGTGAAAACTCGCTGCCTGAAATTGAATGCGTTCCACTTCCTCCAGCGGGGTAATATCCAAATAATATTTGACCGCTTCTGAAAAAGCCAGCCGGTGGTCTAGGAGTCCGGTTACCTGGATGCGCCAGCGTTTGGCTTCTGTTTTCACTTCATACACGTCTCCGATATGGACCTGCCGGGAAGGTTTCAGTTGTCCGGATTCATTTTTTACTTTGCCTTTCTCACAGGCATCCGAAGCCAGGCTGCGTGTCTTAAACAGGCGTATCGCCCATAGGTATTTATCGATGCGTAATTTTTCTTTCTCCGGCATGGCTGAGATTTGACGGATGGCTGGGTCAAGGACTCAGGATTTTTTCTGGCTCTCCTCGGCAAAGTATTGATGAAAATAAGGGATCGTCTCGATGCCTTTATAAAAATTGGCAATATCATATTTTTCATTCGGTGAATGCAGATTATCACTGTCCAGTCCGAAACCCATAAAAACAATTTTTATTCCCAACTCTTTTTCCAGCAAAGAACAAATCGGAATACTGCCCCCTCCCCGCTGGGGCACCGGTTTTTTACCAAAGCTGGCTTCGATGGCTTTTTCTGCTGCCTTGTAGGCGAGGGAATCCAGGGGTGTCATATAAGGTTCTCCACCGTGTAGTTCAAAACATTGAACGCTCACGCTGGGAGGCGCAATCTTTTTGAAATAATTCAGGAGCAGTTCTGTCATTTTTCCTGCTCGCTGATTAGGAACCAGTCTCGCAGAAATCTTAGCCGACGCTTTGGAGGGAAGGACTGTTTTGGATCCCTCGCCCTGAAAACCTCCCCAGATACCGTTGAGCTCCAGGGTCGGTCGGATACCGGTGCGTTCGTTGGTGGTAAATCCCTTTTCACCCCAGAGTGATTTCACGCCCAGGTCCCGCATATATTCTTTTTCATTAAAAGGTGCGGCGGCCATTTTTTTTCTGTCTTCCGCCGAAGATTCCAGGACATCGTTATAAAAACCGGGAATGGTAATGTGGTTGTTTTCGTCATGGCAGCTGGCAATCATCTGAGCCAGGACGGTCACGGGGTTGGCTACCGCCCCTCCATATACTCCACTGTGCAAATCGCGGTTGGGGCCCGTCACCTCAACCTGTATATAGGCCAGGCCACGCACTCCAATTTCGATGGAAGGTGTTTCCAGGCTAATCATCGAAGTATCACTGATGAGGATTACGTCGGCTTTCAGGAGGTCTTTGTGAGCGGACACAAAAGCGCCCAGACTCGGTGAACCGATTTCTTCCTCTCCTTCGATGATGAATTTGATGTTACAGGGCAGGGTGCCTGACTGATTCATGAGCTCCAGGGCTTTGACATGCATAAAAAACTGGCCCTTGTCATCAGCCGATCCCCGGGCGAATATCATTCCGTTTCGAATGGTTGGCTCAAAAGGAGGCGTGTGCCAGAGATCCAGCGGATCAACCGGCTGAACATCGTAGTGTCCGTAAACCAGAATGGTCGGTTTGGCGGGGTCGACTATTTTTTCTCCGTAGACCACCGGATGACCAGCCGTTGGATAAATGTCCGCCTTGGATACGCCGGCATCCAGCAAAGATTTTTTTACTGCCTCTGCGCAGGTTTGCATATCGGTTTGGTGGGTGCTGTCTGAACTGATCGAAGGAATTCTCAACAAGTCTTTTAACTCTTCCAAAAATCTTTCCTGATGTTGATCCTGATAGGTTTTCCAAGCTTGCATGCGTCTCGATTATAAGTGAATGTCTGCGAAATTAGGGTCTTTTCTGACAAGCTCCTTCCCGTTTGAACAGATGATTCAGGGGGCAGTAGACAGGTCATGTTTTTTATTGGGAACAACATTGTCCAGTCGCCATTCAATTTTTTTGACGAAAGGATGTTCCCGGACAGTACAGTCGGTTTTAATACATATTGGGCAACACCGGCCGGTGCAATCATCGGCATGAACAAAAAATTCCATGGCTGAACCAAATTCCTTTTCAATCAAATTCCGCAGGGCTTCCACTTCTTTGTGTGCCTGACGGACATTGAGAAACCAGGGGACGGTCATATGGCAGTCCACATGCAATACATTGCCGAATTTGATTACCCGTAGATTGTGTATATCCACCCAGTTGGGCAAGCGGCTCCGGTTGAGCAGATCAATCACTTTCCCCAGGATCTTTTCATCGGCTTCATCCATGATGCCGGCCACCGATTTACGGGCGATCCGGTATCCGATGATCATGATGACGATCGACATGATGATCGCTACAATACTATCCAGCTGCCGAAAGCCGGTATAATACATCAGGACCAGTCCGATGATGATGGCAATCGTTGAATAGGTATCTGTTTTCAGGTGATGACCGCTGGCCTCCAGGGCCTCCGATCCATTGGCTTTGCCTTTTTTTACCGCAAGAAATCCCACCACAAAATTTATCAGGGCTGAACATACTTCCAGCAGGATACCAAAATGAAGTTGTTCCAGGGGCCGGGGATGTATGAGGTGTTCCACCCCTTCATAAATGATGTATACACCGGCCAGCATAATGAGCGTGCCTTCAATGGCGGCTGACAGGAATTCTGCTTTTCCATGTCCATAAGGATGATTGCTGTCCCGGGGTTTGTAGGCGATAGACAGACTGTAATAACCAACCAGGCCGGCGATGATGTTGACGATACTCTCCAGGGCATCGGTCAGAATGGAAACGGAATGAGTGAGATACCAGGCAACAATTTTTATGGAAAACAGCAAGACGGCTACAATAAGTATCCAGGATTGGATACGGAGGGTTTCTTTGCTTTTATCCACGGAATAATTTGTTAGCAAATGTAAAAGGATTCTCCAGCAAAACAGAGACCGATTATTGGATCAAATAATTCAGGCGGTTTTCTCTTTGGGGCTCCGGCGGAATTTTTTCAGTACCCGGTAATAAAATTCTTTGTTGAATAACTGGGAATCAGCCATGGCCTTGTAGGTGAGGAAAATTCCGATTGGAAGCAGGACAAAGGTAGCCAGCCACATTCCGGATACGGGTTGCATGACATCCTGCTTGACAAATTTTTTTCCGAAATTATTCAACAGGAAGAAGATGACAAAAAAGATCACGGCAAAAATCAGCGGCAGTCCGATGCCCCCTTTGCGAATGATGGATCCCAGCGGGGCCCCGATCATAAACAACACAAGACAGGCGATGGACATCGTTATTTTTTCATGCCAGGTCATTAGGTGCATGCGCAGATTTTGGCGGTCGGTTTCATAGGCCAGTACATTGTTGTCCAACATACCCTTTATACTGTTGATGGTAGAAAAAGATGTCAGCATTATGGAATGGCGAAGGGAATCGGGAATCAGTTGCTCGACGGAATCGAGGGCAGGGTGCGCCGCTGCGCGGGCAGACCAGGGAGAATCCAGGTATTTGAAAAAGGGCAGATGAGCATTGAACAGTGTCCGGCTTTGATTCTGATAGGAATCCGTGGTCCTTTCCAAAGAATCAATGGTCGTGTTCAATTGCCGCATGTTGAGCATCTGGTAATTGTTTTTAAAAGCACTGTCATCTGTTTTTGTCAGTTTGAAAGAACTCAGGTCAAAAACTTTTTTATATTCTTCAAATCCCATGCGGATCAGTTGGGTATTGGTGGAATTGTGCGGACCTTTTTCCTGGTAATCCCAGCCGTTTTTTCAAATTGAATTCCAAAAATTTCTTATCCGGTGAAATGGTCATTTTACCGCTTTGGGCAACGATGGCGTTGTCCTGAAGCAGGGTATAGTTGTGCTGGTAAATCAGGATATCGTGAATGGAGGAGCCGTCCTTGTCTTTTTTACCAATTTTTATGATGTACCCATCGATCTTGTCATAGAAGACCCCTTCTTTGATATCAAAAGCTGGTTTGGAAACGATGATATCGAACTTGAGGGTTTGCATTTTAAGCTCCGCCACCGGAATGATGTAGTTGTTGAATAAAAAAGCGATTCCGCAGATAAACAGGGAACAAATGAACAGGGGCCTCATAAAACGCAACAGCGGTATCCCCGCCGATTTGATGGCAACCAGTTCAAAAGTTTCACCCAGGTTCCCAAAAGTCATGATAGAAGAAAGCAGCACGGCCAGTGGCAGGGCCAGGGGAACGAGGGTCGCGCTGACATATAAAATGAATCGCCCGATGGTAAAATAATCCAGCCCCTTGCCGACGATATCGTCGATATAAAGCCAGAAGAACTGCAGAACCAAAACAAAAACGGTAATAAAAAAGGTGGCAATGAAGGGACCGATAAAGGCGCTGATAATGAGTTTGTCGAGCTTTTTTATCACGCCGCAAATTTAAGCCTAAAGCACAAAGCTTCGGGCTGAAAGCCTAAAACAAGTGTGAAAGTATGGATGGGAGAAGGAGATTTATTAACCGGACCGCTTTTCAGCGGACAGCTTTTCAATTGCCCAACCGGTGAAAAAGGTCTTTCACCTGGTAACTCCAGAGTTGAGACTGGTCCTTTATATCTTTTTTATCGGCAAAATCCTTGATCAGCAGGATCGTCTGATTGGTAATGTCTGATTTTTCGATCCGGAATTCGAAAAATTCTTCCTTAGGCGAATCGGACCAGTGGAAGCGGACATATTTATCCAATTCACTTTCCAGCACTTCTGCCTTGGTCGTTGACCCATTCCAGGAAAAACTGAAGATATTATCGCGTTCATCGACCTTATCGGCAAACCATTCCTGAAGTCCTGCGGGGGTACTCAAAAACTCATATAAAATGGAAGGGGGGCATTTTAAAGAATATTCTAAGGTAAACTGCTGTTTCTTGCTCATCTAGTGTCTGTTGATCGTGGGCTGCAATTATAGATAAATATTTGATGACCTGAAATTTATTTTTATCCTGCTCAAAGGCTTGACAATGAATAAATCATGTGGTCCAAAAATGGGAAGAACCTGAGAACCAGGCCTTTATCCCTTATATGGTTTGGAATTTCGTTGCTGAAACCTTATATTAGGGAGCATTATTTGAATCTTCTTAACAAGGTGATAAGAAAAGGTTCATTTGTGCGTTTTTATAGTATCCAAATATCCTGAACAAACCAATTTAACCTATAACCCTTTAAAATTACCTGCCCATGAGTATGCGTCAACTCAAGATCACGAAGAGTATTACGAATCGTGAGTCTCAGAGCTTGGAAAAGTACCTGCAGGAGATCGGAAAAGTTGAATTGATCACACCGGAAGAAGAAGTAAAACTCGCTATCCGCATCAAGCAGGGTGATCAAAAAGCCCTGGATAAACTCACCAAAGCCAATCTTCGATTTGTTGTTTCAGTAGCCAAACAATACCAGAATCAAGGCCTCACTTTACCGGATCTCATCAACGAAGGCAATCTTGGCCTCATCAAAGCCGCACAACGTTTCGATGAAACCCGTGGATTCAAATTCATTTCTTATGCCGTTTGGTGGATACGACAGAGTATCCTGCAAGCCCTGGCCGAGCAAAGCCGAATTGTTCGCCTGCCCCTAAATAAGGTGGGACTCACCAACCGGATCGCAAAAGCTTATTCCTTGCTGGAACAGCAGTTTGAAAGAGAGCCTTCCGCCGAAGAATTGGCCGAACTCTTGGAACTGGACATCGAAGAAGTTACCTCTACCCTGGGCATTGGCGGCCGGCATATCAGCGTCGACACCCCACTTTCTGAAGGGGAAGACAATACCCTGATCGACGTAATGGAAAATCCGAATGCCGACCGGGCCGAAACCAATATTGAACACAACGAATCACTGAAACTCGATATCGACCGTTCCCTGAAAACCCTCACAGAGCGGCAAAAAGAAGTCATCTGCTTTTTCTTCGGCATCGGGGTAGACCATCCGATGAGCCTGGAAGATATCGGAGACCGGTTCAGCCTTACCCGCGAGCGGGTACGTCAGATCAAAGACAAAGCCATTACCAAACTCAGAAGCAATTCAGGCGCTAAATCGCTCAGAAACTACCTGGGAATTTAATCACCCGAAACTATTTGGATTGAAATAACATTACACTTCATTTTCTTACCTTTGCCTTTCTGAAAAAAACGTGGATAGAACGGGATGTTTATTCACGTTTTTTCTTTTCATTTTTAATTGACAGGAGGGTTTATGTTTGAAAATTTAAGTGAAAAACTGGATGCGGCGTTCAAGCAGCTTAAGGGTCAGGGCCGGATCACAGAACTAAACATCGCAGCCACGGTTAAAGATATTCGGCGCGCACTGATCGACGCCGATGTCAATTTTAAAATAGCCAAAGAGTTTACCGATACCGTCCGCCAGAAAGCCCTGGGCCAGAAAGTACTGACAGCCGTCAGTCCGGGCCAGCTGATGGTCAAAATTGTTCAGGATGAGCTCACCCAACTCATGGGTGGCCGTGAAACCACTTTCCAGGCAAAAGGCAACCCGGCCGTGATCCTGGTCGCCGGTTTGCAGGGTAGTGGAAAGACCACTTTTAGCGGCAAACTGGCCAATTACCTGAAAATGCAAAAAGGATTTTCTCCCTTGCTGGTGGCCGGAGACGTCCACCGTCCGGCAGCCATCGAACAATTAAAAATCCTGGGAGAACAGATTGGCGTTGACGTGTTTACGGTTGACGGGGATACTAGTCCGGTCAACATCGCCAAACTGGCCATCGCAGAGGCAAAAAGCAAAAATAAAAACGTGGTCATCGTGGATACGGCGGGCCGTCTGGCTGTGGATGAGACCATGATGACCGAGGTGGCGAACATCAAAAAAGCGGTGGATCCCCAGGAAATCCTCTTTGTGGTGGATTCCATGACGGGCCAGGATGCGGTCAATACCGCCAAGGCCTTCAATGACCGGCTGGATTTTACCGGCGTGGTCCTGACCAAACTCGATGGGGATACGCGCGGAGGAGCCGCCCTGTCCATCCAGTACACCGTAAACAAACCGATTAAGTTTGTAAGCAGTGGGGAAAAAATGGATACCCTGGATGTATTTTATCCAGATCGGATGGCTCAACGCATCCTGGGCATGGGTGATATCACTTCCCTGGTTGAAAAAGCCCAAAGCCAGTTCGATGAGGAACAGGCTAAAAAACTGGAAAAGAAAATCCGAAAAAACCAGTTTGATTTCGAGGATTTCAAACAACAACTCGACCAGATCCGAAAAATGGGCAATATCAAGGACCTGCTGGGTATGATTCCCGGTGTAGGCAAGTCCATCAAGGACATCGATATCAGCAATGATTCCTTTAAAGGGATTGAAGCCATGATCGGCTCTATGACTCCTTTTGAACGGGCCAATCCAGATTCCATCGATCAAAGCCGAAGAAAACGCATCGCAAAGGGCAGTGGCAAAGAACTGCAGGAAGTGAACGCATTTATGAAGCAGTTTGAACAGATGAAACAAATGATGAAGACGATGAATAAAATGCCTATGGGAGGCATGGGACTGGGCAAACGTTAAATTTTCCGCTCATCAAAAAATACGGTAAATCATTGGGGATTTTATGGTTGATTCATTACATTTGCAGCAACAGACGATTCGTTCGTTCTGATCGTAAACCTTATTAAATAACGCATTTAAATTTTTATTTAAGATGCCTGTAAAAATCAGACTCCAGAGACATGGGTCTAAGAAGAGACCATTCTATTTTATCGTCATCGCCGACATCCGGGCGCCCAGAGACGGTAAGTTTATCCAAAAAATTGGTACCTACAATCCTTTAACTGTTCCCGCTTCGGTTCAACTGGACCGTCAGAAGGCGCTGGACTGGCTGCACAAAGGAGCCCAGCCCACGGACACGGTTCGCCGCATCCTGAGTTATAAGGGCGTTCTGTACCTGAAACATCTTTTGAGGGGCGTTAAACTCGGTCTTTTCGATGAAGCGGCCGCCATGGAGAAATTTTCAAAATGGCACAGCGAGCATGAATTGCATGTGAAGAAACGTCAGGAAGATAACCGCAGTTCAAGACAGGGTGGTCGCCGGGCACCGGCTCCCAGAAGGACAGAAAGAAAACAGGAGAACGAAACGCAAGGATAAAACTTGTTAATATCTTTTTCTAAAAGGCTGTCTCCGCACCAGGGGATAGCCTTTTTTTATGAATAAAGGATGGAAAACAGTTACCGGAATATCGGCAAAATCGTATCTGCTTTTGGGTTGAAGGGAGACCTGATTGTCCATCATCACTTGGGTAAAAAAGTTTCGGTTACCAAGCTGAAAGTGATTTTTTTGGAAGGCAAGAAACAAGAGATGCTTCCGTACTTTATATCCTTTGCCAAAAAGAAAGGCATCGATGAACTGATGCTGAAACTGGAAGGAGTCGATAGCAAAGAAGCGGTTTCCCCATATCTTCGACATGATGTCTGGATCCGGGAAGAAGAGATGTCCTGGCATACTTCTGTAGACAACCCCATCGGATGGGTTGGCTACCGTGTCCTGGATCAGGACCGGGATCTGGGCAGCATCCTGGAGATCATCGAACAACCCCATCAGATTCTCTGCCGCCTCCAGATGGAGGGCAAGGAAGTGCTCTTGCCTGTTAATGAGCAAACCCTGCGCCGCATCGATCATCCAGCCAAGTCGCTATACCTTGCATTGCCGGATGGGTTGCTGGAAGTCTACCTGGGATCTTCTTAAGATCGGTCCTGAAGCATTATCCGTGCTCATTTCTCTCTCTTCTCTAACCTATGCAGCAGAGCGCTTGTATGTAACCGAAAGGCAGTAAGAAAGGGCGGGTTGACCCCCCTTACCATATCTGAAAGGGGATGGCAGGATGCTCCGGATTTAACAGGATGGATATACTATCAGTTAATTTCGCGCGTTGACCTTGAATGCAAGTCCCGGCATTTTTCAAAAAAAACACCCTCTCCGCCATCCTTTTTGTTCTCTGCTCCCTGAAAGGGTACAGCCAACCGATTTCCGGTATATGGAAGGGGAAAATGGGAAATTATAAAGTGGAGCTCAAGCTGATCCGCAAGGGCGACAGCCTGATCGGTACTTCCTACTACTACGATTCAAAATCCAACTATCTGCGGTATTCCATAAAAGGATATTTTGAGGATGGGAACAACGACGTGATCTGGTGGGATGATGTGCTCATTGAAAAGAGTGGTTCTTCCCATTTTATGGGAACAGGTCAGCAACCCCTGTTGGCCGTCGCTGATTTCAATTGTCCGGGCGAAGGCATCATGAAACTCGATGGCAATACCTCCCGAAAGGATGATAAGCGGCAAGAGAAAAAAGAACTGCATCTGGTCAAAGGCAGTTCAGGCGCTTTGTTTCCGGACGAATGGGATTTCCTAATTGAAAATTATGTTTATGGTGTCATGCATCCCGAAGTAGTGGACAGCATCGAAGCCTATGCGTTCCAGTCCTTGCCTCTTTCATCCGGATCGCCTTCCGCAAGCCAGGGGACAGCCCTCGTATCCAAAGATAGAGAGCCCAGCCTTCCTCTTGATCCTCCCCAGCAACAACCTGCCCTGACCAACGAGGAGCATTCCAAGGTCCCCGCCGAAGCATCAAAACCTGTGGAACAAACCAACGAAGAGAGATTGAACAGCCGGGAAAAAATATTACAACAAGTCATTCCGGTCAAAGGAGATTCGGTCGAACTTCGGTTTTATGACAACGCAGAAATTGATGGTGATTCTATCGCAGTCTTTTTAAATGGTCGGCTCTTGCGGGAACATATCCTGCTGGCCGAAGAAGCATATATCATGAAGATTGCCGTCAAAGATTTACAGCCGGACAATGAGCTGGTCATGGTAGCCGAAAATCTCGGAACCATTCCTCCCAACACTTCACTGATGGTGGCCATTGTGGAAGACAAACGCTACGAAGCCCATTTGCAGAGCACTATGGGAAGCAGTGCCTTGGTGCGGCTGGTGAAACCTTGAATGTCCGGGATCCATTGGCCGCTTTTCCCTTGGGTCAGATCCAGCGCCTCACCTGGTTCTTATATTCAGCGTAGGGGTCTCCAAAGGCCCTGGAGAGATAATTTTCTTCCGGGCGGATAACGCGGAAATGGATCGTGACCAGCAATACAGGAAAGAGGATCAGGGTCCACCAGTTGCCAAAAATTAAGGCCATTCCCAGGTAGAGCAAGGCCAGTCCAACGTACATGGGATTGCGGGTCAAAGAATAAATCCCGCTGGTCTGAAGGGAAGTGGCGGGTCTAATCAGCATGACCGTATTTTTTGTTCGGAAAAATTGCCGAAGCGCCGGAAGGCTGAAAACCAAGCTGGTGATTATAATCAGAAGCCCTGCGATATTGGCTGCCCGGGTGTGAAAAAAAAATGCCGCCTTGATGGTCAGGTAGCCCTGGATCAAAAAAGAAAGAAGAAAAAAACCTGCGTAAATCAATGGGGGAGGAATGAATACGCCGGGACTGTCCTTTGAATTTTTCATATGATGGTTGTTTGATTGAAAAAGGACGGTACCGTTCGAGGGATCCAGGAACTTACAGATCCGGGTTCAAGACCCTCTTTAAAGAACAATATTAATCATCTTATTCCTTACGTAAATCACCTTTTTCGGAGTGGTCCCATTCAACCATTTTTTGACCACCTCATCGGAGAGAACCAGTTCTTCCACCTGAAGCTGGCTGGCATCCAGGCGGATGGTCAGCTCCGTCCTTGTCTTTCCGTTGATGGCCACGGGGTATAGTTTGGCTGATTCAATCAGGTATTTTTCTTCATAGGCCGGGTAGACGGCATCCAGGACACTGGAATCATTTCCCAATGCATGCCAAAGTTCTTCTGCAATATGCGGCGCATAAGGCGTGAGCAGGATCAGCAGTTTTTCCAGGATATCCTTTTTATGGGATTTGAGTTCCCCCAGTTCATTGACGGTGATCATCAAGGCACTCACGGCAGTATTAAACGAAAAACGATCCGTGTCCTCGTCCAGCTTTTTGATGGCTTTGTGCAATACTTTTAATTCTGCTTCTGTGGCCGGATCGCTTGTCCAAACCTTTCCTTTGAATTCATCGAAAAACAGGCGCCATAATTTTCTCAAAAACCGGTGGACACCTTCAATTCCTTTTGTATCCCAGGGTTTGCTCTGTTCCACCGGACCCAAAAACATCTCATACATCCGAAAGGTGTCGGCTCCGTATTTTTCAACCAGTTCATTGGGATTGACCGTATTGAATTTGGACTTCGACATTTTCTCCACTTCGGCGCCACAGATGTATTTTCCGTTTTCTTCCACAAACCGGGCCTCGGCGTATTCCGGTCTCCAGGATCTAAATCCAGGTATGTCCAGTACCATTCCATCAACGAGTGCCACATCCACATGAAGACTGGAGACAAATAAAATTTCTACTGCTTCACTGCCTTGGCCCCAGGTCTCCTTCATTTCTTTTTTTCAACAGGCCCTGCAATTCGGCCATGGACTTGTTTTTCAGACCCGCTGAAATAAAAATGGGTTTTTGTTTTGCCAGCATTTCCATCTCGTCGGAGCCTTTGATTTCTATCCGGTACACGAAACGACTGCTTCCCTGAATCATACCCTGGTTGACCAGTTTCTTATAAGGTTCATCAAATCCTATCAATCCCAGATCGAATAGAAATTTTGTCCACATGCGGCTATAGAGCAAGTGACCCACCGCGTGTTCGGTGCCTCCGATATAAAGATCTACCTGTCCCCAATAGTCAGAGGCCTCCCGGCTGCAAAAAGCTTCTTGGTTGTGGGGATCCATATACCGGAGAAAATACCAGCTGCTGCCGGCATATCCAGGCATCGTATTGGTTTCATAATGTTTGGAAGTCCATTCCGGCAGGTTGGCCAGCGGGCCCTCCCCGTTGGGTCCCGGTTTGTATGAATCGACGGTAGGCAGCTTCAGGGGCAACTGGGATTCATCCAGCGGATAGGCGATACCGTTTTTCCAGATGATGGGAAAGGGTTCTCCCCAATAACGCTGCCGGCTAAACGCCGCATCCCGGATTTTATAATGCACCCGGCGGTTGCCGATGCCTGTGGATTCCAATTTGGACAGTACCAGGGGTATGGCATCGCGCATGGGTATGCCATTGAGAAAGCCGCTGTTTTCGAGCAGCGCATCCTTGGTTGGGTTGGCTTCCTGTCCGTTGAAATAAGAACCGATGATGTTGGTGATCGAAATATTAAAATGCTGCGCAAATTTAAAATCCCGCTCATCCCCGCAGGGAACGGCCATGATGGCTCCCGTACCATATCCTGCCAGGACGTATTCAGAAATCCATACCGGAATTTTGCGTCCGTTGAAGGGATTGAGCACATAAGAACCCGTGAAACACCCCGTGATTTTTTTTTCGGCCATCCGTTCGCGTTCGCTGCGGCTTTTCACGTAGGCGATATATGCTTCCACTGCCGTTTTCTCCTGCGCGGTTGTCAGTTCGGGTATCCATTCGTTTTCCGGAGCGACCACCATAAAATCTACGCCAAATATGGTGTCGGCCCGGGTAGTATATACTCTTAATTTTTTTTTACCATCGTGCTCGAAGGCAAAATCCACTTCCGCGCCGAAACTTTTTCCGATCCAGTTGGTTTGCATCTCCTTCATGGCTTCGCTGAAGGCAACTTTGTTCAGGCCTTCCAGCAGCCGGTCGGCGTATTCCGTTATGCGCAGATACCACTGGCGCAATTTTTTTTTCACCACCGGATGGCCGCCGCGTTCACTAAATCCATTGATGACTTCATCGTTGGCCAGCACGGTGCCCAAGGCCTCGCACCAATTCACTTCACCCATTCCGCAATAAGCCAGTCGGAATTCCATCAGGATATCCTGCTGTTGTTTTTCGCTGTAGGCATTCCATTCGACGCTGGAAAATGAAGGATAATCGCGACCGGTCAGGCCCTCCGTTCCCTCGTTTTCGAATTGAGCAATCAGTTCAGCTATGGGTCTGGCGCGGGCTTGAATCCGGTCATACCAACTGTTAAACAACTGCAAAAATATCCACTGGGTCCACTTATAATAATCAGGTTCGGCCGTGTTGACCTGGCGGCTCCAGTCGAAGGAAAAACCAATTCTATCGAGTTGATCCCGGAAATTTTTGATGTTTTGCGCCGTGCTGACAGCCGGATGGATTCCCCGGTCGATTGCATATTGTTCAGCAGGCAGTCCGAAAGCATCATATCCCATCGGATGCAGTACATTAAAGCCTTTCAGCCGTTTATAACGGGCAAATATATCACTGGCAATATAACCCAGGGGATGTCCCACATGGAGTCCCGCACCGCTGGGATAAGGAAACATATCCAGCACATAACATTTTGGTTTGGTGCTGCTGTTACTAACCCGATATGCCTCGTCTGCCTTCCATCGGCTCTGCCATTTGTTTTCTATGGCGTTGAATGAATACTCCATATGCACCAACAAAAATACGCATCGTGCGGGTAAATCTTTTATTTTTGCCACTTCCTGTCACGGACAAAAAGGAAATCGTTCAACTATGGCAAAAACCCGGAAAGGATCAGCCAAACGTTCCGCACCTTCTTATATCATGGCCATCGTAGGGGTATCCCTGGTGCTTTTTCTTTTAGGCATTTTGGGTTGGATCATCATCAATGCCAATAAACTCGGTGAGTATTTTAAGGAAAATATTGCCATGAATGTTTATATAAGGGAAAATGTGTCGCCCAGAGACAGTGCAGCCCTGGTCAGTTATATCCTGGCCCAGCCTTATGTAAAGGATTATGAATATGTAACCAAGGACCTGGCGAAGAAAAAATATCTGCAGGATGGCAACAAGGACTGGGGTGCCTTGCTGGATCGCAATCCCTTGCCAGCCAGTATTGATTTCAGAATTACAAAAGAATATGCTTCCATCGATTCCCTGTCCAAAATTAAAAACGAGTTGGTACAAAATATTGCGGTCAGTGATGTCCAATACCCGCAATCCCTGGTAACCAACCTGAACAATATCATCAATAAGATCAGCATCATTTTGTTATCGGTGATCGTGATCATTTCGATCCTGGTCATTTTCCTGATCGACAATACCATCCGGCTGGCGATGTTTAGCAACCGGTTCCTGATCAAGACGATGCAAATGGTAGGGGCTACCCGTGGATTTATTTCGCGTCCCCTGGAGCTGAGGGCTTTCATCAATGGTCTGGTCAGTGGACTCCTGGCGGTCGGCGGACTCATTGCGATCATCATTTTCGCGGAGAACCAGCTGCCCTATTTAAAAGCCCTGCGAGACTATCCTTTGCTGCTTATGTTGTTCATTGTGATCATCTTGCTGGGTATCTGTATTTCCTTTTTCAGTACCCACCGCAGCGTACTGAAATACCTGAAGATGAAGTTGGATGAATTGTATTGATTTTATTAACTTGCGAACTGATTTCTCTATATGGCTAAACAAATAAAAGCAACCGGATCCAATAACAATCAACCCTTGTTCGGAAAGGAAAACTACCGGTGGATGCTGATCGGGATGATCCTGATTGTACTCGGACTGCTGCTGATGATTGGTGGAAAAAGCAAGGATCCCAATGTATTTGATGCTTCACAGGTATATAGTTTCCGTCGCATTACCGTGGCCCCTATTTTAATTTTGGCAGGGTTGGCGCTGGAAATAGTTGGGATCTTCAAAAAATCCAAAGTGCAGAATCCCCAATGAACCTCATTCAGGCAATTATTATTGCAATTGTAGAAGGTATCACTGAATTTCTTCCTATTTCTTCGACGGCTCACATGAAGTTTACCAATCCGCTGATCGGATTGCAGCCATCCGCTTTTTCAGACTTATATGAAATTGTCATACAGCTGGCGGCGATCCTGGCTGTCGTCGTACTGTATTACAAACAGTTTTTCGATTTTAAAAAGATCCGGTTTTACACCAAACTGATCATTGCCTTGATCCCAGCCATCATCGCGGGTGTTTTGCTGAAAAAACACATCGATGCCATGTTGGGCAACCTGGTTTTTATAGCCGTGGTCATGATTGTAGGAGGGATCATTTTGTTATTCATTGACAGACTGTTCACCCGGCCAAAGATCCATACCCAGGATGGTGTCAGCAATCGGAATGCTTTTATCATTGGCTGTTACCAGGTACTTTCTGTTTTATTTCCCGGACTCAGCAGAAGTGCGGCGACGATCATTGGCGGCCTTCAACAAAAACTCGATCGACGCACGGCAGCCGAATTTTCTTTTTTCCTGGCCGTACCGACTATGCTGGCTGCCAGTGTAAAAAGTTTCTACGATGTGCACAAGACCAACCCGGAGGTTTTTATGAAGGACAACATGACCTTACTGGCAATCGGTAGCACGGTCGCATTTATTGTAGCCCTTTTGGCAATCCGGTTTTTTATTACCTATTTACAGCGTCATGGATTCCGGATTTTCGGTTATTACCGGATTGTGGCCGGGACGGTTATTTTGTTGCTGTTGTGGAAGGGGATTATTCATGCCTAAAATAAGCGGTCATGCAAACAGCTGCCAAAAAAGTCATTCGCGGATGGGCGATGTACGATTGGGCCAACTCTGTTTATAATCTGGTCATCACCACTACCTTCTTCCCGATTTATTTTACTGCGGTTACCAAAAAACAATTTGGTGGTGGTCTCATTCCCTTTTTAGGGCGGAAGTTCATCAACTCTTCTTTGTATGATTATTCCCTGGCAGTCGCCTACCTATTTATTGCCTTGCTTTATCCCGTTTTGACTTCTATTGCCGATTCTCGGGGGAATAAAAAGGCTTTCATGAAATTCTTCTGTTATATGGGGTCCCTCGGTTGTGCACTCCTTTATTTTTTTAATGGAACCAATCTTTGGCTGGGGATTGTTTGTTTTATGATGGCTTCCATGGGTTTCGTAGGCAGCCTGGTATTCTACAATGCTTTCCTTCCAGAGATCGCTGCACCCCAAGACCAGGATCGGGTAAGCGCCAAAGGGTTTTCTTACGGCTATATCGGGAGTGTCATTCTGCAGTTGATCGGTTTTGCGCTGGTGGTTCTTTTGCCGACAGACCCTTTTCTGGCGCCCCGCATTACGTTTTTGCTGGTCGGTATCTGGTGGGCGTCTTTTGCTCAAATGACGTTTGCTGTTTTGCCAGAAACTCCTTCCGTCGGAAAAATCAGCTCCAGCATTGTAGTCGAAAGCTTTTCTGCGATGAAAGAAGTTTATCGGGGGATCAGGAAATTACCCGTCCTGAAGAATTTCCTCCGCGGATATTTTTTTTATAGTATGGGCGTACAGACCGTCATGCTGGCTGCCACCTTATTTGGGAGTAAACTCCTTCAACTACCAGATACCAAATTAATTATTACGGTGGTGGTTATCCAACTGGTAGCCATTCCCGGCGCCATCTGGATGAGCCGCCTTTCCGAAAAATTCGGCAATCTGCGCGTATTGGGTGGCATCATTGTTTTTTGGATATGTATTTGTGTATCGGCTTATTAT
>Ga0206938_1115_pt1 | contig 21132 bp, 22 predicted proteins | sample Alteio_BWOrgHeat_12_FD_152918 | JGI IMG/M metagenome (GOLD analysis project Ga0206938, IMG submission 152918) | Enriched cells from forest soil in Barre Woods Harvard Forest LTER site, Petersham, Massachusetts, United States -... | ecosystem: Environmental > Terrestrial > Soil > Temperate forest >... | reverse complement strand
TGATGTCCCCGCCGGAAAGATCGTGTTCTGCAAACTGGTGTTTTCTAACCAGGTCCAGCAGCGTGGGTATGGTAGCCACAGAACTGTTTCCCAGCCAGCTGATACTCATGGGCATGATATTGACCGGCGGTTTTTCGATCCCGTAGAGGCCATATAATTTCTTGATAATGGCTTCGTCCATTTTTTCATTGGCCTGGTGGATGAATATTTTTTTTAAGGATGAAATCGGTAAACCGGATTTGTCCATGCATATTTTCATTGCCTCCGGGACGTGTTTGAGGGCATATTCATACACTTTCCTTCCTTTCATTTTTAAATAGCGGATCCGGGGATTGCTGTCAGGATAATAGGATACTCCCAAATTGATATAGTCGAATTCGTCTACGCTGTGTGTTTGAGCCGTGTAGGAGAGGATGCCAGCGGATTGTTCATCTCCTTCTGTTTTTTCCAATACCACCGCGCCCGCCCCGTCGCTAAAGATCATGCTGTCGCGGTCGAACATATCGATCACCCGGCTCAGGGTTTCGGTTCCGACAATGAGGGCTTTTGTTGCCATGCCGGCTTTAAAAAAAGCATCTGCCTGGATCAGACCCTGTAGCCAACCCGGGCATCCGAATAAAATATCATAGGCGATGCAGTCCGGATTGCGAATGCCAAGTTCATGTTTTAGCTGGCTGGCCAAAGAAGGGACTGCCGCTGTCTGGATCGTGTCTTTGATGATGTTCCCAAAATTATGGGCGACGATCAGTTGATCGAGGGTTTCCGGATCCACCCCGCTGTCGGCAATGGCTTTTTTGGCCGCTTCAAAGCCGATGTTGGATGCGTTGAGATCGTCGGTGGTATACCTTCTTTCTTCAATACCGGTTATCTTCTTGAATTTTTGTACGACTTCGGAGGGATCAACCTTCAGTGGGATTCCACCTTCGGTGAAAAAAGCATGTTGTGCAAAATCCTGATTGGTCTGAACGAAGGGAGGAATATAGCAACCGGAACCGGAAATTACAGAACGTATCATCGGAGAAATCATTGAGTATTCTAAAACGGGTCATCGGGAAATCCTATAAATCCTCTATCCTTCAATTTACTTAGAAATCGCCACTCCCACATAGGAATCGGCAGTTCCATAATAAAGCCACCATTTTTCTTTATAAAAAACCAGTCCTTCCGCAAAGGTAGTACCCGCAGCATATTGACCACTCAATTCGTGTGGCAGCGTAGGTTTGAGGAAAGGCCCGTCGGAGCGGATGAGAATCGTCTGCAGGTTTTTCGGATCAAAAAATACCCTCCCCACCGAATAGGTTCCCCTGGGCAGCATCGGATCTGCCTGGGCGACTTGATTGGCATTCTTACCATTGTAGATGAGCATGACACCCCGATCGGTGATCAGCGCAGGTGGACCGCATTCCACCAGATCACTGTCAAAATAATGGGCCCGTGTCTGCATGATTTTTTTCAGGTGTCCATCCGGGTCCAGCAACGGGTACCAGTCTGATAAATTCTCTGACCATGCCAGGTTTACAAAATGCTCTCCCCAGTACATCCAATATTTGCCAGCAATTTTGGCCAGGACGGGTTTTCCATTCACCATGGCGGTGACCATCGAAGCAGATTTGCTGGCCGTGTCCAGGAAACGGTGCTCATAGGCTTTGGCAAATGCTGGCCCTTTTTTTTGCCAATGAAAAAGATCCTTTGACCAGGCAATCGACAGTCGGGGGACTTGGTCGTTCCAGGAAGTATAAGCCATCACATAAGAGCCCTCGGGCGTCTCTACGATGCGCGGGTCTTCGCACCCACCCGGGTAGTCAAAGGATTGAAAGTCATCCTTGGCCGGATACAAAACGGGTTGGGGATATGAATAAAAGTGGATGCCGTCCGTACTGCTGGAAATACCGATGCGCGAAGTGCGGCCGCCCAAAGCCGCGGCGGGATTGTCTTCGCAACGGGATAAAACATAAATGGAATCATTTCGAACAATGGCCGCCGGATTGAAAACATCCGCTTTTTTCCATCGTACCATTCGGCTCGAGAGCGAATCAAAAAACACAGCGGTTGAATCATGGGCCAAAACAGGAAAGCTGACCGGTTTATAAAAATAAGAGAGCTGATCGAACACGGTTGATTTTACCGAACAGGCAGCCAAAAACAGGAGGGCACCGAGGTATCTGTATCTTTGTTTCATACAATCGTTCTTTATGGTCCGGATGGGTGAATATAACCTGCTTAAAGTTATCAAAGTAAAGGAAATGGGCGTTTTCATGGACAATGGAGAAGAAGGCATCCTCATGCCCAAAAGATTTGTTCCCCCCGGCACACGCATCGGCGACGAATTAAAAGTTTTCCTATACCACGATGGGGAAGGCAGACCCATTGCGACGACGCAAAAACCTTATGGCGTATTGGGCGATATCCTGCGGCTCAAAGCAGTGAGTGTAACCCCGCAAGGTGCTTTTCTGGACTGGGGATTGATGAAGGACTTGTTCATTCCCAAATCCGGGATGTTGAGTTTCATCCGACCCATGGGGGAATATCTCGTGAAAATTGTCATGGATGAACAAACCGGCCGGGTGGCCGCCACCGAAAAACTAGAAAGGTTTTTATCCAACGAGACACTCACCGTCAAAGAAAAAGAAGAAGTTGATCTAGTGGTCTATCGCAAGACAGAGATTGGTTATGAGGTCATCATCAATGCCAAACACAAAGGCATATTGCATGACAATGAAATCTACCGACCCATCGAGATCGGGGACCGCTTTCGTGGATTTATAAAAAACATCCTGCCCGAAAATAAAATAGATATCGTGGCCGGTAAGCCCGGATACCAGCGTGTAGAGGATGAGTCGGAAAAAATTATTCGCCTCCTCCAAGAAAACGACGGCTATCTGCCCTTCCATGATAAATCTTCCCCAGAAGAGATCTATGCCTTCTTCCACACAAGCAAGAAGACATTTAAAATGACCACGGGAAATTTATACAAACAAAAAAAGATTGTATTTACACAAACGGGAATAAAACTGGCATAACGGTTCTTGCGTGCCGGAGCGGTTCATGCCAAAGCTTCCTTTTCTAAAAACTGATTGACAAATTTTCCTTTCGGATCATAATAAGCCGCGAGCTTTTTAAAATCATCCAGTTTATCGTAGCGGGAATCCAGGGTCTCGGCAGGCATCGTAAAAACCTTTCCCCAGTGCGGCCGGGCTTTAAAGGGGGCGAGTGCTTTTTCAATCTGGGGAAGCAGCTGATTGACTTCCTCCCACTGCTGCTTCCAGGTAAAATGTATCGCCAGCGAATCCTGGTGCCGGCAGGGACTCATCCACAGATCGTCTGCGGCAATGGTCCTGATTTCCGAAATAAATAAATGCGGACCAATTTGTTTTCCCATGGCTTGTATAGCCACAATAGCCTCCACGGCATGTTCCCTGGGTATAAAATATTCGGACTGCAATTCTTTGCCGCTGCTGGGCGTGAATCCCATTTTAAAATGGGGAAGCCGTTCATACCAGGGTCCGGGAACACCCATTTGCGGGGTACAGTTTTCTGCCGAAAGATCGATGATCGGATGCAGATCCCGGGTGGCAGCTGGAGCTCCTTCAAATTCTTGCATCGGCTCCGAAGGGTGGGAGGGATCGACGACTTCTTTTAACCAGACTTCATTAAAATATTCGGATTGCCAGTCAGTAAACAAACTCAGGCTGTAGGCGGAGGAAAGGATTTTCTGGAAATTTCCTTTGAGCGTAGACAAAGGCATTTTTACAAAAACCCATTGTCTGATCTGGTAAGTGGGTTGGATGGCCAGCGTAACGGAAGTAATAAAACCCAATCGACCCAATCCCACCACCGCGCCGTTAAAATTTTCTCCGTCTTTTTCTTTAGAAAGGCTGACCAGGGAGCCGTCGGCTGTGATGATTTCCAATGCCCGAACGGCGGTGGAAAGATTTCCGTTTTTTACGCCAGAACCGTGGGTCGCGGTCGTGATGCTTCCTGCAACAGAAATATGGGGCAGGGAGGCCAGGTTATGCAGGGCAAAACCCTTTTTATCCAGCCAGGGACTCAGCTCCCCGTATTTGATACCGCCTTCAACCGTAACGGTGCGTTTTTCCGGATCCAGGGAAATTATTTTATTCAGTCCGCTGGAAGAAACCAGGTTGTACCGGCTGTCGGCGATGGTGTTGAAACAATGGCGGGTGCCCAGGGCCCGCATTTTATCACAGTTCTTGACAAGACGTTGTACCTCGTCAACTGTTTTCGGATAAAAAACACGGTCGGTGCTGTAAGTCAGGTTGCCCGCCCAGTTCTGCAGTTTATCCTGCGGCAGAAAACTTTGAGCGGGAGAAAGCAAGGGCGTGGCTAGGCAGGCGGAAGATAATTTTATAAATGTTTTTCTTTGCATACCCGTTTTTTTTGCAACCGGAATTTTGAGAACACAGTCGTAAGTTCCCGGTTATGAGGAAAAATCCAGCGCATCTTTTATTTCCACACTTCTACCCGCCAGTCATTTCCACTGGACACCGAATGGGTCTTTGCAAAATCACCCTGGTTTAAGGCAAAGGACAGTTGCAGGAGACTATTCAGGTAGGCCAGCGGCTGACCCTTGGCGACGCCACCAAAGGTCTGCTCGTAAGGCATGATGCCGGAATAAATTTTTTCATCCCCGTGAAATATTTCAACATGCAGCGGGTCCCCAAAATGCAACCCCAGTTGGCTGAACAAACCACCTCCGATATTGGTCCAGATATTTCCATATTGTACATCGAGGATCGAAATGGTACCCTTTATTTTATTCCCATCTTTCAGGGCCTGTTGGTAGGGAATGGTAACGACTTCATTGGGAAGTTTCGCGCCGACCTGTTCATAGCTGATCACACCGGCTGCCAGTCTAGCTGCGGTATAGGCATAGACATCGCGGCCATGGAATGTATAGGATTCCTGGGAATTTTTCCGGCGATTGAGTACTTCATCAATCTGTCTGACTTCTTCAATACCCAGGGAACTGGCAATGAGCGTAAGGGTTCCGTTGTCTGGGGTGACTATGAACTGCCCGGTTTTGGTTTTCAGGACAACCGATTTTCGGGTGGTACCCACCCCGGGATCCACCACGGAGACAAAGACGGTTCCAGCAGGCCAGTAGGGCACGGTTTGTTCCAGCCGGTAGGCCGCTTCCCAAATGTTGTAAGCCGGTATCTCATTGGTCAGGTCATATAATTTTAAGTCGGGGGAGACCCCCATGGCCACCCCTTTCATGGCCGATACCGCGCCATCTTTTAAACCAAAATCTGATTGAAAAACCACGATTTTATTCTGTGCCTTTAACCCGGGAATACAAAACAGGGACAAAAGAAAACCAATATACAGGCTCCGCATAAAAGAAATTTATTTTCAATGTACATCTTTTAAAGGCGTAAACCCTTCCTGCAAAGGCTTAAAACGGCCGCCAAGGCAAATATCCGGTCCGGGAGTTGGGGCAGGATTTTCTACTGTTCGAAAAATAATCGCTATTTTGAATCTCGGCCGTCGCTGGCTTTTTTCGTGAGTTTTATTTTGCGCGGTCGATCTTATTTTTCAGGGTATGGTAGCCGGTGCTGCCCTGCGTTGCGACAGACCGAAGACCTCGCAGCCCGAACTCCTTTGAATACAACCATAGTATGGCAATTTTTTGACATTTCCTGTATACATAGAAATTGGTCACAGCAAGCTTTTGCTGCACGCGCTGATGGAACTGCTGGCCTTTTTTGCCGGCTTTCAGTATTTTCAAATGCTGAAGCAAAAAAAGGGCGACAACCTGTCCACAACAAACCGGACCTGGGTATTGGCGGGTGCCATTTTGGGGGCCTTATTGGGGAGTCGGTTGTTGGGTGGTTTTGAAAATCCGCCGCTGCTCTTGTCGTCTAAAAATTTGCTGCTTTATTTTTATGAAAACAAGACGGTGGTCGGAGGGTTTTTGGGTGGCCTGGCCGGAGTGGAAATCATAAAAAAAATCATTGGAGAAAATAAATCATCGGGTGATTTGTTGGTTGCCCCGATATTGCTGGCCCTGGTCATCGGACGGATCGGTTGTTTCAGTATGGGCGTCTATGAACAAACCTATGGAGTTCCCACCCGTTTGCCCTGGGGGATGAACCTGGGTGACGGTTTAAAACGACATCCTGTAGCCTTATATGAAATGGTGTACTTGTTGTTTCTTTGGATTTTTATTGAGTCCCTTACAAGAAAGCACGAACTTAGAACAGGCGCAGCCTTTAAGTTGTTTATGATATTCTATTTGGCCTTTCGGTTTTTCCTGGATTTTATCAAACCACATTACACCCTCGTCTTCGGATTATCTATCATTCAACTGGCTTGCCTTGCAGGCTTGTTTTACTATCGAAGGGATATGTTATATCCAAAAAGAATTCTTTTAAAACAAGCCCATGCCTGAAAGACCCTACACCTATTATGATTTTACCTTGAGCCTTTGCCCGCAATGCCTGCGCCGAATCGATGCTAAAATTGTTTTTGAAAACGATCAGGTTTTTATGCTGAAGCGCTGCCCAGAGCACGGACGGATGAAAGTGCTGATCGCTACCGACATTCCCTATTATAAAAATATCCGCAACTACAACAAGGCTTCAGAGATCCCGTTGAAATTCAATACCCAAACCCATTATGGATGCCCCTATGATTGCGGCCTCTGTCCTGATCACGAACAGCACAGTTGCTTGAGTATTGTTGAAATCACGGACCGGTGCAATCTGACCTGTCCTACTTGTTATGCCATGAGTTCACCGCATTACGGTAGCCACCGAAGCTTGGAGGAGGTGGAGCGGATGCTGGATATTCTGGTTGCCAATGAAGGCCAACCCGATGTGGTCCAAATCAGTGGGGGTGAACCCACGATCCATCCGCAATTTTTCGAAATCCTGGACATCGCCAAACGAAAGCCCATCAAACACCTGATGGTGAACACCAATGGCATCCGGATCGCCCGGGACTTCGCCTTCACCAAACAACTGGCTGGTTATATGCCGGATTTTGAAATATATCTTCAGTTTGATTCTTTCCAGCCCGAAGTTCTTTTACAAATGAGGGGAAAAGACTTAACTGATGTGCGGATCCAAGCGCTGGAACATTTGAACCAGCTGAATCTCTCCACCACGCTGGTCGTTAATTTACAGCAGGGTGTCAACGATCAGGAAATCGGAAAGATCATTGAATTTGCCCTCCAGCAGCCCTGTGTGCGCGGCGTAACTTTTCAACCGGTCCAGGTGGCTGGCCGCAATGACCATTTTGATCCACAAACCGACCGGATCACGCTGACCGGGGTACGCCAGAAAATTCTGGAACAAACTCCCTTGTTTCAACCCAACGACATCATACCGGTACCCTGTAACCCCGATGCGCTGGCCATGGGATATGCCTTAAAACTAAAGGGACAGGTATTTCCCCTGACGCGGTATATAGATCCGGCACATTTGCTGGACAACAGCCGCAATACCATTGTCTATGAACAGGACACCGATCTGCATCAACACCTGATTAAAATTTTCAGCACGGGAATTTCTGTGGACCGGGTGCAAGACAATATGCGGCAACTGCTTTGCTGTCTTCCCCAAATCCAGGCGCCGGGACTCACCTACGAAAATCTGTTCCGCATCGTCATCATGCGGTTCATCGATGCCTATGATTTTGACGTGCGGTCCATCAAAAAAAGTTGCGTACATATTGTCCATAAGGATGGCAGGATCATCCCGTTTGAAACCATGAATTTATTTTACCGGGATGAAAAGGAAAAATATCTGCACACCTTGCAGGCAGAGAGAATGAAAAATTAAAATGGCGGCACATGAAAATAGATAAGTCCGTACTGATCATCAATCTGGTATTGTTTGTACTGGCTGGCATCTTCATCGCACAAAGCCGGTACGAGCCCGCCGTTTTCGGCATGGCGGCCCTGGCGATTGCTTTTTTAAACATTCTTCTGGTGATTGGGTTTTCCATTTCCGGAAATAGAAATGCGATGCTCAATGCCCTGATCGTGGTAGCGGTGCTGGTTACGGTCGGATTCTCGGTTTGTTCCAGGTCCTGACCTCATCAAGAAACGGTTTGATTATTGTCTTGCTCATCACATGCATACAGATTCTTTTACTTTCGGGATTTATCCGGGCAGCCAACTGGGAACAACCCAGGGTATGGCCAGCGGTGCACCCGATCAACCCGTTCGGATAAGTACTGCCCTCGATGAATTGCAGGGGGAGCATGCTTTTTTATTGGTACGCTGTTATCTCGTTTACAAAGGAAAGCTGGAGTTGCCCGTATTTTCAGTGGATCAGCCGCACCAATACGCAATCAATGGCCGCCAGCTGGACCTGGTACTTTGTTTTCAGAGTCTGGAAGTAGGGCTCGAGGGATGGCTAGCATTCATCACCCAGACCCTGGAGGAATATCATCCCTACCTGGGGAAGATACAGATTACCGAGGAGGCCAATGTAGACCTGCCGGTACTGGACGGCCATTATCCTCTTTCTAGAAAGGCGCTGGTGGAAGGAATCATCCTGGCTCACCGGATCATTCAGCAGTTGGGGTTGAACATTCCTGTTGGTTTTAATGCAACCCCTGATTTCAATCCCAATAAAAAATTCTGGAAAGAAATTGGATCCCTGGCCAACCCGTCTTTTTACCATGCACTGGGATATGTCGGACTGGATTTTTTCCCCGATGTTTTTCGTCCCATACCGAATGCTGAGCAAGAAGGGGTACTAGAGCAGGCGATCAGACATATCTTAACCTTTTACAGGAATTCGGATATGGTGGACGCGGGTATTTCCGAAAAAATTCCCCTGCATATCACCGAAAACGGCTGGCCAACGCCGGAAGGCCGTCCAGAAGCCACGCAGGCTGACCGGATAGAAAAAATTGTCCGAATCCTGTACAAACACCGCAAGGAATTTAACATCACCCATTATGAACTGTTTGGACTTCGGGACGCTGATAGCAAACAGGCAGACATATTTTATCATTTTGGTCTGCTCAAAGATGACTACAAACCCAAGCCAGCTTTTCTGATCTTTAAAAAACTCATTGCGGAGTTGGGCTTTCGAACTGAAATCGGATAAAATTGGAAAAAGAATTTGCGTATTATGATGTTAATATATGACAGCTAAAAAATTGCTCATTTTTTCGTTTTTTATCTGCGCTGTAACATCCTGTCAAGCGCAATCCAAATTGCTGGATTCACCTTCCCTGTTCATCTTTGTAGACAGGGGTGATACCATTTACGTGCAACAGTCCGTTTCTGATGTGGAAACTTATATGACAACCTTCTCACAATTGAATACATTTATCAAGGGTTACCGCCATCCTCGTGTTGTGATTGAGAAAGACAGTGCCCTGCGACCTGCCATATACGATTGTATCGAGAAGGTCCTGAGAAAAAATAACATTACCAGTTATAAAATACTTTCTTACCCTTCATCTGGTCGATAGAAAAAGCGCTGAACGCTTATTACAGGGTGAGCAGAAAAAAGGGGTAGAGGATTGGGTTCTTTCTTTTCGATTTATTCGGGTATAGATGAACGCGTGGCCGCCAGCACCTGACCTGTTTTCGAATTTTGCAGAAAGACAATGACGTCGCAATCTTTCGCGGAAATATCCGGCGGAACATTGAGATACTGCGTCCCTTGGGACTTCTCGGGTGAAAGAGACTTAAAATCGCGAACGATATAAAAATGTTTGAGGGTTTTGCCTTTGTTTTCACCCCGCTGAATAAAATCAATCGCTTGGTGCTGAACAAGAACCAAGTTTAGTTTAATATCCCCTTGGGCAGGAACCTGGCAGGATAGGGGTATCTGACCATGACTGGGTCGAAGAACAACGGGCTGGATCTGAGATTTTGGAATCTCCCTTACCGAGGCTTCTATCGCCTCATGCAGGCGGTTTTCATCACTTCCGACAAACTGTATTTTTCCGTTGACGACGATCTGCGGGGTATAGACACTGGAAAGGTGAAACAAATTTCCGTATGCCTGCTGGCGGGCGGAGTAAGCGGGACTAGAATAGATGTCTTTCCATCCCAGGTAATTCCAGTAGTCAACATGAAAGCTTAATATCAATACATTTTTACCCGGAAAGTTGATCCGGCCGACGGCTTCATCGGCAGCAGGACAACTGGAGCAACCTTCTGAGGTAAACAACTCCACCAGGGCAAATCCTTGCTCCGCCGACACGAGATGGCGGGTTTGAAATGAGGGAAGGACCATAGCCTGGATCAGGAGAACAAAATATACGCTGATTTTTTTCATTTCTTTAAGCCTGCAGATATCTGCTGAAGCAAAATTAAATCAAAAGGATCCGTTTGTTGGTCAGAAAATGGCGAACAAACGGATCCCGGTTTAATCCTCGGCTGCTACATTAAAAATTGCTCGGAGACGATTTTGCCGTCTTTCACGTGATAAATACAAAGTTCCGTCATGTCCATTCGTCCGCGTTTTTTCATGGTTACATCCATCCGCATGGTCAGAGCGAAACTGTTGCCTGCAACGATGGGATCGGACACTTCCATTGCGTGGCTTTCGGTTACCATGTTTTGCCATTTTTTTCCTTTTTCAAGGATGCCTTTCAGGCCATGGGTTTCCTTTTCAAAATCCTCGGAAGCCGAAGGTTCGATGCTCACCGCATCGTTTGCAAACAATTCACGTTGGGCCGTTTCAAATTCGCCTTTTTCACAAAGCTTTTTGAGCTTCTTGGCAATTTCCTTTGTCGGCATTGCTGCTGTCGTAGTGGTAGCCATAATTGATGTTTTTAGACAGATAAGCCTGCAAAAATTATACTAGGTAGATGGGCATTCCACAGGCAGGATGCCTGCCCTCTTGGGACAAGAATTTATTAACCCGACTTGGTTTTAGTTCTACTGTAAGTAAACGGCTTAAATCTTTGTTTAACCAAGCACTGCTGGTGTAGACAGCCATTGGATCGCCCGTTGGGTCGATCCACTATTTCTTGGGAACCAGTAATGCATAGATAACATAGAACCATCCGAGGATACCGTGGATGATGGCCCACAATATGGATTTATTTCTACTCCAGGAAACGACCACGGCGATGATCGTACCCAACCCGACACCCGGACCGACGTATACGGGCACCACATACCCATCATAACCGGGTCCGCCTGTGCAGGCGGTAAGCCATAAGAGTGGAATAAGCAGGAACAGATATAAGTTTCTCACCGTCCTTTTGGAATAAGCTGGATTTGTTAAAAATCAGGGGCTTTGTTAACTCCAATACTACCTAAGACCTCGCTGACTAGGAAGTGGCGACTTTCTCTTTGCTCTTCTTCTCTTTTTTTGGAGCCTTGACTTTTTCTTTATGAACCACCGTGATATGTTCTTTTGCCAGGGAATTGGAGAGGATTTTTCCAGCTTTGCGGAGCTCCTTGGCAAATTTCTTATCACTGATCTTCTTGTGATATTCCTTTGCTACTTCGGATAATTTCGATTCGATTTCTTTGAGCAGGACTTTCTTGATGGATTTGTGTGAGTCGTGCTTTTGTTTCTTTGCCATAATAATTTGATAACAATTTAATCACATGAAGTTAGCGGGTTTTTTTGGAAGGCCTATGTTAAGCTTTCCAGATTTAAGGGGAAAACCGGGTCTTTTCTTGCCCGAAACGGGCATTATTGACTGAATTTTAAGGAATAGTGTTCCACCACCGGAAAAGGAGAATAAAAGGAATGCAGCAATTTTTTCCATTCCTGGTAGGGGGCCGACTGCCTGAATCCGATGGTATGATCTTCCAGACACTCCCATTGGACGAGTAAAATATAGCGATTGGGAACTTCCAGGCATTGTTGCAGTTGGTGACTCCGCCATCCTTTTGCAGCAGCAATGATTTTTTGCGCGGATGCAAAGCTGGCTTCGAATTGAGCCGTTTTTCCCGGTATCACGTCGAGCACAGCCACTTCCAGTATCATAAGTTAAAAATTTATTTAGTCCCAAAGCCCGCTCCCAGAGCGGGTTTGAGAAAATTAATTGATTTCACACAATAAAATTAACAGGTTTATTTCAGCACATTCGAAACTATCTGGAGATATTTACCGTACATTGTACGGAGTCTGGTGCTTGAGAAGACCATGGAAAACCCGATTATTCATTAACAGTTCTTTTTTTATGGCCTTTATCGACGAGATTCTCCAGACGCCCTCATATGGGTGGATGGATGCTAAGGGAGTTTTTCTTAAGCCCACAACACGTCAACTTTTCAAAGAAGCTTTTTCCCGAATCAACATTTTTAGAACCAGGAAAAATTGGATCACCCTCATCAGTTGGTTCATGGCCAGCTGTATGCTGCCCCTGTTCGTTATTTTTTTAGTGTATTACCTTTCCTGGAAATCAGTCATTGTGCTGATTGTCTATGCCATGGTGATCATGAGTACCCATGGTACCATCTGGTTTCACCGGTTTTGCACCCACAAGTCTTACCGGTTCTCTCATCCGCTTTTCCGGCTGATCACCCAAAACCTGGTTATTAAAACCTTTCCGGAAGAAATCTACGTGATCTCCCACCATGTTCACCATGTGAAATCTGATGAACCCGGGGATCCCTACAATCCCATGGGCGGATTTATGTATTGTATGCTTTCCGATGTAAACCATCAAAGTATTTCCAAATCGCTGAGCCGCGAAAATTATTCCCGCGTAAGAAAGTTTCTCAGTCATACCGGTGTGGGCCTGAATTCCTTTGAACAATATCAGTCCTGGGGTTCTGTTTCCAAACCCGCCTATGTCGTTACCCTTTGGTTGCTGAACTGGACTTTCTGGTATACCATTCTTTACCTGGTGGGTGGCAGCGCGTTGCCCCTGGCCTGTTTCAGCGGTGCTTTTTTATGGTTTGTGCTTGTACGGGCATTCAACTATACCGGACACGGCAAGGGAGAACACAAACATGTGGACGGGATCGATTTTGACCGCTCCAATCTTTCCATCAATCAAACCAGACCCGGTATGCTATCGGGTGAATGGCACAATAACCACCACCTTTTTCCCGGCAGTGCAAGGGCAGGATTTCTTCCCTACCAACTAGATCTTGCCTGGGTATACATCTACAGCCTGTATAAAGTCGGCATGGTCTCTACCTACAAGGATTCAAAAAAAGAATTCCTGAGTAAATATGGCACCCAATCATCTCTGGCCCATAAGGTTCATCATTAACGAACAGCAGTTGGATGAGTTTTTTTTAGGTAACCCTTGCCAATGAAGGATTTGCCTTTAGCAGTCATTCCTTGACGGAAGCTTCCCATTCCTTTATTTTAGTATTAATTAATAACGGCCATCCTGATTTCTCCGGAAGTTGGGATTTTTTGCGTGGTGGTGGACTGAGCAAGGGAAAAGCAATTAGAGAACGGGTTTCATGGAAGCTAGATTTGGTCTGGGAAGTTTTAATAAAAATTATTCCGATCATCTGGCCATCAAAAAAAATTAAACATGAAACCACTGCCCATTTTGCTTTCGCTTTGCCTGTTTTTTATTCAGGCTGCACATTGCCAGGAAGAAAATCCTTCAAAATATAAGATATATAAAATCACCATCCATTCCGGAGTGTCGAATCCATCGAAAGGATTCCTGGGTACCATCACGGATTCCGCTGTTTACTTATCTGCTTATCCCGTTCACCTGCAATTCGGTCAGACGGGTCTGGACGACATGCAAAAATTTGACTACCGAAATATTCAGGAAATAAGAATGCAAAGGAAGGCGGCGGTCGGAAAAGGCGTGCTGGTCGGTGCCATCGTTGGGTTGGTAGTAGGGGTCGTCGCAGCCCTGGCCAGCTACCAAACACCTCAACAAAACAATCAGTACATATCCATATTCGAACCCAGTCAGGGTGAGCTTCTTCTTGCCGGGGGAATTTTGGGTGCGGCACTGGGAGCGGGCACCGGGGCCATCATCGGTGCGGTCAGCGGAAAAAAATTTTATATCGATGGAGAATGGAAAAACCTGGCAGAGATGAAGGAATATATACAATACAAACAACGGCTCAGCGATCAACATTCTTACTAAAGAGAAGACTAATATTTTTTTTATGAAATGGGTGATGCTATTTTTTTTGTCTGCTATCTTGATTCAGTCAACGGCCCGATCACAGAAAACCCAATCGGGTCCAAAAACTTGTAAGGCTGTCGTAGAATACAAGGCTCCGGGCATGGATGAACCCCTGGTCCTTAAAGGCTATATCGTCACCATCCAAGATTCTTCCCTTTTTATTTCTGTCGTCAAAAGGCCGGTCGATTTCATGGACACCAATCTTTCCAGTTTGCAAAAAATTGATTTCGGGGACATCCAAAAAATAAGAATACATCAGAAGGGAGCTTTCGGAAAGTCGGTGACGGTCGGACTGATTACCGGACTGGGCGCAGGACTCGCGTTGGCAAATGTGGTCAACCAAGCGCCAGAACCCGGTCAGTTGGGATCTCCATCAGCCAGCACTCAGTTGGGAAACATGCTGGCAGGTGGATTATTGGGTACCAGTCTGGGAGCTGGTGTCGGGGTGGTCTTCGGTGCGGCCAGCGGAAAAAAATTTAATATCCATGGTGATTGGGAAAACTTTTCAGCGATGAAAGAATACTTGCTCAGTAAATACCAATACCCCTAGTCTTGTTCAAATTTAAATAACACCCTAAATCTTTTTTATGAAATGGATGACGCTAATTTTTTTGACCTGGGTCTTTTTTCTGCAAACGGCAAGGGCACAGGACAGCCTGTCCCGTCCCAAAACTTACAATGCCGTTATCAAATACCTGCCCGAAGGTTTTGTAAAACCCTCCGTGCTTAAGGGTTACTTTGTCACGATCCAGGATTCTTCCCTCTATATTTCCCAAAGCCAAATGCAGGTCAATTTCGAGAATGCCAATCTTTCCCGGTTGCATAAACTCGACTACCGGAATCTTGTTTCAGCCAAACTCTATAGCCGCACAAAAAATGTGCTGACCATTGTCCTTTGCACCGTGGCAGGAGCTGGTATCGGGGCACTCATCGGTCAGGCCGGCGGAAACGATACCAGTAATTTGGGTTTGTTTGGCTCGGCCGGGGAAAAAGCGATCGTCGGTGCATTGATTGGAGGAAGTGTCGGATCCCTGATCGGCGTTGTCGTTGCAAAAACTAGAGAAAAAAATTACCTGATCAACGGAGAATGGAAAAGTCTCCAGGAAATGAAAGAGGGTCTGATCAACAATTAGGAATGCAGGGCAAACCCGGAGTTAAAAATTTGGTGTAGACTTGTGCCTTGAATGGACTGTTCAAACATGCGTTGGTTTATTGCCTGGCCGTCCTGCTCACCAGCCTCTGCGTACATGGTCAGACCGGCTTTGACCGGGGAGCCTATCCCATGCACGTTGTTTTCGATACAGATTTTGGTCCCGATTATGACGACGTAGGAGCCATCACCCTGCTGCATGGTTTTGCAGACAGTGGTTATGTCGACATCCTGGCCACCATGGGCAGTTCAGCGCATAAAAATGCCGCCGCGGCCATCGATGTTTTTAATACTTATTTTGGCAGGTCGACCATTCCAATCGGGGTGGTCAGGGGCCCTGCGGTTGGTTTGGGAGATAAACAACACTGGACCGATAGCATTATCCGTCGTTATCCCCACCAGATACAATCCAACCAAGAAGCAGAAGATGCGCTGGTCTTATACAGAAAAATCCTGTCCATCCAACCCGACCAATCGGTGACGATTATTTCGGTGGGTTTTCTAACCAATCTGGCCAATCTGCTCCAATCACCGGGCGATCAATATTCGCCTTGGAACGGAGAGGAGTTGGTCAAAAGGAAAGTCAGACTCCTGGTCTCGATGGCCGGCCGCTTTCCATCGGGAACAGAATTTAATCTGGCCCAGGATCCGGGAGCTTCCATCAAAGTGATGACCAGCTGGCCTACCCCGATTCTTTTCAGCGGATTTGAAATCGGTCAGAAAATAAAAACAGGGCTGCCGCTTATTGCCAACGAGCAGATCCGCAAAAGTCCGGTCAAAGATGTATTCACTCTTTGTATTCCCCTGAACATTCAGGACAGTGCCGGCAGAATGAGCTGGGATGAAACGGCTGTTTTTGTTGCCATAAAAGGCTGGCAGCATTTTTATGATATTCAAACCGGGCATTGTAGCGTTGAGTCCAATGGATCCAACCAATGGGATTCCGCCGGTAAAAACCAGGCTCATCTGGTTGAAAAAATCCCACCGGAAAAAATGCAGGAAATCATCAACGTTTGGCTTCAGCACCAGCCCCTCCCGGGGAAGAGTCCCTAGGGTACTTGTGCTACAAAAAAACAGGATGGTGTTTTATCCCGAGGGTTTCCTGAAAAAATTTTCTTCTTATTACCTTGGCGGTGAGACAGAAGGATTTTTTTCTTTCCGCTATTTTTTTACAGGTGCTTTCGGTACCCGGCTTCCCTGTTTTCTGGCTTCAGAAAGTCCGATGGCGATCGCCTGTTTGCGGCTGGTGACTTTTTTTCCGCTGCGACCGCTTTTCAGTTTTCCCTCTTTCATTTCATCCATCACTTTTTTTACTTTTTCCTGACTGCCTTTGGAATATTTAGCCATAAAATAGTTTTTAGTTTATAGTTGTTTATCAATTTTGCTGCCAGCCGCTGCCCGGTGGAAATGATAGGGAAAGACAGCTGATTTTCAGGGATCTGCCTGCAGTCCCCGGCTCGTCCTGTCCCTTCAAAACCACAGAATTACCACAGATTTGATTCTTATTTTTGCTTCATCCACGTAACGACCATGCGCATACGGATTCTATTATTTATTTTCTTAGTGCTCGCCCGGGCTGAGGGCCATGCGCAAAAAAATACGCTTGATTTCTATCTGGACCAAGCCGTGCGCAACAGTCCCCTGCTTAAAGATTTTCAGACACAGATCGAAAGCAATGGCATCGACAGCGAGCGGATCCGGGCCCAATACCGGCCGCAGGTTACGGCTTCCAGCATCAATGCCTATGCGCCGGTCATCAACGGCTTCGGATACGACAATGCCATTACCAATGGAGGCCAGCTCAGTGGCATCGTCAACGTAAGCCAGGCCATCTTGACCAAGGGAAACCTGGCAGCGCAGTATAAGAGCCTGCAGTTACAAAATCAGGGGATTTCCAATGAAGCCCGGATCACGGAGCAGGACCTGAAACGAACCATTACCAATCAATTCCTGACTGCTTTTGGCACCCTGCAGCAACTCAACCTGGCCCGTGAAATTCATGCGCAACTGGAGAAAGAAGTCGCCATCTTAAAAAAACTGACCGAAGCCAACGTATACCGGCAGGCCGATTATCTGACCCTGCTGGTCACCGTGCAACAGCAGGATCTTTCCCGCAGGCAACTGGATATTCAATTCCACAACGATTATGCGACACTAAACTACTTGGCAGGGATTGTGGATACGGCGGCCGTGGATCTGCAGGAGCCCACGATTGCCATACATAACTTACCGGATCCTGGAAATTCCATTTTTTTTCAGAAATATGCCATCGACTCTTTGTTGCTGGTGCATGACCGGCTGCTGGTAGACTATACCTATAAACCCAAGATCAATGTATATGCCAATGGGGGCTACCTGTCTTCCCTGAGTTACCAGGGATACAAAAACTTCGGTACCAGTGTGGGCCTGGATGTAACCATTCCGATCTATGATGGAAAACAAAAACAAATGCAATACCGCAAGATCGATATATCGGAAAGGAGCCGCAGCAATTATAAATCATTTTATACCAGTCAGTATTACCAGCAGATCATTCAGCTGCGTCAGCAGTTGCAGCAAACAGAATCATTGATCGGAGACATCAATGAGCAGATAAAATATTCAGACGGACTGATCCAGGTCAACACGCGGTTGCTCGAAACCGGTGACGTGAAAGTAGCCGACCTCATCATCTCGCTGAACAATTACCTGGTTTCAAAAAATCTGTTGACACAAAATAAAGTGAACCGACTGGAGATCATCAACCAGATCAATTATTGGAACCGATAAATCGTTTGCATGAGAAAAACATGTCTATTTTTTCCTTTTTTACTGCTGACCATTTTTATGATGTCCTGCAAAGGCAGGGAACCGGTGGCAGAAGAAGCGCCAGTGGAAGTGCAGACGCCGGTGACCATTACCACCATTTTGCAGGATCCACTGGAAGAATATATAGAACTCAATGCCAACTCCACTTTTCTGCTCAAAAACTATGTGAAAGCCAATGCCAACGGATACCTTCAATCGGCGCATTTGGAACCGGGAGAATATGTGAAACCCGGGCAAACGTTGTTTACCATTAAAACCAAAGAAGCGCAAAGCATCGGCAATGCCGTAAATAACCTCGATACCTCTTTTAAGTTCACGGGAACCAACAGCATCCGGGCAGGAACGGGGGGGTTTATCAGCCAACTCAATCATCAGTCTGGCGATTATGTGCAGGATGGGGAGCAGCTGGCGGTGATCAGCGACGCCAACAGTTTCGTTTTTCTGATGGAGCTGCCCTATGAACTGAAGCCCTTCGTGAAAATCGGGAATCGCCTGGAAGTCCTGCTGCCGGACGGGGAAAAGTTACCCGGCCAGGTAACGGCCCTGATGCCCCTGGTGGACGCCGTTTCCCAAACGCAAAATGTCGTCATCAAAGTTTCTGTGACCCATACTATTCCGGAAAACCTGATTGGCAAGGTAAAAATCCCGAAAGCCATCCGGACGCATTCTATTTCTCTGCCCCGGGCAGCGGTCTTATCCAATGAAACGCAGTCTGAGTTCTGGGTCATGAAAATGGCAGACAGCACGACGGCTGTGAAGGTGCCGGTCAAAAAGGGTATTGAAACCAGGGACCGGATCGAAATACTGTCACCGGTTTTTTCAGCCGAAGATAAAATCCTGCTCAGCGGAAACTATGGGTTGGGAGATACAGCCAAGGTCAAAATTGTTCAGCCACAATAAAATCATGCAAAGATTTTTTGATTCGCATAAAAACCCGGTTGTTGTTCTGCTGGTCCTTGTCCTGCTGGGAGGGCTGTTTGTGTACAGCAGGATGCAAACAACGCTTTTTCCGGAAATCAGTTTCCCTAAAATAAAAATCATTGCCGATGCGGGTTTGCAGCCCGTCAATAAAATGATGATTCGTGTCACCAAACCTCTGGAGAATGCGATCAAACAGGTTCCCAATCTGCAAACCATCCGCTCCATCACCAGTCGCGGCAGTTGCGAAATCTCTGCTTTTATGGATTGGAACGCAGATGTAAACCTCAGTCAGCAAAGAATTGAATCCAAGATCGCCCAGATCCGCAACAACCTGCCACCGGAAACCAATATCACGGTGGAGAAAATGAATCCTTCGATCCTGCCCGTGATCGGTTATACCCTAGAGAGTCATCAGAAATCACCCATAGAATTAAAACAACTCGCCAACTACACCATCAAACCTTTTCTCTCCCAGGTGCAGGGCGTTGCCGAAGTGAGGGTTATCGGAGGTAAGATGAAAGAATACTGGCTGCAGTTGGATGCCAGGAAAATGAGTGCGCTGATGATCACGCCCGACACTGTCAGTGCGGCCCTGGCACAGTCCAATTTTATCCGTTCCAACGGCTATATGGCAGACTTCCGTTATCTGTATCTGACGATTACCGACGCTACGGTTCATTCCGCCAATGATATTCTTCAGATCGTCATCCGCAATGATGGAAAACGCATTGTCCGCGTCGCTGATGTGGCCACCGTGGACATCAAGGAAGCCACCGAATATACGCGCATCAATGCCAATGGCCGGGAAGGCATTTTGATCGCGATCATCAAACAACCCAATGCAAACCTGGTGGACCTTTCCGACCGGATGGAGGAAAAGCTCTCCGAGCTCAGAAAGATCCTTCCCGGGGATGCGACCATCGAGCCCTATTATATTCAAGCGGATTTTGTAAAGACATCCATAAAAAGCGTATCCGATAGTTTGCTGATCGGACTGGCGCTCGCGATCATCGTGGCCATTTTGTTTCTGCGTTCTCTGAAAGCCAGCGCGACCATTCTTTTCACCATACCGATCACCATCTGCTTAACTTTGATCGTACTTTATGTTGCGGGATTCACCTTCAACATCATGACCCTGGGTGCTATTGCTGCCGCCATCGGTTTGATCATCGATGACGCCATCGTCGTCGTGGAACAGATCCACCGGACCCATGAAGAATTTCCCGGTGAAGAAACCGTTCCCCTGCTGCACAAAGCGATTCACTATTTATTGCCGGCGATGATCGGTTCCTCTCTGAGCACCATCGTGATCTTTATTCCTTTTGAATTCATGAGCGGGGTGGCGGGCGCCTATTTCCAGGTCCTCACCAATACCATGATCATTACCCTGGTCTGTTCTTTTTTTGTAACCTGGATCGGACTACCGGTCATCTATTTGTTGTTGACCAGGGGAACTGGCAAACAGATCAGGAAAGCCGTTGCAGTCAAAAAAAGACGGTGGGTTTCTTTTTTTGTCTTCAAACCCTGGATCAGTTTTCTTGCCATCATTTTTTTAGTGGCCTGTAATTATTATATACCCTCCCGACTCGAAACGGGTTTTCTGCCTGAAATGAATGAAGGCAGCATCGTACTGGACTATGCATCCCCTCCCGGCACTTCTTTGGAGGAGACAGACCGGATGCTCCGGGAAGTGGAAAAAATCATTGTGGGGGTTCCGGAAGTAGCCACTTATTCCCGGAGAACCGGAACGCAAATGGGATTTTTCATTACAGAACCCAATACCGGCGACTACCTCATTCAACTAAAACCGCATGCCGATAAGACCACAGAAGAAGTTATTTCTCTTATCCGGGCCAAAGTAGAAGCATCCCAACCCGCATTGCGCATTGATTTCGGGCAGGTCATCACCGACATGTTGGGTGACCTGATGAGTTCTGTACAGCCCGTGGAAATAAAAATATTCGGTGACAATCAAGAACAGCTCCATCGCCTTTCCAACCAGGTGGCCGATCTGTTGACAGGCATCAAAGGCACTGCCGATGTATTCAATGGCATCGTCATCGCCGGTCCTTCCATCACCGTGACACCGGATTACAGTAAACTGGCGCAGTTCGGACTGACGCCTGCCGGCCTGCAATATCAAGTGCAGACCTATCTGGAAGGAAATCAGGTGGGAGAGATGC
>Ga0206938_1044_pt2 | contig 21224 bp, 14 predicted proteins | sample Alteio_BWOrgHeat_12_FD_152918 | JGI IMG/M metagenome (GOLD analysis project Ga0206938, IMG submission 152918) | Enriched cells from forest soil in Barre Woods Harvard Forest LTER site, Petersham, Massachusetts, United States -... | ecosystem: Environmental > Terrestrial > Soil > Temperate forest >... | reverse complement strand
CATTCATTTTTTAAAATGACAGAAAAAAGAATATTGATTTACCCTAAGTCTTAAACCTTGCGCATGTCGGTTTCTATACCCCCTTATTTAAAAAACGGCGATACGATCGGACTGGTTTGTCCTGCTGGATTCATGGCGGCAGAGCGAATCGTTTCCTGTGTTCACACCCTGAAATCCTGGGGATTCCGGGTAAGAATTGGAAGAACCATTGGAGGGACTTCCTCCAACTACTTTTCGGGAACAGACTCCGAAAGGCTGGAAGATCTCCAGGAGATGCTTGATGACGAAAACATTTCCGCCATTTTATTTGGGCGGGGCGGTTACGGTCTGAGCCGGATCATCGATCAGATCAGCTTTAAGAAGTTTCGCAAATCACCCAAATGGCTTTTGGGATACAGCGATATCACCCTGCTTCATGCCCATGTCTATTCAAATTATGAAATTGCCACGGCACACAGCCCGATGGCGGGAGCTTTTCAGGATGCGGAACCCCACAACAGCTATCTGCTCTCCATCAGAGATCTGCTGACCGGCCAGAAACTTAGTTATTCCTGTGATCCCCATTCTTTTAACCGGAAGGGTGAGGCATCGGGCACCCTGATGGGTGGAAATCTGACCCTGCTCTCTCATGCGGTGGGTGGCCCTTCGGATTTCAAAACCAAGGGGCTTATATTATTCATAGAAGACATCGGAGAATACCTGTACAACATCGACCGGATGTTACATCAAATGAAAAATGCCGGAAAATTTCAAAAACCAGCGGCCATTGTTGTCGGAAGTTTTTCTGATATGAAGGATACGGAACGTCCCTTCGGCCAGGATGCCTATGAAATTATCCGGGATATTTTTAAAGAGTTCGACTATCCCGTATGTTACGGGTTTCCGGTCGGTCATGTCCCGGCCAATGTGGCCATGAAATGCGGAGTGGATTTCCACTTAAGAATTGATAAAGAGGGTAGTACACTAACAGAAATATAGGGGTGTTTCCGCCCAAAGGGCAAAGGGTGAAACCAAAAGCTCCTGATTGGTTTGAAATCCCTGAACAGGCTACCCCTACTCTTCAGATTTCCCATCGGCCGGCCTGCCAGGCCACAAAGGCCTTTATATTTAGCCTTTTCTGAGACAAGATTGAAAGGATTTGAAACATTTGGTATAGTACCGGCCTGGTGGGGCAACTAGTTTTGCGCATCAAAAAAAATTAAAACTTTATTTTATGCGCAACAAAACGAACCACTCTGTGATTGTGTGGAAAAACTTATTTTTTCTTTTTTTAATCACCCTCGTCTTTTCTTGTACTAAATCCGAATCTGGCAATCCTACATCATCGGCCATTACCGGATTTTCTTTTCAGCAATCGGCCAATCCCATACCGGTTAATTCCAGTGCCTCCATCAACGGCAGCAATATTGTTATATTTCTGCCACCTGGTACGAACCCAAATGCCCTGGTGGCCAATTTCAGTCTGTCGGACAGTGCCATCGTCCGGGTAAATGGCAACCCGCAGATAAATGGTGTAACGCCCAACGATTTTTCGTCTCCAGTGATTTATACAGTCACTTCACCCAGCGGCGTTCTGCAGTCCTATACCGTAACCCTGATAACCGCGATCAGTGCCGTAGACCAAAACGTGACAAATTTTATGGCAAAATACAATATACCCGCCCTGTCCATTGCCATTACCCTCAATGAAAGACTGGTTTACGCCAATGCCTACGGTAAATCAGATATTGAAAACAACCAAACAGCCAACATAACTGACCTATACCGGATTTCCTCCCTTTCAAAACAGCTTACTTCAGCTGCCATCATGGTCTTGATTGATCAGGGTAAAATCCATATGGATGATAAAGTATTTGGCACCGGTTCAATCCTGGGAAATGACTATGGTACGCCACCTTATTCGGCCGGCATTAGCGATATCAATGTGGGTGAGTTGCTTCATCATACCGAAGGGGGATGGCCGGACAATTCCACGGATCCCTTGCTAACGAATCCAAGTTTTTCAACCCAGCAGATCCTTAGTTGGGGTCTTGACAACGTACCCTTGTTGCAATCACCCGGTGGTCCGCAGTCTTATTACTACTCTCATTTTGGGTATTGCATTTTGGGAAGGGTAATAGAAAAAATAACCGGATTGCCATATCAAAAAGCCGTTCAGTCCCTGATCCTCCAACCCAGTGGAATCTCCGATATGCAGATCGCTGCCAACACCCTGGCGGGCAGGCTACCCCAGGAGGTAAAGTATTATGGCCAGAACAATATAGACCCCTACAGTTTTAATATTACCCGGATGGATGCGGCCAACGGATGGGTAGCTTCTGCAACGGATCTGGCCAGATTTCTGGTTCATGTGGACGGACTCTCTTCTGAAACAATCCTTTCTCCCAATGCTCTTCAGATCATGAGCACAGGTTCTACCGCCAATCCCAAATATGCCTGCGGATGGGAAATCAATCCCTACAACTGGTACCACCATGGATTGCTACCCGGAACCGGCACCTCCCAGGCCATTACGACGCAGAGCGGCAATTTCAATTATGTCATCTTAGCCAATACAGGTAGTTCGGATCCGAATTTCTCCAGCGATATGGATAACATTTTCTGGATGTCCTTAACGCCCAATTCCGTGTGGCCTGGTTACGATTTATTCCAATCAGCAAAACCTTAACCGATCATAAACCTGGAATAAATATCAGTACCCTTCAAAAGGAAATGACCTAGGCCGCAAGCAAAAGAGGTTCGGATCTCTTTGGCAGGCGCTAGGTCATTTGCCTTTTATAAAACCAGATCCCGATAGGAGAAGGAACCTATCGGTGGATCTGAGGATGGTTAAACCTGGGCGCCCATTTCGGCATGCTGGGCCGGCATGGCTTTTTCAGGATTGATACCCAATGCCGTAGCGACGGCCATGCCCAGACCGATATCGGCGCGGAAAAAATGACAGAGCTGGCGATTGATGATTTCGTCTTTTTTCGGTCCACTGATTCCACTCATGGCCCCCGAAATATTTTTTACCAGGGTTTTCTTATCGTTTTCACCGAGGACCTGCCGGTAAAAATTACCTGGCTGTGAATAGTGATCGTTTTCCGTGTCTGCGTTGCGGTCATACCATCCCAGTTCATGGTTACCTCCAGCGGGCGGCGGAACATTTTTATAGGATTCATCGGGCTTGATATGGTCAAAACTATTCGGGAAATAGTTCGGGCTGCCTCCCCCGTTACCATCCACCCGCATCATGCCATCCCTTTGATAATTATTGACGGCATATGGACATTTGTTAACGGGTATTTGTTCGTAGTTGGGTCCAAGGCGATGGCGGTGCGCATCAGGATACGACAGAATCCTTCCCTGCAGCATTTTGTCGGGAGAATAATCAATCCCGTTTATTACGTGTGCCGGTGCAAAAGCCGCCTGTTCCACCTGGGCAAAGTAATTCTGTGGATTTTCATTGAGCTCTAAAACTCCGACGTCCATCAGTGGAAAATCTTTGTGCGGCCAGACTTTGGTCAGGTCAAATGGATTGTATTTATGTGTCTTCGCTTCTTCCAAAGTCATTACCTGGATCTTCAGGTTCCATTTCGGAAATTCTTTCCTGTCGATGGCTTCGAGTAGGTCTCGCTGGGCAAAATCAGGATCCTTTCCCTTCATCTCAACGGCTTGATCATTGGTGAAATTTTTTATTCCCTGCGCTGTCTTGAAATGAAATTTCACCCATACACGTTCACCTTGTGCATTGATCAAACTGAACGTATGGCTTCCAAATCCGTGCATATGCCGGTATCCGTATGGCGTACCCCGGTCGGACATAAGAAACATCACCTGGTGGAGGCTTTCCGGATTCAGACTCCAGAAGTCCCACATCATCGTTGGACTCTTGCAATTGGTGTAGGGGTCTCTTTTCTGGGTATGGATGAAGTCGCCAAATTTTTTAGGATCCTTGATGAAAAAAATGGGTGTGTTATTCCCGACCAGGTCCCAGTTGCCGTCTTCAGTATAAAACTTCAGGGCGAATCCACGCGGATCCCGCTCTGTATCGGCAGAACCTTTTTCGCCACCCACAGTGGAGAAGCGAAGCAGGGTGCGGGTCTGTTTCCCAACTTCACTGAAAATCTTGGCTTTGGTAAAACGAGTAATATCGTGGGTAACTATAAAGGTTCCGAAGGCAGCAGATCCCTTTGCATGGACAACTCTTTCGGGAATTCGTTCCCGGTTGAAATGAGCCATTTTCTCATGCAAAATAAAATCCTGGAGCAGCAGCGGTCCCCGGGGTCCGGCGCTCATGGTGTCCTCGTTGTAGTAATAAGGAATACCCGCGGCAGTCGTTAATTTTTTTTCTTCACTCATACAATGGCTTTTATTTTTTTTAGTGCCTCCAAATATCCAGCTTTTATTTGATTGAAATAATTGATTAAATTTATCTTCTTATAGATTAAATTGATTAATGACTTTTACCCAACTAGAATATATTCTGGCCATCGACACCCACCGGCATTTTGCAAAAGCGGCAGAAGCCTGTTTTGTTACCCAGCCTACGCTGAGCATGCAGGTCAGTAAACTGGAAAAAACACTCGGGGTTAAAATATTTGACCGCAGCCATACACCGGTCGTCCCGACCGAAGCAGGCAAACAGATCTTAGAGCAGGCTAAAAAAATCCTTTTGGAGAAAAGCAGGGTGAAAGAAATTATTTCACTCAAGAAAGGATTGCTGGAAGGGGAGCTGCGCATTGGAATCATTCCCACCCTGGCGCCTTACCTATTGCCTTTATTCGTAAATCAGTTTCTCCGGAAATATCCGAAAGTCAAACTGGTGGTCTATGAAAAGACAACCGAAACACTGATCGATGCCCTGAGAGACTCCAGTCTGGACGCGGGTATCCTGGTGACCCCCTTGAATGAAAGGGGTATTCAGACAGAAGTGCTTTTCTACGAAGAACTGCTGGTATACGTTTCAGAGAACAATGGACTTTATAAGAAGTCTTATGTTTTGGCCAAAGAAATCGATCCGAATAAATTGTGGTTGCTCGAAGAAGGTCATTGCTTCCGGTCTCAGACCATCAATCTCTGCGAGTTATTCAAAGCCAGCAGACGAATCAGTCACTTCGATTATGAGGCAGGCAGTTTTGAAACCCTGCGACGGATGGTGGAACTCAATGACGGTATAACCATATTACCCGAACTCGCTACCCAGGACTTTTCTAAAAGACAACAGGAACTGATCCGTCGCTTTCGAAAACCATCGCCCATGCGCGAAGTAAGTCTTGTCGTCAGCCGGGATTTTGTTAAGGAACGGCTGGTCAGGATTCTGCGAGAAGAAATCATGAACCATATCCCTGAGAAGGTCAAAAAAAACAAAGAGGCCTATATTGTACCTTTGTAACCAACCATTTCAGATGAGCCGTATCAGAAAGATCCTTCTTTATTCCCTTGGAGAAAAACGTTATCTCAGCTTGCTGGCCAACTCCTTTCAAACCTTTTACAAAACGGGTCGCCTAGGCCGTGATTATCAGGACATTTATTTTTTGAAAAACTTGGTTCGTCCGGGTGATTATTGTGTGGACATCGGCGCCCATCTGGGTTATTTTACCCTGGAAATGGGCCGATTGGCCGGCAGCAAGGGCCACGTCTATGCGATCGAACCGATGTCAAAGTTTTTCAACACCTTGAAAAAAATGGTGGAAAACAAAGGGTTAAAGAATATTACCCTTTATCAGTATGCCATGGGTGCAGCGACCGAATGGGTTGAAATGGGGATACCGAAGGTGAACAACATGAAGAAATTTGCATATGCACGGGTCAAGCAATCGGCCACTTTTATGGAATACGTGGAATCTGAACAGGTGAAAAATGTGTATGGGGATGAACTGTTCCGCAGTTTACCGAAGGTGGATTTTATAAAATGCGATGTGGAAGGATTGGAAGTTTCGGTATTCAGGTCTTTTCTGGAAATTATCCGCACTCACCAACCCATTGTTCTGTGCGAACTCGGAGATCCCCAGGAAAGAAAGCGGTTGCTGGAGCTGTTAAATCCCTTTTCTTATGAGCTCTATTATCTCAAGGACAATAAGCTCAGGCCCCTGGAGGCTGAAAGTGAAACAAGACCGGTATCGCATAACCACTATTTTATTCCTGTAGCCCGAAGGAACCAGATGGCATCCATCCTTTCTTAGCGGGTGGGACCCTTGGGGAAGGCAGCGGCTCAAAATGGAAGGAATATGAATGATTGTCCTGCCTGAATCCAATATGGCTACCTACATCACGCAGAAAAAAAATATTTAACCCTAGTAAAAACTACCTGCCATCCCCAGCAGGGCTATCCTTCTCCGATCCTTTTCAGACTCAGATCAGGCAGGGGAGAAACAATCAACGGGAATTTTTCGATGGTCACGTTGGATGGATCCAGACCAAATCCCCTTTCTTCCGAAAGACTGGCTTCCTTCAACCAGAAATACAATTTCATAATGACTCTTTCAAAAAAAGAAAGTTCATTGTCCTGGCTCAAATATTTTTCCATCACGACGATCTGGAAGTCACCCACCACATTGTTCCTCTCCAGAGACTCATAACGACTGGTAATATTTACTTCCCTGTTTTTCACCAGATCCTCGACAACTTTTCGGATCATCAGATTTATCCGGGGTTCAATGCGGAATCCCAGCCTGAATTCCACCCGGATGATGTCGTTGGGGATGATGTGCTCCACTGAATATTCAGAGGTATAGGGATCATCCAGGGTGTCAATATGAACAAACCAATAGATGTCTGCCCTTTTCGGCTTTTTGTTGAGAATGGAATAAATGATTTTGTGTTCGATTTCCTTGGGGTTATTGGCACTGGTCATGTACATCAGGTGGGTCGCGAATTTTGGAACCGTGCGGTCCGTGCTCAGTTCCTGGATTTGAGGAATATAATTTTCCAGGCGTACAAATTCAACATAACGGTTTTTAATTTTCCTTGACCGGTACCAGACATACATGATGCCAAACAATATTCCTCCGACAATCAGGGTCACGAAACCACCGTGGGGGAATTTATCCAAATTGGCAAAGAGGAAACTGAATTCTATGATGAGGTACACACAGAGGTATAAATAAATCAGTATCGACGGAGCTCGGCGTGAGATCAGGTAATTGGCAAACAATATCGAGGTGGCCAGCATGCACAGGGTAATGGCCAGCCCATAGGCGGCTTCCATATGGGAGGATGATCTGAAATACAGTGTGATGCTGCAGCAACCTATGAAAAGAAGAAAATTGATGGCCGGAATATACAATTGTCCCTTCTGTTCGGTCGGGTAACTGATGCGGAATTTTGGCCATAGGTTCAGTCGCATACTTTCACTGATCAGCGTGAAAGATCCGCTGATCAGGGCCTGACTGGCAATGATGGCTGCAGCGGTGGCGATCAAAATGCCCGGTATCAGGAACCAGTCCGGCATGATGCTATAAAACACATTGTTGTGCGAGGTATCGAATACCTTTCCCGCCTGATTGTGTAATAGCCAGGCGCCCTGACCGAGATAATTGAGGATCAGACAGGTCTTCACATAGATCCAAGAAACCCGAATATTGGATTTACCACAATGTCCCAGATCCGAATACAGGGCTTCGGCCCCGGTCGTACACAAAAACACCGCACCCAGGATCCAGAACCCTTTGGGATACATGGTGAGCAGTTCGATCGCATATACGGGACTGAGGGCCTTAAATATATGCAGGTCATCCAGTAAATGGCCGGATCCCAGTACCGCCATCATACCGAACCAGATAAACATAATGGGCCCAAACAATTTTCCAATGGAATCGGTTCCGAACTGTTGGAGGAAGAAGAGTACCACGAGCAGGACCAGCACAATAAAAACGATGGTATCCTGGGGGATATAGTTCAGGTTGGGCAATTGCCTTAATCCTTCAATGGCAGAGGTAATCGAAATAGGTGGAGTGATCATGCCATCGGCCAGCAGGGCGGCACCGCCGATCATGGCGGGCAAAACCAGCCAACGGCGTTGCCTGCGAACCAGCGCATACAGGGAAAATATACCACCTTCACCTTTGTTATCGGCATTCAGGGTGAGCCATACATATTTTATGGTGGTCTGCAGGGTCAGTGTCCAGATAATGCAGGAAAGGCTTCCCACAATCAGCATTTCGCTGATGGCCCGACCACTGATGATCGCATTGAGTACGTACAGCGGAGAGGTTCCGATGTCTCCGTAAATAATACCTAAAGCAATTACGAGGTTGCCGAGTGTAACCTTGTCAATTTGTTTGCTCACAACTGTGCAAGTTATATTGGTTTCAAAGCAGGCCGGATTTTTTCAATGGCAACCAATCGGCATTCTCTGAATAGCAATCCGCACAAAGATATAAGGAATCAAATGAAATTAACAGAATCTTAATTGGAGATTTGATACCTTGTTCGTTAAACCAATCCCCTTAAGTGTTTTCATATGAATCTCAGATTTCTCGGCTTTTTGTTCTTCTTTCCGCTATGCATTCAGGCCCAGCACATCGTTTATACCGACCCCGAACAAGATGATAGCCGCAAAACCGATTTTGAAATCATAGGACGCGTAACGGGGAATATTTTGGTTTTTAAAAACAACCGGTCTGAAAATGCCATTTCGATTTACAATACCGACATGAGATTGGTCCAGCGGGTGCCCCTTGGTTTTTTGCCAGACCACTTTACCAATGTAGATTTTGTCCAATACCCCGACTTTTTTTATCTGTTGTGTGAATACCAAAAGAAAAACATTGTTCACCTGGAGGCATTCAGGATGAACGGGGAAGCCAAGGTAATCGGAGATCCGATCGAACTGGATACGACGCAGGTAGGAAGCTCAAATACTGCAAAAATATATACCAACCTGGTCAGTGAGGACAAACAGTACCTGATGGCACTGAAGATTAATACCAAGAGTGCCAAGTCCTTTACCTTTACTACCTTCCTTTTCAATAAGGACCTCACGCTGCAGGATCGCCACCGGCTGCCCATGTTCATTCAGGATCATGCCGATATGTTTACCAACTTTTCCCTGGACAACGATGGCCAACTGGTATTTACAAAATTTGCCCGCACCGGCAACGGAGAATATCTCTCCCATGTTTCCTTCGTAACCAAGGGTCCCCTGTCCGATACTTTCTCGATCCGGGACGTCGGCGCCAGTGAAAGGATATTTGATGAACTCATTCTCAAAGTTGACAACTTCAATAAACGGTATCTGCTTTCCGCCTTTTACTATACGCAGCGAAGAGGCAATATTGAAGGCTTATATACCGTCATCTGGGACAAGGCAACCGACAGCAAATTAAAAGAAACCCTCACCATTTTCAATGACGATCTTAGGGTCCAGGCCAGGAGTTCTGAATCGACTGTTAAGTCGGCTTTCAACGACTATTTTCTAAAGAAAATGGTGGTAAAAAAAGATGGCGGCTATGTGCTGATCAGTGAGTCGGAATTTACCACTACCCGCGGATCGGCTTTCAACCGGTCCGACTATATGTACGGACCGATGAACCCCATCGATTATTATTCTCCTTACTACAATCCCTATTCGCCTTATAACCGTTACGGACCGGGCACGATCAACCGCTATGATGCCGAAAACATCCTGGTGCTGTCCTTTGACAAGAACTCCAATATGGAATGGAGCAATGTGATTCCCAAGGCGCAGTTTGACGACGAGGGTCCCAATCAGATATCCTTTCAATCCATGAACACCGGCGGGGAGCTGCATTTTTTGTACAATCAGGCGGAAAAAAGGACCATGTTGCTGATGGATCAGAGTATTTCTTCGGAAGGGAAAGTAACCAGGCTGCCCACCCTGCACAATCTCGACAAGGGGTATGATTTTATGCCGCGGCTGGGCAAACAAATTTCCAGTAATCAAATTGTGATACCTTGCCTGTACAGGAACTATCTTTGCTTTGCAAAAATAGATTTTTAAAACCCCACAGGTGATCGGTATTTTCAAACAAAAAGCAACCACCAATGCTTTATTGCTGTTTATCTACGCGCTTGTTTTAAAGTTTCCGCTTTTCCTGCATCCCTTCCCACCCGTCCTTCATACCGAAGACAATTATTTATACCGGTTTGTTTTAACGGCACTCCATTCTCTCTTTGGTGAAGCCGCGCTTCCTTATGCTCTGTTGAGTTTTACCATTTTATTTTCACAGGCCACCCTACTCAACAGTATTTGCAACTATCATAAAATGTTGCCGCGTTCCAACTATCTGCCGGGAATGTGTTATATTCTGGTGACTTCCTTGCTTCCGGACTGGGGTCATTTTTCTGCGCCCCTGCTGATCAACTCCCTTTTAATCTGGTGCTGGTACCGGATGGTAGCCCTGTACAACAGCAACAGACCCGTATCGGCGATATTCAACATTGGTCTTTTTCTGGGTATTGCTACCCTGCTTTATATTCCGGCCATCGCTTTTTTGCTGCTGTTATTTTTTGCCCTGCTCATTATGCGTCCCTTCCGGGTGCAGGAATGGTTTATTGGTTTTATCGGATTCACATCGCCTTACTATTTTTTGATTCTGATTCTGTATTTTGTTCATCAACTTCATTTTAGCAATCTCATTCCTCAGATTCATTTTACTTTTCCGGCCATTCCAAATTCTGTATGGATCATCGCAGCCATCAGCATGCTGGTCATCCCATTTATTATCGGCGGAATCTATGTGCAGAACAACCTGAATAAAATGCTGATCCATGTTCGAAAAAGCTGGAGCTTGCTGCTGGCCTTTTTGATCGTTTCGGTCCTGGTGATTATCATCAACAAAGCAGGATCTTACGAAAACTGGATCGTAACGGCGATGCCCTTTGCTGTTTTCCATTCGGCTGCCTACTATTATCCCGGAAATAAGTTTCTTGTTCAGGTCATGCATTGGGTTTGTTTTAGTGTAGCCGTCGTTGTCAATTACCTGATGTAGCCAGTGTTTTTTGTCCGCAAAGCAGCCAGGTCTGGGTCATTTCAGAACCTGGTCGGACCCGCTTTTCGCGGGGAATTGTTATCTTTGTAAACTAAATGCGCTGGGTATGAAGTTTGGTGTTATCGTATTTCCAGGTTCCAATTGTGACAGGGATATGCAGTTCGCCCTGCAGGACGTACTGGGTTATGAAGTGATCATGTTGTGGCATAAGGATACGGACTTGAGTATGTTTTCAACCCAAGATTGTATTGTTCTGCCCGGTGGTTTTTCTTACGGGGATTACCTGCGTTGCGGAGCCATTGCAAGGTTCAGCCCTCTCATGCAGCCCCTGATCCGTTTTGCCGAAAAGGGCGGACTGGTGCTGGGAGTTTGCAACGGATTTCAGGTGCTCTGCGAATCCCATCTTTTGCCAGGCGTTCTTTTGAGAAATGCCAACCAACAATTTATCGGCAAGAATATCTATATAAAATCGGAGAACGGTCCCGCAATGAAAATCCCCATTGCCCACGGGGAGGGTAGGTACTATGCTGACCCTTCGCTGCTCGATGAGATGGAAACCAACGGTCAGATCCTTTGGAAATATTGCGATGCCGAAGGGAAAATAACAACCGATGCCAACCCCAACGGAAGTACCCGCCACATCGCCGGTATTTGCAACAAGGAACGCAATATATTTGGCTTGATGCCCCATCCGGAAAGGGCCGTTTCGGAAAATCTGGGAAACACCGATGGCCGCAGACTGTTTCAACAAATTTTTAACAACCAAGCCAATCTTCCGTCAGCCCTGAGACAATCTGCACTTGCCATTCCTTAGTATCTTCACCCCCTATGCGCATAAGGGTCGGACTGTGGCTTCTATTTTTTGGGTTGATATTTTTTTCCGGCTACAGCCAGGACAGTACGGCCATCCAATGGCGCGCCCATTCAGAAAAATCTGACTCCTCTCATTACCGGCTTGTTTTTGATGTACAGGTAAAACCCGGATGGCAGCTATATGGCCCGGGCCAGGATCTCAATGGTTCCCCTTCCATGGAAATGAATTTTGCGGACAGTTCCTTTTCCGTTCGGCCACCCTTTCTCAGCCAGGGCGATTCGATAAGGCATCCGGTGGCACTCTTTGATAACCTTCCTTTTACCCTCTATATTTCATCAGCCAAATTTTCTATTCCACTAAAGATTCAGGGTTCGGTCCCGGGAAAAGTTTTCGGATCCCTCGATTATTATTACGGGAAAGCCGATTCCTTTTATACAGGCAGTTATTCTTTTAATGCGAACCTGGAGGGAGGAGTCAATAAAAGTTCCCGGATCCTGATTCCAAGTTTCGATCTGAAACATCCGGTAAAAGATTGCGGGGATTCCGGCACCGCCGGAAAGGGACTGATGAGTATTTTCCTCTTGGGTCTGCTGGGAGGTTTTATTGCACTGCTCACCCCTTGCGTGTTTCCCCTGATACCGCTCACGGTTTCATTTTTTACCAAGAGCGGCAGCCAGGGAAAGGGTAAAGCGCATGCGTTTTTATATGGATTTTTTATTTTATTGATCTATGTATTGCTGAGTCTCCCCTTTTATCTGCTCGACCACCTGGATCCGGAGATACTCAATAATATCTCCACCAATATGTGGCTCAACCTTTTCTTTTTTGCCATTTTTGTGGTCTTCGCGATTTCATTTTTCGGATATTTTGAGATCACCCTTCCGGGCAGTGTAGCCAATTCGGTCGGCAGTAAGTCCGGAGGTGCCAGTCTGGCCGGGATATTCTTCATGGCCCTGACGTTGGCCATTGTCTCTTTTTCCTGTACCGGTCCCATCCTGGGTTCCCTATTGGTTGGTGCTTTGTCCAATCAGGGCGGAGCCATTCAGTTGAGTTTCGGTATGGGAGGATTTGGATTGGGTCTTGCCCTGCCATTTGCTCTTTTTGCCTTGTTTCCCCGGTGGCTGGGCTCCCTCCCTAAATCCGGCGGATGGCTGGGCTCCGTTAAAGTGGTTTTAGGATTTTTGGAACTGGCCATGGCTATTAAATTTCTTTCCAATGCCGACCTGGTTGAGCAATGGGGTTTGATCAAAAGGGAAATATTCATTGGATTCTGGATCCTGATCGGAGTGCTGATCACCCTTTACCTGCTGGGAAAAATCCGGTTTCCCCACGACAGTCCCCTGAAAAAAATCAGCCGCCCCCGAGCGGTATTTCTCCTTTTCTTTGGGCTGGCCACCCTCTACCTCCTTCCAGGCGTCACCAACACCCGGGCTGCCAACCTGAGTCTGATCAGTGGATTTCCGCCTCCATTGTGTTATTCTATTTATAAGGATCCGGTCAACTGTGGCCGGGGGGTGGAAACCCTGAGGGATTACGAAGAGGCGTTGGCCCTGGCAAAAAAACTGCATAAGCCGGTCCTGATCGATTTCACCGGATGGGCCTGCGTAAACTGTCGACGGATGGAAGAAAACGTATGGACCGACCCGGAAGTGAGAAAAAGGATGCTGGATTCCTTTGTGGTGGTTTCCCTCTACGTGGATGAGCGAAGGCTGTTGCCATCGGCGGCGCAGATGGTTTACCCAACACGCGGTGGTACACAAAAAAACATCCTGACCGTTGGGGACAAATGGGCAACCTTTCAGTCGGAAAATTTCAATGCGGTTTCCCAACCCCAATATGCGATCGTCAGTCCGGAGGAAAAAATACTCACCTATACCAAGGGATACACCCCCAAAGCTGCTGAATTCACCCAGTGGCTGGACTGTGGGCTCTCGGCCGCCCGGAATTAAGGAATCGGTGTTGGAAGGTGATTGGCGGACCGGTCCCGTGGCTGATGGGGGGCATCCTGCCTTGAAATGATGGGAAGAAAACGCGACCCTTTTAGAAGCATGTCCAAAAAAAAGACCATCCGGTAGGGATGGCCTTTTTAGTAGTGTAAAATTTTTTAGAGGGCAATTCTTTTTTCTACCATCATTTTACGAAGGTTGATTAAGCCGTACCGCATCCGTCCCAAGGCCGTATTGATACTGCAATTGGTAAGAGAAGCGATTTCCTTGAAGCTCAGATCGGCATAATGACGCAGGATAATGACCTCGCGCTGATCTTCAGGTAGAAGATCCAGCATGCGGCGTACCCGATCATGGCTCTGCCTTTTCATGATTTTTACATCAGCTCCGTCTTCAGTAAAATTAATGACTTCAAAAATGTCCCGGTCATCGCTGGTCTTGATGGCGGGGGTTCTTTTCACCTTGCGGAAATGGTCCACGCAGAGGTTGTGTGCAATGCGCATTGCCCAGGGAAGGAATTTACCTTCTTCTGTGTACCGGCCACCACGGATGGTGTCGATAATCTTGATCAGAACATCCTGGAAAATGTCCTCAGCCAGATACTTGTCTTTGACGAGGAAGAGAATGGAAGTGTACAGCTTGTCCTTGTGGCGGATTACGAGGGCTTCTAGGGCCTGTAAATCGCCGTCGCGAAATGAATGGATTAATTCATGATCGGTTTTCGTACGTAGCGAATTCATAAACTTCTACGGTTTTTAAAGGTGATAGGATATATGTTGGATTTATAAAAAAAAACGTTTGGCTTTTCGGTGTAGAAGTCCTTACTCTATAAAATTATTTTATTGTGTTGACAAATGTTAATCAGGATTTAAAGATATACAATTTTTGGAAAAAACAACATTTTGGGAAAATAATTTGTTCTAGAGGTTCCCAACACCCTTCCCGCGATGGGAAACCCTCTTCTAATTGTTTCACTTCCAATATATTTGTTTTTCCAATTTATGTCATCCACCACCAAGGCCAAAAAGACCGCCGCTCTGTCTACCCCCCTTTCTGCTTCCCAATCCATACAAATAAAAGGAGCCCGGGTACACAACCTGAAGAATATTTCGGTGGACTTTCCACGCAATAAATTTATTGTGGTCACGGGTGTATCAGGATCCGGGAAATCTTCGTTGACGATCGACACCCTATTTGCGGAGGGCCAGCGCCGTTATGCCGAAAGCCTGAGTGCCTATGCCCGTCAGTTCATGGCGCGGATGGACAAACCCGATGTGGATTATATCAAAGGACTCTGCCCCGCCATTGCCATCGAACAGAAGGTAACGACCCGGACACCCCGCTCGACTGTGGGCAGCATGACGGAACTCTATGACTATTTGCGACTGCTCTACGCCCGGGTTGGGATCACTTATTCACCAGTTTCAGGCAAAGCGGTCGCCAAACAGGATACCCAGGACGTTATCCAGGCCATCCAGGCCAGGGCTGCCGGCGACAAGGTGCTGATCCTGGTCCCTTTTAAGCAACATCCCCACCGCAATACAACCGAAGAACTGAATATCCTGTTGCAAAAGGGATTCAGCCGACTCTATGTCAATCAGGAAACCGTTCGGATGGAGGATTTACTGAATCCGCCCAAGGAATCCCCTGCGGGGAAAAAGTCCGAACCCACGCTTCCACCTGGCCATTCTTTCCTGTTGATTGACCGGATTTTGGTCAAGGACTTTGATGAGGATGACCTGCACCGGCTGGCCGATTCCATCGGTACGGCTTTTTATGAAGGGGAGGGTCAGATGTTGTTGGAAATAAATGGGACTGATATTTTGCCTTTCTCCAACCGGTTTGAAATGGATGGGATCCGTTTTGAGGAACCGGTCCCCAATCTGTTTTCCTTCAACAATCCTTACGGCGCCTGTCCGGTCTGTGAGGGATTCGGTCAGGTATTGGGTATCGATGCTGACCTGGTCATACCCGACAGAAGGCTGAGTTTGTACGAAGGCGCGGTAGCGCCCTGGAAAGGAGAAAAGCTGGTGGCTTGGAAGGACCATTTTATCAGGGCTTCCAAGAAATACGATTTTCCCATTCACAAACCGATTCTGGATCTGACCAAAGCACAATACCAACTGCTTTGGGAAGGCAACAAAGAGGTGAACGGGATCGACGATTTTTTCAAAGAAGTAGAACGAAATTTATACAAGGTGCAGTACCGGGTCCTGTTATCCCGATATAGGGGCCGTACGTCCTGCCCGAATTGTAAGGGCTACCGGTTGCGACCAGAAGCGCTTTATATTAAGATCGGGGGATTGCATATCGGCGAAGTATGCGAAATGCCGGTGGAGAAACTGGCTGAATGGTTCAGCCGACTCCGCTTTAATCCCTTTCAGGAACAGGTGGCCAAACGGATTCTCCTGGAGGTGCACAACCGGCTAAATACATTGCTGGATGTGGGTTTGGGCTACCTTACCCTCAACCGGCTGGCTAATTCGCTGAGTGGAGGCGAAAGCCAGCGTATCCAGCTGACCCGCTCCCTGGGCAGCAACCTGACCAATTCCCTGTATATCTTGGATGAACCCTCTATCGGTCTGCATTCCCGAGATACCCAGCGTCTCATTGGCGTGCTCAAAGCATTGCGGGATTTGGGCAATACGGTCGTCGTAGTGGAGCACGATGAAATGATGATGCGGGAAGCCGATTATATCATTGACATGGGACCCCTGGCCAGCCATCTGGGGGGAGAAGTCGTTGCTGTGGGAGACTACAGGTCCATTATCCAAAATGAGAAAAGTCTTACGGGGAAATATTTACGGGGGGACTTAAAAATTGAACCCCCGCTGAAAACCCGGAAACCGAAACAGTTTATCGTCGTTGAGGGCGCCCGCCAGCACAACCTCAAAGATATTCAGGTAGCCTTCCCTTTGCAGGTGCTCTGTGTTGTAAGCGGGGTAAGCGGAAGTGGAAAAACGACCCTCGTCAAACAGATTTTATATCCAGCACTTCAAAAACTAAAAGGTGAATTTGCAGACCGGGTGGGTCTGCATCAAAGCATCAGCGGAGATGTGGATGCCATTAGTCAGGTGGAACTGGTGGACCAGAACCCCATTGGAAAATCCTCCCGGAGTAATCCGGTCACTTATGTGAAGGCTTACGATGAAATCCGGGACCTTTTTTCAAAACAGCCCTTGAGTAAACTTCGGGGTTTTCAGCCCAAGCATTTTTCTTTTAATGTTGATGGAGGAAGATGCGATACCTGCAAAGGGGAAGGAGAACAGGTGGTGGAAATGCAGTTCCTGGCCGATGTGCACCTGACCTGCGAAGTGTGCGGCGGCAAAAGATTTAAGGAAGAAGTACTGGAGGTATTCTACCGGGGTAAAAACATCCATGATGTGCTGGAGCTTAGTGTGGACGATGCCCTGGAATTTTTTAAGGAGGAAAAAGATATCGTGCAGAAACTAAGACCCCTGAGCAGTGTGGGTCTGGGATATATTAAACTCGGTCAGTCTTCCGACACCCTGTCGGGGGGAGAGGCCCAGCGAGTCAAGCTGGCTTCCTTTCTGGGCAAGGGGAAAAGTCTGGGTCATATTCTGTTTATTTTTGACGAACCCACCACCGGTCTGCACTTTCACGACATCAAAAAATTACTGACTTCCTTCAGTGCCCTGATCGATCAGGGGCATTCAGTCCTGGTGGTGGAGCACAATACCGATGTGATTCAATCGGCAGACTGGGTCATCGACCTGGGTCCGGAAGCCGGGGAGGGTGGTGGAAACCTGGTCTATGAGGGGGTTCCAGCCGGATTGAAAAAAGTCAAAGAAAGTTTCACCGGTAGATTTCTTTAATGTGAACCGCGACCTTTCCGGCAAAAGATCGATTCAGGCCTTTGCTTTCAGGGTAATCATCCACACGGTCTAGGGACGATCAATCCAGGTGGATGGCATCTTTTCTGATTGTGTGCGGTTGGTTCCCAATATCGGTGTATAAAATTCCGTGAACTCACTGCTGTAAGAATAGGTAAGTCTGTCGGTGCGAACAGGATGCAGGGTTATTTTTTCGGGTGTAACAAAATCTACCACCGAAACCCCCTCGCGCCTGACCAGGACATGGACGGGTCCCGGATTCATGGCATATCGGGTCACTGAAAATCCTGCAGGCACGGGACTGGACTGTCCGTTCACTTCCAGCCAGGATGGTTTTTTCAGTAGGGTAACTACTTCGACAGAATCCTCTGAAGCCAGGGTGACACCCTTTTCAATGGTTATCACCTGGAAGTGATAAGGATTGGGCTCCGTATCGTGTTTGTATTTTTTAAAGAAAACAACCGCAACGTCTTTGTTATAAAAGGGAGAGGGTTCTCCTTTCCAGATGCTTTTATAATAATTCAGTAAAATAGAAAATCCTTCGTTGTGGTTGATTTCCGGGGCGAGGTGATGGCCTTCCGGATAGTCATTCCATGTTATGATATTCAGGATCGGCACCTCGTTTTTAACACTGAATTCCAGCAGACTCCTGAAATTAAAAGAAAGACCGGTGGCGATATATTTTCTCTCTCCCTTGGCCGTGCCTGCTTCAGCGGCCTCCTCGGCATTGTAAATATTCCAGGTACCCTTTTCCAGTAATTTGGAAGTATAGAAATCACAAAAAGCCGATCCGGTGAAAGTCCGGTTTCTTTGCTTGCAGGTGGTGGCAACCATGTCACCGATATAATTTTTCACATAAGGAAGGGTCCAAATCCAACAGGCAGGAAAATAATCCAGGTAGTCGTTGAGTTTTTCGGAAGTGATCTGTTCGTTGATTAAGAATATGGAGGCGAACTTTTCACCCACGGCCTCGGCTAATTTTTTGTAGGCGAGGGCGACATAATAGGGTTTTGAATAGCCATGCAAATCAGCTGGAATATCAGCCAGGCCTTCTCCGTTCCACTGGTACAAGATCAGTCTTCCGTCGGGTGTTCGAAGCCAATGGGAATTGTTTTTTCCGACTGCCTCAAAAATTTCATTCATCCTCTTTGCATAAGATTCAATCCGGGACTCTTCGCTGGCCCCCGAAGGATGGGAAATGCAGAATGTAAAGTAAAAATCAATGTGCTGTTTTTCTGCGACACGAAAATACGCTTCGATGATTTTATCCCAGCTTTCTGTGCCCAGGGGATAATAGAATTGAAAACCGTCAATGCCGCTGGCTTTGGCCGCCCGCATTTCAAATGCAACCGCACTATCCAGCGAAGCATTTTTTAACAGGTCGTCTTCCATCGGTAGTACCTGGGTCAATCCTCCTATGGAAGCGGTTGTATTTTCCGATCCGGAATAATATTCCGGGTTGCAGCTGTCTTCGAATTTATGGCCCTTGTAGCGGATGATATTGGTCATGCAATGAGCGATCACCAACTTCCGGGAGGTGATGGGAAGACGCAGTATGCTGTCATTTTTTTTGAAGGTCTTGCCCCAGCGTACCTGCGCAATATAAGTTCGCCAAGAGCAAAAAAAATTTCCATTTGCCCCGGTGGGGCCGGTTGGGAAGTTGCATAGATGCAGATTAAGGAGTATGGGATGAAGAGGGGGTTGTACATCGTTTTACAATCCCCCATCGCTTCATCTGCCAACTAAAGTATACTATTCGTAGCCAGGATTCTGTTGGTTAGCCACCAATGGATTTGAATTGAGTTCACCGGTTGGTATCGGCCAGGCGTAGGACTTGTCGGTCCAGACAAATGGTGCTCCGTTCAGGGATCGGGCTGTAACAAAAAAGGCATCTTCCGAAGCGCCGAGATGCCAGCGACATACATCAAACCACCAAGTGCCTTCGTTGAATAACTCAGCCCATCTTTCATAATAGAGCGGATTGTTGCCCAGCACCGGATCGCCCGCTAAACTGGCCGGTGTAGCGCTCGTCAGGCTCGTGTAATCCAGGGAGGAGGGCAGGTCCACTGGCAGATTATAGGCTCTGCGTCTAACTTTGTTTAAGTATTCCACGGCCGTCGGTACATCGCCGGAATTGGCTGCTGTTTCTGCATACAGTAAATAGACATCGGCCAGTCGCAAGATGTATTTGTTGTTGCCTTCTTCCGGATTGTTGCCGATGTTGTTAAAAAGGCTGGCGTATTTTCTCATACCCCATCCATATTCACTGCTCAGGTTGGCGTCACCGAAAATATAGCTGGGCCTTGATACGGGATACCAGTTGCTGGATGCCGGCGCAGCCCATTGCAGGGAGTCCAGCCAGGGTTGCACGCAGTTCACGTAAATGCGGGGGTCTACCGTTTGATTTGACCGTGCAGCCAGCGCCTTGGCCTTATAGACGGGATCCATCACCATTTTTGGATTGGAAAAACTGGCAGGAAGGCTGTTGTTAAAATTCGGGTTGTTCACCAGGGTATAGGTACCCAGGGTATAACCGAACCGGATGATGTTGTTGTCATGCACTCCAATATTTCCTCCATAACCCATCGGCTGAGAACTTTGTTCTGTTCCGTCCGCGCCCAGGGCATAGGGAGACCATATCAAACCATTGATGGAAGTGGCGTTGGGAGGACCGCCATAAACACCATAGTCTCCATTGCTGTTGGGATCGATATTTAATTCAAACAAGGACTCCTGATTGAATTCGTATTTGGGATCGCCGATAAAGGATGCGCGGTAATCATCGTAATTCATCAATGTTTTGCCGCTGTGCTGGATAACATCCAGGAGCGTGGTTTTCGCATCGGCCCAGTCCTTGGTAAAAACATAGGATTTTCCCAGCAAGGATTTGGCAGACCATTCCGTTGCTCTGGCAATATCGTTTCCAGTCCAAACCTGGCCCTTGAGTAAGGTAGCGGCCTTCTGCAGATCGCTGATGATCTGCGCCCAAACGGCTTTGATGGAACTGCGACCCTGCTGGGTAGCTTCCAGGCTCGCCGGAAGTCCTATAAAAAGAGGAACACCCAGGGTATCGGTGGCCGAGGGATTGACCAGATTGTCTTCTCCAAATAAAGTCTCCAGCTGGAAATAATAATATGCGCGCAGGAAATAAGCCTGACCCCGGGCAAGATCAACGGCTGGCAGATCTGTGGGCTTAGCAAATTTGGCTGCATAGGAATCATCAGCCGCCAGGGAGACATTGCAGTTTTTGACGCCAGCATACAATGCCTGCCATACGCCCCCTTCCATTCCGTTGGATGCGGTCAGGGTATTGATGGCCACAAAACCACCAAAGTCTCCTGCCCCGTACTGACCATCGGAAGTATGGGTAGCGTTGGCCATCATCTTTGTGAGATAATTAAAACCGAACAGGTTCTGATCCCTCAGATTTGAATAACAGGAAGCCAGGACGCTGTTTACATCATCCATCGTCGCCGGATAGTTACCGGTCGCATACTGATTGGTCGGGCTTACTTCCGAAGTAGGCGCTTTGGTACATCCAGCCATAAAACCCAGGACCAGGATGCTTGAAATTATTTTCTTGTACATTTTTTTAGATTTTAGTGGATTAAAAATTGACATCCAGGCCAACAGAATAAAGTTTGGTCTGCGGATATTGCGGAACCACATCTAC
>Ga0206938_1113_pt1 | contig 21247 bp, 20 predicted proteins | sample Alteio_BWOrgHeat_12_FD_152918 | JGI IMG/M metagenome (GOLD analysis project Ga0206938, IMG submission 152918) | Enriched cells from forest soil in Barre Woods Harvard Forest LTER site, Petersham, Massachusetts, United States -... | ecosystem: Environmental > Terrestrial > Soil > Temperate forest >... | reverse complement strand
CATCATTGCCGTAATGGTTTTTTTAAAACGACCCGCCGGCAATGCAGATACTGATGAGCTCAAAATAAAACTGGCCAAAGCCGAGCAACAAGTTGTAGGGCTTATCGCCGAAAAGGATAACATCGCGCAGCACCTGCACAACGAGCGGTTACGTTTGGAGGCCGGCCTGGCATATTTGAACGAGCAACTGCAGTCCGAAAAAACCTTGAACGTTAAAACCACCGAGGCCTTAAATGCCCAGCGTGAGCGGCTGGCCGAGCAGGACGCTTACCTGCAGAATGTGCAGCAAAAGTTTAAGCACGAGTTCGAAAACCTGGCCAATAAACTGCTCGACGAAAAATCTCAAAAGTTTACCGAGCATAACCGCGCCAATATGGATGTGATATTAAATCCCTTTAAAGAAAAGCTCAAAGATTTTGAGGATAAGGTAGACAAAGTTTACAAAGCCGAGGCCGATGAGCGCAACGTTTTAAAGGGCGTCATCACACAGTTGATGGCGCTGAACAAACAGATAAGCGACGAAGCTAATAACTTAACACGGGCCTTAAAAGGCGACAATAAACGCCAAGGCAATTGGGGCGAAGTTATCCTGGAGCGCGTGCTCGAAAGTTCAGGCCTCGTCCGCGACCGCGAGTACCGCATACAAGCCAGTATGCAAACCACCGATGGTACCCGCTACCAACCCGACGTGGTCATCGATCTGCCCGATGACAAGCACTTGGTAGTTGATGCTAAAGTTTCGCTCATCGCGTACGAACGCCTGGTAAATTGCGAAACGGAAGAAGATCGCAAGCTTTTTGCCAAAGCGCATATCGAGTCAATCCGCGCGCATGTGGCATCGCTATCCACCAAACGCTACCACGACCTGTACCAGATCAACTCACCCGATTTTGTGCTGCTTTTTGTGCCGATCGAATCATCGTTCAGCATCGCCGTACAGTTAGACGCCGAGATATTCAATTACGCCTGGGATAAAAAGGTGGTTATTGTTAGCCCGTCAACATTGCTGGCTACATTACGCACCATCGCCAGCATGTGGAAACAGGAACGCCAAAACCGCAACGTTTTAGAGATAGCCCGCCTCAGTGGCGAAATGTACGACAAGTTTTATGGCTTTATTGCAGATATGGAAGGCATTGGCAAAAACATCAAACTGACGCAGGATAACTACGAACGGGCGCTCAATAAACTATCAACAGGCCGCGGCAATTTGGTGACAACCGCCGGCAAAATCAAAGCCCTGGGTGCAAAAGCGGATAAACAAATAGAACAGAAATACCTAAATGAGATAGGCGACTAAAACGTCACCGTGTTTTGCTGTTCGGTGTTTATGGTTAGTGATCCCGTCATGTGCACATTAGGCCCCTGCATGGGCACTACCGTATACTTTACGGTGATGTTGTTTTGTATACTTAGCGGATAGTTGATCCCCATATCATAAACCATTTTGCCGGTACCATTACCCTTCATGTCCATGGTTATTTGCCTGCCTTCCGTGTTAATTGATAACTCGGTTTTGGTATCAAAAAAGGCTTTTTCATTTTGCATGGCCACCAGGGTATAAGTCGTTTTAGCACGCATATCATCAAGTAACCCAGCACCGGGCGTACTAATATGCTTGTTCTCAGTAAAAGTGTCGCCTATTTTGAGCGCCGTTACCGGGAATGTAATCTCCGACTGTGTCTCGTTTAATCGTTGCATATAGATCACCTTAATCGATTCGCTCATTTTAACATTGCTGATCGAATCGATATTGATATGTTCACCGCGGCTATAGTATCCATACAGGTTTTCTTTCTTAGCCATACCCGATGGCAATTCCCTTTCAATACCCTCGCTTGTTTTCTGTTTGGTTCTTGATTGCGTTGTCAGGCTCATCGTAAACGCCAGGCCTTTGATAGTTTGCTTACCTATTTTGTTATCAACAACGGTTTCTCTCCATATTTCAAAGCCCCGCGGCGGGCCAATTTTTTTGGTCATATTAACCACTGCGGTATCGCCTGCATAGTCAATATCCTCTTTGATATGGGTCTTATTCTGCGATTGATAAATATGCCCAGGCAGGTGCTGCATTTTGAGTATCACCTGAGCTTGTACCCCAAAATGAAAGGTCGCAACAAAAAGACCAAATAACCGATAGGCTATCTTCACAGTTTTACTATTTAACTACAGATTGCTGGTCTATCATCATTTTCATTTTCCCATTTAAGTGCATTTGCTGCTGGGGTATAGCCATATCATAAGTGATATTCATATTTTGAACGGTACTTGTCGGGTAACTGCTGGCAATATCATACACCATTTTTCCACCACCGGTACCATTCATACTCATAGTCGGCAGCGCATTCACAGTCATTACAAATGCAAGATCAAAATTGGCTTTGCCGGCCTGGATATCAATCAGTTTATAGGTCGCTTTCATCAGCATTTTAGGTGTCATGCCTGGTAAAGGCATATCAAATGGCATATCCTGCGTAAAAGTATCACCCGGTTTCATGGCCTTGTCCGGAAACTCGATCGCCCCCATAATATTTTTCACCATTTTGGTCATTGATTCTTTCATCGCAGCAGTCATCGTAGTACCCGATATCGATTGGATATCCATTTTGCCATCGGCAGTATAAACCCCGCTCATCGTTTGATTGGTGCCTGTTACGCCCGAAGGTAGATCTTTACCATTCATGGTACTTTTAGCGGCCATTTGTTTAAGGTCCATCGTAAACGGAAAATCATTGGCGGCTGTTAAAGCGCCGGTTTTTATTTCGGCCGTTGTTGCTGTTTCGGTCTGCAACAACATTGGCATGCCTGCACCGCTTGCTTTCATTTTTTTTACGACGGCCGAATCGCCGCCATAGTTCATCTCCATGTCCATATTCATTTTGATGTTCGACGAATAAGTACGGTTAGGCATCATTTTTAATGTGAACTGAACTTCACTCTGCGCGTTTGACCGTAAACCGGCTATTAAAAGCAGTAAAATTATCGACAAATATTTTTTCATAGATATCATATTATTTTTTTTTAAACTTACTGATTAATATTAATAAAAAAAATAGAAAAAAACTTACTTACCGGTTATATCCGTTTTATAAACCGCCGTCATTTTTGCCGTGCCAACCATGGTAAGTTTATCCATTGGCATATGGTAACTAAGGCTTAAATTGGTCTGATACAATTTCAAAAAGCTATTAGCTATATTAAAAAAAAGCTTGCCATCACCGGTGCCGGTTATGTTGGTTTCGCCTTGCGGTGTAGTTACTTTATAATTGATGCTTTGGGTTATATCAAATAAAGCAATGTTGTTTTGTATAACTATCAGTTTGTATACCAGGTGTGTATTAACCTGCATGGCAATACCCGTAAGTGGTACCGCTATCGGTATATCCTGGAAAAAAGTATCGCCAACTTTTAACGCCGTTGGCGGAAAATAGATTTGCGCCTGCACATTATTTAAACTGTTAACCACCACATTTTTAAGCGAGTCGGCAAGCTGTTTGCCATTACTCGTATCCAGCTGCATTTTTTCTCCGTTACATAAACCTGTTATTTCCTGGCCGCCAAGGTTGTTGGCATCAATCGGCAATTCATTGCCATTAACCAACTCTTTGTTTATAACAGATTGGTATTTGATCGCTATCGGGAATAGCTTTTTGTCATTTAGCGTGCCCGTAGTTACCGTATAACTAACGTCGTTTTTATTTTGCATGATAATGGGTAGCTGCGTACCATTAGCCGCTACTTTTTTTAACTCCGCCGAATCACCCTTAAAATCCATCTGCAACACGGTGTTCATACTAACCGATGCCGAATATTTTGTTGAAGGTAAATACAAGGTTTTAAACACCATTGCCTGCTGGGCAAAAGTGTTCGCGAAAGCAAAAAGAGAAACTAAAATGATCAATACTTTTTTCATCGCGATAATTTGCTACCCCTTCAGGGGGCTGGGGGGCTAAAGGCATTCCAGCCCTGCGCTTTCAGTTCGTGTACATTTCCGCTCTTACTGATCAGGTTACAACCTGCCGCAGCTTCGGTTATATGACCAATAATGCTGATATCCACATCATGCTTTATTTTGTCGTAATCGGCTTGTTTAATGGTAAAAAGTAGTTCATAGTCCTCGCCACCACTCAACGCGCAAATTGTTGGGTCCAAATTAAATTCACGGGCCGTATCATAGGTCATCGGGTCAACCGGAATTTTTTCTTCGTAAATATTACAGCCTTTATTGCTTTGTTTACAGATGTGTAAAACCTCTGATGCCAAACCATCCGATACATCTATCATCGCTGTAGGCACTATTTTTAATGATCTTAACAATACGATCACATCTTTACGGGCTTCAGGTTTTAACTGTCTTTCAACAATATAATCTTTGCCTTCCAGGTCAGGTTGAATGTTCGGGTTTTCTAAAAATACCAGCTTCTCACGTTCCAATAATTGCAAACCCATATAAGCACCACCCAAATCGCCCGATACACAGATCAGATCACCTTCCATAGCGCCATTACGATAAACCACTTCTTTTTCATCGGCATAACCTATGCTGGTCACGCTGATAACCAACCCCTGTTTTGATGAAGTGGTATCGCCACCAACTAAGTCCACGGCATATTTATCACAGGCTAAAAGCATCCCGTCATACAATTCTTCAACAGCCTCCAACGGAAATTTACTCGAAAAACCTAAAGAAACCGTGACCTGTGAGGGTGTGCCATTCATGGCATAAATATCACTCAGGTTAACCTGGATGGCTTTATAGCCCAAATGTTTCAAAGGTGTATAAGCCAGGTCAAAGTGTATGCCTTCCAGCAGCATATCGGTGGATACCAATACCTGTTTATCCTTAAAATTTAAAACAGCAGCATCATCACCTACACCCTTAACCGTAGTTTTTTGCGTAAGGTTAATATTTTTAGTCAGGTGGTCTATCAAACCAAATTCACCTAACTGTGCTATCTCTGTTTTTTCTTTATTATCAAACATATCTTTTGTTTTTATCTGGAATTAAAGTCCCAAACGGGCCGATATCTCCAGCATTCTTTCTATCGGCTTCACCGCCCTTTCAATAATATCTGCAGGCACAAATATTTCGGGCTGCTCATTTTTCATACACAGGTACAACTTTTCCAAAGTGTTGCGCTTCATATGCGGGCAATCGTTACAAGCGCAATTGTTATTTGGCGGCGCCGGTATAAACGTTTTACCCGGATTTTCCTTTTGCATCTGGTGTATAATGCCCGATTCAGTCGCCACTATAAATTCTTTGGCCTCGCTTTTACCACTGTATTTCAACAAACCCGTAGTCGATCCAATATAATCGGCCATCTCTAAAATAATATCTTCACATTCCGGGTGTGCTAACAATTTGGCTCCCGGGTGCCTTGATCTAAGCTTAGTGATCTTCTCTCTCGAAAATATCTCGTGTACCATACAGGCGCCGTTCCATAAAACCATATCTCGGCCTGTCTTTTTCATCACATATTTTCCCAGGTTTTTATCTGGGCCAAATATTATCTTTTGCTCTTTCGGCAAGCTTTCAACAATTTGAATGGCGTTGCTCGATGTGCAAACAATATCACTTAATGCTTTTAACTCGGCTGTACAATTTACATAAGTGATCACCAGGTGATCGGGATATTGTTCTTTAAACTTTCTAAACAAATGCGGCGGACAACTGTCGGCTAAACTACAACCTGCCTTCAGGTCGGGTAATAAAACTTTCTTGCCTGGCGATAGTATTTTGGCTGTTTCGGCCATAAAATGTACGCCGGCAAAAACAATAATATCGGCGTCAGTTTTGGCTGCTTGTTGTGATAAACCCAGGCTATCCCCAATATAATCGGCAATATCCTGTATATCAGGTTCCTGGTAATAATGGGCCAAAACAACAGCATTCTTTTCTTTTTTTAACTTTTCTATTTCAGCAAACAGATCAAGCGCCGGATTAATTTTTTCGTCCACAAATCCTTTTCTTTTTATTTCTTCAAATGTATCCATTATCAACGCTACAATAAATTACAATTAGTTTTTAAATTAAAAATACTATTACTTGTTAGTGTGTTAGTTTTGTGCAAAAGTAGTGATACAAAAACTTGAAAAAGTTGTTTGTAATAATTTATTAACATTAGGATTACATAAAATTTACTTTATCTATCTGATTTACTGAAAGATTTATTTTAGTGTAAATGTTTATCACAATTTTAATGTTAATTGTTTAGTGGGTATACAAATGTGGAGTACGTGGTAAAACCGGGTGACAATTTGATGACAAGTTTTGTAATTTTTGATCGAAATGTGGAGTTACTAACTATTTACTTTTTTATTACTTTTTTACAGACGCAAAATTAACATCTTTAGGGGTGTTATTAACACGATAGATTTTTTTAGACATTTTACTGATATTACATGAATAGAGATGTTGATTTCCTGGTAATAGGTTCCGGAATTGCTGGTTTAAGCTTTGCATTAAAAGCTGCTAAACATGGTAAAGTACTGATAGTTACCAAATCAAATGAGGACGAATCGAACACAAAATATGCACAAGGTGGTGTTGCGGTAGTTGTGGATAAAAAGGAGGATTCCTTTGAAAAGCATATTGATGATACTTTAATTGCCGGCGACGGATTATGCGATCGGCATATTGTTGAAATAGTAGTTAAAGAGGGTCCGGACCGTATCCAGGAAATTATCGATTACGGAACTAACTTTGATAAAACCAACCAGGGCCTTTTTGACCTGGCGAAAGAAGGTGGCCACTCCGAATTTAGGGTGCTACATTATAAGGATATAACCGGTTTCGAAATTGAGCGGGCCTTACTCGAACAGATCCACGAAGATCCGAACATCGAAATATTAACCCATTTTTTCGCTGTAGATCTGATCACTCAACACCATTTAGGTGAGTTCGTAGATAAATCATCACCTGATATTACCTGCTATGGTATCTATGCTTTTAATACAGAGACCAACGCGGTAGAAAAAATATTATCCAAAGTTACCGTAATGGCTTCAGGTGGTGCCGGCCATATCTATAGTATAACAACTAACCCTACTATCGCTACCGGCGATGGTGTGGCCATGGTTTACCGCGCCAAAGGCAAGGTGCGCAATATGGAGTTCATACAATTCCATCCAACGGCTTTATATAATCCCGGTGACTATCCTTCATTCCTGATATCCGAGGCTGTCCGCGGTTTTGGCGGTGTGTTAAAAAGGCGCAATGGTGAGGAGTTTATGCAGGAATATGATGAGCGCCGGTCATTAGCACCACGCGATATTGTAGCCAGGGCGATAGATGCCGAGATGAAAAAGTCGGGCGAAGATTTTGTTTACCTGGATATCCGCCACCGCAGCAAAAGTGATATTTTGGCACACTTCCCAAATATCTACGCCAAGTGTCTGGAGATCGGTATAGACATGACCAAAGATATGATACCCGTATCGCCGGCATGCCATTATATGTGTGGTGGTGTGATGGTTGATGATATGGGCCGCTCATCCATTATGCGGTTATATGCCTGCGGCGAAACATCATCAACAGGGCTGCACGGTGCCAATCGTTTAGCGTCCAATTCACTCTTAGAGGCATTGGTTTTTGCGCATCGTATTTACGAGGACGCGGTACAACAATTTAAGACCGTTACCATCCCTGAAAACATACCCGATTGGGATGAGAACGGGGTACAACTTTCCAACGAAGATATCCTGGTAACGCACAACGTCCGCGAAATGCAAAAAGTAATGAGCGACTATGTGGGTATAGTTCGCTCCGATTTTAGGTTAGAACGGGCCATGCGAAGACTCGGATTATTATACGAAGAGACCGAAGAGTTTTATAAAAAGACCAAATTATCTGTAAAGTTGTGCGAACTGCGCAACCTGATACAGGTATCCTATATCGTGATCAAATCAGCCATGATGCGGAAAGAGAGCCGTGGATTGCATTTTACAACGGATTACCCGGAACACTTAAAAGAGATAGAGGATACGGTGCTGAAGTAATTTTTTTATTTTAGAAGAATGGCAGAGTGGTTTAGAAACGAAAGTTGGGACGACAAAATTGAAGCATTGTTTGAGGCAAAACTTAAACGTTCGCGTGATAAACCTCAATACTTAAAGATACAGGCAATCCATTTATCAAAGCATATCGAATTCCTTGGTGTTTCGGAAAAATTGCTTAACAGATATTTTATTGATTTTCCAGAGGATCGGTTTAATCGAAGTTCGTGTTTTGAAATCCTAGGTGATATTTATTGGTCAAAAGATAACTTAGAAAAAGCAATTTACTATTATAAACAGGCTGTTGATTTTGAAGCTATATATCCTAAAGTTTTGACTCAGGCATATTTAAAATTATCTGAATTAGTTGTTAAAACGGCCAGTGCTGATATGTATACAATGATTGAAAATTTGATTTTAGTTCGTGTCGAAAGGACGCTGTTTCCTGTCGAAAAATATAAAGGTTATTCAATCTTATCAATCATAAATAGTTATAAGAATGAGATTGAAAAATCAAGGTATTATGCGGATTTGGCTGAACAAAATGCTAATGAAAAAACGTCGGGCTTGCGGTATCACAAAGAATTAGGAGTAGTGAAAGAGCGAGATAATTTGTTGGATATGTTAGTTAGAAAAATTTAAGGACTAAGCAACAGTAACTTAGATTCCAAGAACAGGTCTTAGCAGGAATCTTCACCTTTAAATGTTAATTATTTGTTTCACAATTGTTTAGCAAATATTATTTTTGTTTTTATACTTGACAACTTGTCAATTAAAGTCTACCTTTAATAAAAAATTCCCCGTTTTATGAAAGAGATGACAGTTGGAGAGTTTAAAACTCACTTTTCCGAAGTTGTTGAGCAGGTTAAAGCCGGCGAAGAGATTGCCGTAACTTATGGAAAGAAAAAGCAGGTTGTGGGCTATTTTTTGCCTGATATGCCGAAAGCAAAACCAATGCGGCGCTTAGGTCTGTTGGAGGGTAAAGCGTCGTTTGCCTTTGGTTTGGATGAGAAGATGACGGTAAAAGATTTTTAACGTCATGAAATATTTATTGGATACACCCACTTTTCTTTTCGCGGTAAGCGACCCACAAAAGTTATCCGCCGACGTTAAACAAGTACTCGAGGATACATCAAATACGATATTTGTTAGCGCCGTTACCTTTTGGGAGATCTCGCTAAAAGTATCAAAAGGCGGCTTGCGCTCGGGCGGCGTATTGCCGCAGCAATTGCCCGATGTAGCTATACAATCTGGTTTTAAGATAATGCCCCTATCGGTAACCGAAGGTGCCACTTACCATCAGCTCGAAGCACAATGGAACGAAGATCCATTTAACGGGATGTTACGCTGGCAGGCTACCCAGCAAAACCTCATCCTGATCAGCAATGGAAACACGATTAAAAAATATAATTCACTGGGCTTAAAGGTCGTGTGGTAAAACAGGAGCGGGAAACGGGATTCGAACCCGCGGCCTTCAGTTTGGGAAACTGATGCTCTACCAGCTGAGCTATTCCCGCTTATTTTGACGATACTAAAGTATAAATTATTTATAAACAATGCCACTAATACTACCTGTTAAAGATAAAAAGCCCGTTTGGGGTGATGATTGTTTTATTGCGGAAAATGCTACCATTGTTGGCGATGTTACCATGGGCGATAACTGCTCAGTTTGGTTTAATGCCGTCATCCGCGGCGATGTGAATTATATAAAAATTGGCAACAACACTAATATACAAGACGGCGCCGTGATACACGCCACCTACCTGCGCGCAGCCACAACCATTGGTAACAATGTCTCCATAGGCCACAACGCATTGGTACACGGCTGTACACTGCACGACAACGTGTTGATAGGTATGGGCGCCATCGTGATGGATCATGCCGACATCCAGGAGTTCTGCATCATTGGTGCGGGTTCCGTTGTACTGGAGAATACCATATGCGAGTCAGGCTTTATCTATGCGGGCAGCCCGGCAAAAAAAATAAAGGCCATTACTGATGCGCAGCGCGAAATGCTTAAAAAACTACCTAATAATTATGTCATGTACTCCGGTTGGTTTAAGGAGTAGTGGGATCTTCTTCTTTCGGGATATCAATATCCTGGTCAATGTCCACGTTCGATTTTAAGGGCAATGGGGTTGTGTACAACCAAATATTTTCGGGCTGTATTTTTTGTTTCAGGTTACCAGTATCCCATTTACCGTTTCGGTTACGGTCGTAAATTACCCTCACACGGTATTTTGCGATAGGATAATTATGATAGGTAATGGTGGTGTCCCTGGTAATGGTCGTGCTTTTCAGCTCAATACCGCCATCGTAATATAATTGTACCAGGTAGTTTTTACCTTTTTCAGGTACTTTTAGCCGCAATACTAATTCACTGTAGTTTTCAGGTTTATCAAGGGATACCCTTGTCTTTATGGGCGTATTTTTATCGCCATAAATATCAGTAAACGTACCGGCGTTAAACGTAATGGCATACTGCTTGTCTGGCCGCCATTTATATTTGAAAACAAAACTTTTTAATCTGTTTGGGTCCTTGCTTAAAGTAAAATCACTTACTTCCACGCTATCTTCCATCATAACGATGCGCGATGCGTCTACGGCCTCGATCGGGTAATTTGCTGTTGCGGTAAGCTCAGTCCCCGGTTTAAGTTTTTCAGAACTTGCGTTATAAGTCAAAGCGATACTCCTTTTATAAGTTTCCCGTTTGCCGCGCCTTAAAGTTATGGTATCTAATGGCCTGTCGTTATCTGTAAAAGATACCTTGACCGAGTCGAAGGTCATGTCTTTAAGATATATCAGCGCGGTATCAGCAGTTTTGCTAAACTCCACTATTTTTTGCGCATCCTGTTTAGGGTCTAATAGTTTTACACCGATATTGGGGATAGGCTTATTAAAAACAAAAAACAATTTGCCATCGGGGTCAATTTTTCGCTCAAGCGGGCGCAGCCTTGCAGGCGTCTGTTTAAATACCGTGAGTTTGATGTTGGTGGTGTCTTTGGTAAGATGGATAGTACGGGGTAAAAAACCGATCAGTTCTTCTTCGTTATCATATATTTTGTTCGGAGCTTTTTCTTCTAACGCGTATATGTTATAATCGCCGGCTTTCAAATTGCTTAAAACAAAGTTGCCAGCTGTATCGCTTGTTGCGTAGATAACAGGTTTCTTTTTTCCCGTGGCAAAAGAGTCTACCCTTGCCGGGAAAAGCATCACCGTTACGTCTTTTTCTTTTTGCTGCGACATCACATTTTTTACCTTACCCGACATCGATAACGAATCGATATGTGGACCGGTCGAAAAAACGTACGTAAAGTTTTTTAAGATATTGCCTTCGTTAACATCGGCTATCGCTTTACCAAAGTTGATCACATAGGTGGTGTTTTTTGCCAGCGTGTCCTTGAGTTTGATGATCAGACTTTTCTTTTTGATGGGGTACTCAGGCAACTTGCCTATATCCGGGCTGATGGTAATTTCCTGGTACGGGCTGTTCAGTTTAAAATATTCGTCAAAGTCAAGCTGAATAGTTTTGGCGTTAAAGTTACGGGTCATGTTGGCCGGCGTAGCCTTCAATAGTTTTGGCGGGGTCTTGTCACGGGGACCTCCCATTGGCCGTTGGATGTTGGCGCAGCTAAAAATTACCGAAATGGCTATGAGGCCGAGCAAATTTTGCAGTAAAAAGAGCAATTTTTTATTTAAGGTCATTTTTAGGCGCTATAAACTATTTTCTGTTTTTGATGAAGCTTAATATTCGGATTTAAAAATAATGGCTATAAAGCGATATTTTATAATATATTGATTGTCAATTAGTTACGAATTTATCTGCTGACATGGACCATGAGCACCGAGATATCCGAAGGTGAAACGCCCGAAATTCGTGACGCCTGTCCCAAAGTGCGCGGTTTGATACGCATCAATTTTTCCCGGGCCTCTTTTGACAGCGAAACCAACTGATGATAATTGAAGTCAGGGTTGATCTCTTTGTCTTCCATTTTTTTCATCTTGTCTACGATCTCCATTTCTTTTTCAAAATAGCTTTCGTATTTAATTTTGATCTCGGCCTGCTCAATCGTTTCTTTATTATATCCATTAAGTAAGTGGTCAAGGTCGGCATCAGCTTTGCGCAGATCGTTAAAGCTTACCTGCGGCCTGCTTAGTAAATTAAATAACTTAACGCTTTGCGCTACCGGACTGGTATCAAGGTCAGTTAATAAACTGTTCACCTCAGCCATGCCGATGCTTTTCTCACGGGTAAATTTTACGATGTCGTCACTATCCTTTACCTTTTTGTCAACCTTTGCCAGGCGCTCATCGCTGATCAAGCCCAGCTTATGCCCTATCGGGCTTAGACGGATATCGGCATTGTCCTGGCGCAATAGCAAACGGTGCTCCGCCCTCGACGTAAACATGCGATACGGTTCTTCGGTGCCTTTTGTAACCAGGTCATCTATCAACACACCGATATACGATTCTGATCGTTTCATGATCAGCTCATGCAGGTCGTGCACTTTTTGGTGCGCGTTAATACCGGCTATCATACCTTGCGAGGCTGCTTCTTCGTAACCAGTGGTGCCATTTATCTGGCCGGCAAAAAACAGATTGGCTATCAATTTAGTTTCTAATGTCAAGCCCAACTGTATTGGCGGGAAATAATCATACTCAATAGCATAACCCGGGCGGAACATTTTAGCATTCTCAAATCCTGGTATCTGTATCAGCGCTTTGTATTGCACATCCTCGGGTAACGATGTAGAAAAGCCATTCACATAAATCTCACACGTGTTCCAGCCTTCGGGTTCAACAAATATTTGGTGACGGTCGCGCTCTGCAAAGCGGTTAATTTTATCCTCAATTGATGGGCAATACCGCGGGCCAAGGCCCTTGATCCTGCCTGTAAACATCGGGGAGCGTTCAAACCCTTCCTTTAAGGTTTCATGCACCGCACTGTTGGTATAGGTTATCCAGCAGCAGCGCTGGTCTTGTTTTAGCTCGACATCGGTGTACGAAAAGCGCCCGCGCTCCTCATCGCCCCATTGTTCTTCCATTAAACTATAGTTTAATGACCGACCATCCACACGTGGCGGTGTTCCGGTTTTCATGCGACCTGCTTCAAAACCCAGCTCAACTAATTGTTCGGTAATGCCGGTTGCGGCACGCTCCGCGCTCCTGCCACCACCCATTTTCTTTTCACCGATATGGATAACACCATTTAAAAAGGTGCCATTGGTTAATACAACGGCATCGCAGGCTATTTCTACACCAATAGATGTTCTTACTCCGCAAACCGTATTGTTCTTAATCACTAGAGAAGTAACCATATCTTGCCAAAAATCGACATTTGGGGTTCTTTCTAAGGCTAAACGCCATTCTTCGGCAAATCGTTTGCGATCATTTTGTGTCCGAGGGCTCCACATAGCCGGGCCCTTCGACCGGTTAAGCATCCTGAACTGGATGCTTGTTTTATCCGAGATTATTCCCGAATACCCCCCCAAAGCGTCTATTTCGCGTACTATTTGCCCTTTGGCCACACCACCCATAGCGGGGTTGCAGCTCATTTGTGCTATGGTTTCCATATTCATGGTAATCAAAAGCACACTTGAGCCAAGGTTAGCCGCTGCCGCTGCTGCCTCACAGCCGGCATGGCCGGCACCCACTACAATAACATCGTATTTCTTAAACATTTTATCTTTTGTTCCACGTGGAACATTGCAAAATTAATTAACAATCACTCCTTTTTCAACGTTCCACGTGGAACATTGTTAAATAATGACACTATTGCAACCAAGCTCCACACCGCTTCTAATAGCACAAACGGGTAAAACCGGATGAGGTATGACGACAAACAACAAAGCCCCGCGCCAACAATATTGCTGATAATATAGTAGTAACTATTGGTCTCAACCCTCTTGTTTAAATTCAGAAAAAAGGCTACCAGCAATATAATAACGCCAATTGTTGCTATAATGTCGGGTATGCTCATGCTTCGCTTAGTTCAGTCAGTTCTAACCAGCGGGCTGTTTTGTCTTCCAGCTTTTCGGTCATATCTTCAATCTTCTCTGCCAGGTAGCCCAGTTCGGTATGGTTGGTTATACCCGAGTTTAGCTCCACAGTAAAGTTTTTTATCTCGGTTTCCAAATGAGCTATCTCTTTCTCCAAATCTTCCAGCTCTTTTTGCTCCTTAAAGTTTAGCTTGCTCTTTTTAGGCGTTGGTGCCGAGATAACTACTGGTTTCTTGGCATCTTCAATCGCTTTCTTCTTGGCAAATGCCTTGGCCTCCTCCGCTTCAAAGCGGTACGATGAATAATTTCCGTTATAAATACGCACTTTGCCATCGCCTTCTAATATAAATAGCTGGTCGGTTAGTTTGTCAAGCAGGTACCTATCGTGGGTAACCAATACCAATACGCCCGGGTAGTTGGTTAAAAAGTCTTCCAGCACATTCAGAGTGTCAATATCCAAATCGTTGGTGGGCTCATCAAGAATCAAAAAATTGGGATTCTTCATCAGGATGTGCAACAACTGCAGTCGCTTCTTTTCGCCACCACTCAACTTCGAAATAAAGCCATGCTGCTTAGCAGGCGGGAACAGGAACTGTGTCAGCAGGTTTGATGCTGTGATCGTTTTGCCGTCAGCCATTGTAATGTACTCCGCAACGTTCTTAACCACATCGATCACCCGGTCTGTTTCTTTAAAAACAATTCCTCCCTGATGGAAGTATCCCATTACGGTAGTCTCACCTTTATCTATTTTACCGCTATCCGGTTGTAAGCTCCCGGTGATCATATTCAGGTAGGTTGATTTGCCGCTGCCATTCTTCCCGGCAAGGCCAATGCGATCGCCCTTTTTAAAGGTATAGCTAAAGTCGCCGATAAGGGTTTGACCGTTAAAGCCTTTGGTTAAGTGGCTGATTTCCATTATCTTATTGCCTTGTCGCGCGGCTTTCATGCTCAGTTCAACCTTTTCAAGCGGACCAGCATTCTTGGTCTTCTCTTCCAACTCGTAAAACGAGTTAATGCGCGATTGCGACTTGGTACCACGCGCTTGTGGCTGCCGGCGCATCCACTCCAACTCCTTCTTTAATAAGTTGGAGTTTTTATGGAATTGCAATACGTCTACGGCTTCACGCTCGGCCTTCTTTTCAAGATAGTAACCGTATTTGCCATTATAGTTGAATATTTTGCCGCGCTCAATTTCAATGATCTCGTTACATACGTTATCCAGGAAATACCTGTCGTGGGTAACCAGCAGGATGGTTTTGTTGCCTTCGGTCAGTAAGCTTTCCAACCATTCTATCGTATCAATGTCCAAATGGTTGGTTGGCTCATCCAATACATAGATCTCCGGATCGGCGATAAGCAATTGCGCCAAAGCCAATCGCTTCTTCTGCCCACCCGATAGGGTATCTATCTTTTGCTCCAGGTGGTGAATATCCAACCGACCTAATATGGTTTTGATGTTATGCTCATACTCCCAGGCATCGTTGTTGCTGATCTCCTCGGTTACTTTCTCGATCTCAGCATAGTTATCCGGGTCATCTTCCAATAACTCTTCATACCGGCGGATCAATTGCTGCTGGATGTTATCTGACTGAAAAATGAAATCGCTGATGGTTGCTCCCGCCTTAAACTGTGGGTCCTGCTCCAGGTAGCCAAGCTTTAATTCTTTACTGCGTACAACTTTGCCCTCGGTCGGTAAAAATTGCCCGGCCAATAGTTTAAGCAAGGTTGATTTGCCTGCGCCGTTGGCACCCACCAAAGCCACCCGCCTGCCACGGTTAATGCCGAATGTTAACTGTTTAAATAACCAGTTATCGTTAAAAGAGTGGCCCAGGCCTTCTGCTGATATATAAGTACTCACGTATATTGTTTAATTTTATAAACGGCTGTTAGGCCGCTTTTGATATTACTGACAATTAGTCTGCTTTTGTTTGTCGAACTGAATTAAATACCCCCGGCCCCTACCGCAAAAACGATGCAAAAGTACGCAAATAATAATTATGGTATAAAAATTGTATGTTACAACATATATTTAAAAAGAGGATATAAAAAATGAAAAAAGTATTACACCCCGCCAATGAGCGTGGGTATAACGACATTGGATGGTTAAAAGCTAATTTTTCGTTCAGCTTTGCGGGCTACTATGACCCGGCTAAAGTTCATTTTGGCGCGTTACGTGTGTTGAACGATGATTACATAGCCCCTGCTATGGGTTTTGGCTTGCATCCGCACGATAACATGGAGATCATCACCATTGTATCCAAAGGCGCGTTGGAACATAAAGACAGCATGGGCAACACCGGTATTATCAAAGCCGGCGAAGTGCAGATCATGTCGGCAGGTACCGGTATCCGCCACTCGGAGTATAACCCTTCAAAAACCGAAGAGACTAACTCTTTCCAGATCTGGATATTCCCTAAAGAGGAGGATATAGAGCCACGGTACGATCAAAAAAGCTTTACCGGGGCGATGGTACAAAACCAATTGACCACGCTGATCGACGCGCAAAAATCGGAGAACACCCTTTGGATAAACCAGGATGCCAGGCTGAGCATGGGTCAATTTAATGTCAAAAAACAAATTGATTATCAAATTGCCTATCCGGGTAACGGAGCGTATGTGTTTATTATTGATGGTAGTGTTGAAATAGATGGTACAACCTTAAATAAACGCGATGCGATAGGTATTTCGGCTACTGAAAGCTTTACCATCGCAACAAAAAGTGATGCCACCATATTGATTATTGAAGTACCTATGTAAGGTATTATTTGATATAAGTAGCTAATTAAAAGGCGGATTGCAAAACAATTCGCCTTTTGTTTGTTATAACAGGCAATAACCAATAATTATGGCAGAAACTCAACAAACATTACCCTGGTGGAAAAAAGTATTTGAAGAGGCCGGCGAGGAGGCCGCCTTTTTTACTTCTTTTTGCAAAAACGTATTTACCGGTGGCTTTGAATGGTCGGAGTTTGTGCGTCAATGTTACGAGATAGGCTATAAGTCATTCACCCTGGTGGGCATTACCTCGTTTATTATGGGTGTGGTGCTTACGCTGCAATCGCGGCCAACGCTTATCAAGTTTGGCGCTAACAGTATGCTGCCGTTAATGGTTTGTGTATCAATAATAAGGGAGATCGGACCGGTAATTACCGCGATCATCTGTGCCGGTAAGGTATCATCAGGTATAGGAGCTGAGCTTGGGAGCATGAAGGTTACCGAGCAAATTGATGCGATGGAGGTATCGGGTGCAAACCCCATGCAATACCTGGTAGTAACCCGCATACTGGCTACAACATTAATGATCCCGCTATTGACCTTAATGGGCGATGCCTTGGGTCTGTTCGGTGGCTTTTTAGCCGATAACCTGATGGACCATACCAGCGCGACCTTATATTTTCATAAATGCGTTAGCTCTATTACCTTCTCCGATTTTTTGCCGGCTTTTGTAAAAACCATATTTTTTGGTTTCGCGATAGGATTTGTAGGGTGTTACAAAGGCTATAACTCAAATAGCGGTACTGCAAGTGTTGGCTTGGCAGCAAACTCGGCAGTAGTGAGTGCGTCGTTATGGATATTTTTTCTGGATGTAGTTGCTGTTCAGGTAACCCAAATATTTTTCTACTAAGATGGGCACAACAGAAAAAACAGTCGCCGATAAAGGGGCCAATAAAAAAGAGGTTGTTGTGGAGATGCGCCACGTGCGCAAAACCTTTGGCACCAAGGATGTATTGAAAGATATAAGCCTGACGCTGCACCGTGGCGAAAACCTGGTGATACTGGGCCGCTCGGGCCAGGGAAAATCCGTCACTATTAAATGTATAGTTGGAATGCTTACGCAAGACGACGGTACTGTTAAAGTTTTTGGCGAAGAGGTTGCCGATATGAGCACTAACGAATTAAAAGAGTTGCGCACCAAGGCGGGCTTTTTGTTTCAAAGCGGAGCCTTATACGACTCTATGACCGTCCGTGAGAACCTGGAGTTCCCGCTAACGCGTGTATTAAAGATACATGACCAAAACGAGCTGGATACCCGGGTAACCGAAGTATTAGAAGCTGTTGGGCTTGCAGAAGCAATTGATAAGATGCCGTCGGAACTGTCGGGCGGTATGCGTAAACGTGTAGGTTTGGCGCGCACGCTGATTGTTAAGCCCGAAATTATGTTGTATGATGAACCGACTACCGGGCTCGACCCGATAACCTCGCGCGAGATTAGCGACCTGGTACTGCAAATGCAGAAAAAATATAAAACTTCGTCCATTATTATCACCCATGATATGGAATGCGCCAAAATAATTGCAGATCGTTTGATTGTTTTAAACGACGGCTTATTTGTTGCCGAAGGCACCTATGAACAGCTTGAAAAATCGGGCGATGAATTTGTTAGATCATTTTTTAAATAACCATTATGAAAACCACCACCGGACAAAAAATGAAGATAGGCGTATTTACCATCATCGGTATCGCCATCTTATTTCTCGTTATATTTTTAATAGGAAGCCAAAAAAACCTGTTTAGCTCAACTTACACCGTTAACGGTGTGTTTAAAAACGTTGGCGGTTTGCAGCTGGGGAATAACGTACGCCTGGCAGGTATTAACGTTGGCGTTGTCGACGGTATTAATATCTTAACAGATACTTCGGTATCGGTTACTTTAACCATCAATAGCAACGTGCAAAAGTTTGTAAAAACGGATGCTAAATTAGCTATCGGAACAGACGGCTTTATCGGCGATAAGCTGGTGATCATTAGCCCCGGAGGAGCCACAACCACTAAAATCGCCGAAAACGGTCAAACCCTGGCTACGGTACCGCCACTTGATGTGGACAAGCTGGTAGCCCGTGCGACAACGATCATCGATAATGCTGCAACGTTGACCGGCGACCTATCCGAGATTGTGTCAAAAATCAACAATGGCAAGGGCAGTATAGGCCGCTTATTGAATAACGACAAGATGGCCAAAGACATGGAGAGTACAGTTACCGAAGCCAAGAAAACGATGTCGTCTGTTAAAACAAGCACAGGCACTTTAAACGAAGATCTAAAAGCGGCTCAAGGTAACTTTTTGCTAAAAGGCTTCTTTAAAAAGAAAGAAAAGGCTGCGCAGGCCAAAAAGGACTCGATAAATAAAGCCCACGGAATTGTCGATACAACCAAGAAAAAACGCAAAGGATTTTTAGGCCTGGGCGGTAAAGGATAATAGTTTTTTGATTGAATAAGTTAGCATCCGGGTTTTTATCCGGGTGCTTTTTTTTGCCCTTGTATTAGCGGGCGGGCGCCGATCCGGTTACATTTTGCGGCTCATCGTACTGGTGGATAACCGTTTGGGTTGGGAATGCAAACTCACCCGCGCTTTGCTGCACGATCTCGATGATCTTAAAATTGATCTCCTCTTTTATTTTTAAATAGGGATTGTAATCCATCATTTCGATATAATACAATACCTGCAGGTCGAGCGATGAGGCACCAAAGTTTTCGAAGGTGACGATGGCGTCATCATTGGTTTTTTCGTGCCCGTTGATGTAATCCGTAATTTTTTGTGCGATAACCTTAATATCCTCGACCGGGGTGTTATAGGTAAGCCCAATATCAAACTTTATACGGCGATAGTTGCGCACGGTCATGTTCTCGAGCGCGGTATCGATCATCTTTTTGTTAGGCATGGTCACCAGGCTTTTTTCGGCCGTGCGAATCCGCGTGCTGCGAAAGCCCACTTTTTCGACAGTACCCTCTACCCCGGCCACTTTAACAAAATCGCCAACCACAAAAGGTTTGTCAACAAAAATGGTGAATGAACCCAGCAGGTTTTCCAGGCTCTCTTTGGCCGCCAATGCAATAGCGATACCACCTATGCCCAAGCCTGTTATCAGTGTAAGTACATTGATCTCGAACACATAACCCAGCACTACAAAAAAAGCGATGGTAATGGTGCTGATCTTCACCAACTCTTTAACAAATGGGACGAGCTGGTCATCCTCTTTCGATACGGTAAGCGATGCGCGATAAGCAAACACATGGGCCACAAAATCAATAATGCGCAGTAATATCCAAAACAGCGAGATGATCATGAGCAGCATAAACAACTTATCCACCACCTGTATAATAGTAACGCTGGTAACTACCTCAACCTTGTTTACATCGGTCTTCCGCATAAATATAACCTCGTTGAGCGGGTAGCTTAGCTGGTTAATGGCCAGGTAGATCAGATCAAGACTAATGAAAAACTGGATGGGCTTGATCAACAGGTCCACAAATATGGCCGCATTAACCTCTTTACCAAAACGCCCGAAAAAGAGCAGCAATAGCTTACTGAAAAGCCGGGAGAAGATCTTTTTAAAACACAGCCATAGCAATAGTATCCCCACAAACAGCATATAGCTTTTTACGGTGTTGCCTAAAACTATGGTATTAAAAAAGGCAGCGTTCATACGGTTGTGTTTTATGTTTTAAAGGTAATAAAACGGGCGGTGTAGCCAAACAAAAAAACCTCCCTGTAAACAGGAAGGCTTTTTTTATATTGATAAAAAAACTAAACTCTTTTTGATTTGATACGGGCTGCTTTACCGGTAAGGGCGCGCAGGTAGTATAATTTAGCACGACGTACTTTACCGTTGCTGTTTACCTCGATCTTATCGATGTTTGGCGAGTTGATCGGGAAGATACGCTCAACGCCAATACCGTTTGATACTTTACGTACGGTAAAGGTTTCGGTGCTGCCAGCGCTGTTGCGTTGTATAACTACACCCTGGTAAACCTGTATACGTTCTTTATTACCTTCGCGTATTTTGTAGTGTACACTAATGGTATCACCTGCTTTGAAAGTAGGATATACTTTCTTTTCTACTGATTGTTCTTCAACAAATTTTACTAAATCCATGATTTTTAGCGCTTAAACCCAATTTTTAACGAGTAAAAATCGGATTGCAAGTATAGGGATATTTTTTTATTTAAAAAAGACTATTTTAAAATTTTCCACATTTGTAATTCTACTAACATTTTACCCCGCCAGCAGCTTTAATACTTTTTGGTCTTTACCACGGTTAAACAGGGTATATATAGTAAGTTGGTCTGTTTTTGACGGAACATTAAATGTAGCGCCATTAAAAAAAATAATTTCCGGGTTAACGATTTCGCCGCGCAGCAAAAGCCATCCGGCTGTGGTGTTCACTTCCAGGTCGCCCATTACTTCCACGTTAAAACCATCCATATCATATTTACTAAATCTTGATCTGAATTTTTCGCCCGGTGCGATA